>OFDC01000053.1_pt1 | contig 151299 bp, 144 predicted proteins | sample 1520941 | NCBI WGS metagenome assembly OFDC01 (sample SAMEA94258168, study PRJEB24077) | hot springs metagenome | biome: Aquatic biome; feature: Water | place: India | collected 2012-12-06 | depth 5 m
CAGCCGCGCGCAAGGCCGCCCGCGAGGCTGCCCGCGCTCGCGGCGAGGTCGTGCCCGAGCCGCGGCCGCGCCCGCAGAACGGCCCGACCATCGACGAGCTCAGCCCGTACCTCGAGCAAATCGACGCCGAGGGCCGTGCGCTCACCTACGAGCAGCGCATCCGCGAGGCGCGCCTCCGGCTGCGTCAGGACGTGGCCCGGCAGACCCTCGAGGCGTTCAAGGACGGCGGATCGTGAGCAAGCCGGCGCCCGCGGTCATCGCGCTCGCTCTGGCCAAGGCCGGCGTCGCGGTGTTCCCGGTCAAGATGCCCGACAAGCGCCCGCTCGTGCTGTGGGGCGACGAGGCGACGACCGAGCTGCAGACCATCGCGGCATGGTGGGCCAAGCATCCCGACGCCGCAGTCGGCATGCACACGGGCAAGAGCGGGCTCGTCGTCGTCGATCTCGACATCGACAAGGGCAAGGGCAGCGGCCGCGCCAACCTCGAGGCCGCGGGCATCGCGCTGCCCGACACGGCGCGCTACAAGACCCCGAGCGGCGGCCGGCACTACGTCTACCGCGCCCCCGAGGGCCAATCGCTCACCATTGCCCAGGGCGTGCCCGTGCCGGGCGTCGACATCCGCGCCGGGGTCGGGTTCGCGATCTACTACGGCGGGCTGCCCCCCGAGAACTTCCGGGCCGCGCTCGCCGCCGCACCCGACTGGGCTCTCGTGCCCTCGCGCAGCAAGGCGGCCAAGCCGGGCAAGCCGAGCAAGGCCGAGCGCGCCGAGGTCGACGCCTGGCTCAAGGCGCAGCGCAAGGGTGAGCCCAACCGCGACGCCGTGAAGGTGGCCAAGCGCATCGACCGCCACGGCACCGACCACGACGTGCTGCTCGAGGTCGTCGCCGAGTTGGTCAAGCGGGGCACCGCCGGCGAGCGAGGCATCAAGTCGCTGCTCGTCAAGGCGCGCGCCCGCTACGTTGCCGACTTCCCCGAGTACGCGCGGCACTTCGACAACGCCCTCGCGGGCAGCGTGCGCCATCACGGGATGCCGGCTACGACGCTCAAGGCGCCCAAGCCGTCGAAGGCCAAGCGCCCCAAGGTCGAGGCCACCGAGGGCGCCAAGGTGCTCGACGAGGTACGTTCGCAGCTCGAGCGGTTCGTCGCCTTCCCGAGCGACGACGCGGCCGTCACGGCGACGCTGTGGGCCGCACACACGCACCTCATCGCACGGTTCGACTCGTCGCCGCGCCTGGCCGTGCTGAGCCCCGAACCGGGCAGCGGCAAGACGCGCGCGCTCGAGGTACTGGCGCGGCTCGTGGCCAATCCCATCGAGACCGTCAACGTATCGGCGGCCTACCTCGCCCGACGCACCGCCGAGGGCGACGTGACGATCCTGTACGACGAGGTCGACGCGCTATTCGGCACGAGGGCGCGCGACGCCGCGGCGGAAGAGCTGCGCGGCATCCTCAACAGCGGCCACCGCCGCGGCGCGATGTACAGCCGTGCGTCGGTGCGTGGCAAAGAGGTCGTGCTCGAAGAGTTCCCGACGTTCGCACCCGTGGCGATGGCCGGGCTCGGCGAGTTGCCCGACACGATCATGACGCGGTCGGCGGTCATCAAGATGCGCCGGCGCGCCCCGCACGAGACCGTCGAGCCCTACCGCGAGCGCGTTAACGGCGCCGAGCTCGGACGCACGCACGACCGCCTCGCGGCGTGGGCGCGCAGCGCGCGTAAGCGCATCGGCGACCCGTGGCCCACGATGCCCGACAGCATCACAGACCGCGACGCCGACGTGTGGGAGCCGCTGCTCGCCGTCGCCGAGGCAGCGGGCGGCCACTGGCCCGAGACCGCGCGCGCCGCGGCCGTCGCGATGGTGACCGACTCGCGCGACCGCCCCGCCACGCTCGGCATCCGGCTGCTCGCCGACGTGCGGCGCATCATCGGCGACCGCAAGCGCATCAGCGCCACCGATCTGCTCGGCGAGCTCATCGCGATCGACGACGCGCCGTGGGGCGACCTCGGTGGCCGCGGCGCGATCGACGGCCGGTATCTCGGCAAGACGTTCAGCGCCTACGGCATCCCGCTCGCGCACACGCTGCGATTCGACCCCTCGGCCGGCGGCACCCGCCGCGGCTGGGATACCCGCGACTTCGCCGATGCGTGGTCGCGCTACCTACCCCCGACCCCCGCGTCGTCCGTTCGGACGATCTAACCCCCGCCCCATCGAAAGGAACACCCAGTGATCGAGTTCAACACGAGCCTCGGCCACGGCGAGCGCATCAGCGTGTCGCTGCCCGACGCCGCCGCCATCACCGTCCCCGCCGTCGCCACGGCCGCCGTCGAGGCGCGGGAGGCGCTGGGACGCCTCAACGTCGCGCGCCGCGCCGTCGAGGCCGCCCGCCCCGCTGTCGACCGCGCCAAGGCCGAGGTCAAGCGCCAGGCGGCCGAGCTGGCCATCAAGAAGAAGGATCTGCCCAAGAACATCCGGCAGAGCATCAAGGATGCCGAGGACGCGCTCGCCGACGCCGAGGTCGTTGCCGAGGCGCGAGAGGACGCCATGCGGCACGCCTACGCCACGCTCGTCGCCGAGGTGAACGCCAACCGCAAGGCTCTCGAGGCCGAGGCGCTCAAGGGCGCCGAGGCGTCACTCGAGCGCATGGCGCTCGCCCGCAAGGCGTTCGAGAACGCCGCGGCCGAGGCTCACGCCTCGTTCGGGCTGCTCGGCATGTTCGTCGCCAACGCGCAGCAGGGTCGCACGCTGCTCAAGTACCGCGACCCGAAGGGCTCGCGTCGGACGTACCTCGTCACTGAGGCGCTGACCGCGCTGGGCCAGGCGGTCGGTCGCAGCTCGCTCGAGCTCGAGGCGTTCAAGAACGGCGGCGTGGGTGTGGACGCGCCGGGGGACGACGACGATGACTAAGGGCAAGGGCACCCTCGTCGACCCGCGCGAGCGCGTCGAAATGGCCGTGCGCGCGGTCATGCTGCGACGCGAGGGATTCGACTACGACACCATCGCCGAGCGGCTGGGCGTCACCGTCATGGAGGCGGCCGAGATTACCCGCGTCGGCTACGGGCGACTCGCGGCCCAGACCGCCGACGAGTTGCGCACCGAGGTCGAGGATCGGCTCAACGGGCTGCTTAGGGCCGCGCACGTCGACCTCAAACTCGCCGAGTCGCAAGGCGAGCGCACCGCCCTCATGCGGCTCATCCTCGCCATTGAGGGGCGCCGGGCGCAGTTGCTCGGGCTCGACTTGCCGAAGGCGGGGCACGGCGATGAGTGAGCGCCGGGCGGTCGTGGTCGCGCACCGCATCAGCAGCGTGCTCGGTGAGGTCGTCGTCGGCGTGAGCGTCGTGTGCCCGAACGGATGCACCGAGGGGCGAGGGCGCACGCTGCGCCCTCGGTTGCATCATCACGGGTGGACGCGCACGAGCGGCAGCGACGGCGGCGACCGCGCCGCACATTGCTCGAGCGACCGCGCGACCGGCTACCGACTGCATTGGCCGGGCGGCGTGCCGGCCGAGGTCGCCGAGGCGTTGGAGGCTCGCTATGCCCGTTCTGCGTGAGCCCAAGGTCAAGCCCAAGAGCGACCTCGAGCTCGCTGCCGATGCAGAGCTCGAGGACGCGCGCGAGCGCGCCGGCATCGGGCCGCGCGCGATGGCTGCGAAGGCAGAGCGGCGCAAGGCGCTGCTCGCGCTCGAGCGACCGCTTACCGACGATGAGCAAGACGAGCTCGACGCCATCATCATCGAGCGCCAGGGCGCCCGCTGGCATAGCAAGCACTTCGGTGCGCTCATCCGCCGAGCACAGGCCGAGTGGGCCGAGCGCAGCGGCGACGCTGAGTGGCGCGCGCTGTGGGAAGCCCTCGCGGCCGAGAGTCGCCGCGCGTCGCGCGCATCCAGGAGCACGGCCGAGTTCGAGCACCTGTACCACGCCATCACGCATACCGAAGAGGCCAAGCGCATCAAGCGCCGCCACCGCCGCGACTTCGACGCGGTGTGGAGACTGCGCCGCCGCATCGAGAAGCGCGCCGAGCGCGCCCGCGAGGCCGAGAGTCGCACCGAGCGGGCCCCCGAGGCCGCGGTGCCGGCCGCGCCGGCGTCGCATGCGCTGCCGGCTGCCGCCGAGGTCGTCGAACCGCTCGAGCAGACGCCCCGCCGGCGGCGGATCAAGTACGGCGTCGTCGCTGAGTACGACGCATTCGGAAGGCGGGTGCTCTGAGTGCCCGCGCCCATCCCGACGTGCTGCGAGCGCGGTTGCGACAACCCCATCGACCGGCCGCGCTCCAAGGTGCGCTGCGCCGAGCACTACACCTCGCCCCGCTACGGCGGGCACACGCCACCGAACCGCCGCCGGCGGTCGGGAACACGAGAAGAGGAATCAGCCCATGAGTGACTACCGCGACGACTTCACCGCACAGCGTGCGGCCGAAATCGCCAACCGCGAGGCGCGCCGCGAGGCCGCCCAGGATGCCCGCGACCGGCGCGCCTCGCTGGCGGCGACCAAGGCGCAGATTCGGGCGGCCCGCGGGCACGACGGCACCGCCGACGAGCCCGAGTACAAGCCCGAGGCCGAGTGGTCGACGAGCGAGCGACAGGTCTACGCCGCACGCGGCATCAAGCCCCTCAAGCACGGCGAGGGGCTGTGGGGCGCCGACGACGACGACTGACAGACCACCGCGGGGGTGGCCACGTTGCGACGCGCCCCGCGGGAACCGGCCGAGCGCATGCGGCCGGCGAGCGGCCCTCGTACCGGCGGGGGCCGCTCGGCATGTTCGGGCTCGCCGCCGAGCTCGATGCGCGCCAGGATGGGCGACGTGATGAGCGTGACCCCTGACCCGACTACGCCGCCCGTCGACACGTCATGGGTCGACGTGGCCGGATTCTGGGTGTCGCTCGTCGGCACGCTCGCCAGCACGGTTATCGCGGTCGTCGCGGTCGTGCTCTCGGTGAGCGTCGCTCGAGCGCAGAGTCGCCGCGACGCGCGTGCCGCTCGAGCCGCATGGGCACATGAGTACACGGTCTGGCTCGACGCCGGAACGGTCTACATGGCCGCCGGGATGGATGCCGCGATGCTCACCGACCGCGAGTGGATCGACCGCGGCAACGAGATTCAGACCCGCGGCCGGCTGCTCGAGTCCAAGGGCGCGAGCGACTACATGGTCGCCGCTCGAGCTGCGTTTGCGCACATCGCCACCATGCCCATCGAGCAGCGCATGACGGCGGCGCTTACGGCTACGCGCATGCTGCCGTTCTGGCTCGAGGGCTGGGTCGACGACCCCGACAAGCGACCGGGCGACATCGTCGAATGGCTCAAGTACACGCCGGGCGGCGGCGACGAGTGAGCGGCGACGGCATCGCCTGGGAGGGGCCGCAATGCCCCGAGTGCGGGCGCGAGCTCGATGCCGAGCCGGTCGCGACCGATACGCACATCACGGTCGCCTACTCGTGCCGCGAGCACGCCGCGGTCAGCATCGTCGACCCGTTCGGATAACCGCTCTAATCCGCTGACAGTTGCGAGGGTTGCGATGGCGTATTCCGCGGTGGCGGCGCCCGAGTCGTCGAGCAGTCGATTGTGGCGACGCACGATCGTGTGGTTCATGGTGCTTCTCCCTGGCACGAGCGCACCTCCAGCATGACGCCCCAGGCGTGCTGCGCCCACACGCGGGCCTGATCAGTCGTGCATGGCGGGACCACACCGGTCGGTGGAGGACAGGTCAGAAGCCGGCGATGGTCGCGGAAACGACGGAGATCACCAGCGGAGCAACGCCGAGCAGCATGAACGCCGGCAGTACGCACACACCGAGAGGAATCATGAGTGTCACCGAGAGTGCTGCTGCCCGTTCGTGAGCCAGCGCCGCGGCCTCGCTTCGAGACTCCGCCGCCTCGCTGCGTAACAACTCGGCTGCGGGAACACCGGCGCGCGTCGAGAGCGCGAGAACCTCGTCTAACCGCTCCATTCGCAACACCAGTCCCCATCGATCTGCGGCGGTCGTGACAGTGCGAAGGGCTCGCTCGAACGATGCACCTCCCCCGACCGCGATCGCCAGCAGGTCGCACTCGAGTCCCGGTGTCGCCTCCCGTGGACGGGCGGCGGCTACCAGCCGTCGATTCCACCGGTGGGCGAGCACGAGGAGTGCAACTCCCGCGAGCAAGCACGCCCCGCCCGGGACCGTCGTGAACAGGGTCGCGAGCGTGTCGAATCCGAGCGCCACGCCGAACAGCACCCCGACGATCGGAAGCGCCATGACCAGTCGCGCGGTCGCGACCGGGCCCGAGAGCGCAACACGCGACGCGCGCTGGGCAGCCACGAGCGCGCGAAGCGACGCCGCATAGTCGCGCAGGGCTGGCGCCAGTGGCGCTCCCGCCGCCGTTGCGATCATCCATGCTGCCGCGAGACCTCGCCACGCACCGCCCTCGAGGTCATCGCGGGTGCGTTCGCCGAACCGCGCGAGACACTCGGGCACGGCATCCGGATCGACATCGACCTCGAGGTACGACCACACCGAGCGTGGCGAGACGCCCGACGCCAGTAGCACGGCGAGTCTCTGGGCGACCGTGGCCACCCGGGTGAGCGGAAGCGGCTTCGCACTCACGCGATCGCCAGCCGGTCGCGCGAGTCGAGCGTGAAGCGCCCCGTCTGAGCAAGACGTCGCACACCGTCGACGCGTTCGACGTGCAACACCGCACCGATCGCGCTCACCGCTTGGCGCGCCACCGCGACCGGGGAGAGGTCTGCCAGCGCGCCGAGGGCCTCGAGACGCGCGGGAACATCGTCGAGCGAGTTCGCGTGCAGCGTGCCGGCCCCACCGTCGTGCCCCGTGTTGAGCGCGCCGAGAAGCTCACGAATCTCGGCCCCGCGACACTCCCCGAGCACGAGTCGATCGGGACGCATGCGCAGCGCCTCCCTGAGCAGTCGCGCGAGACCAAGCCCGCCAGCACCTTCGAGGTTGGCCTGCCTCGCTTCCAGCGTCACCACGTGCGGGTGCTGCACCCGCAATTCGGCGACGTCTTCGATCGCCACAATTCGCTCAGTGGGGGATGCCGACGACAGCAAGGCGCCGAGGAACGTGGTCTTGCCGCTTCCGCCTGCACCAGAGATGAGCAGATTGGTGCGCCGCTGAACGAGGTCGGCGATGTGCTGCCGAGCCACGCGCGAGAAGAACCCGCGAGCCTCGAGATCGTCCAGTGCGAGCACCGCGTTGTGCGGAACCCGAATGGACAGCAGGGTGCCCCGTGGCGAGATGGGCGGCAGCACGGCGTGAACCCGGATTCCGTCGCCGAGGCGAGTATCGATGCACGGCGTCGCCTCGTCGATATGGCGCCCGCCCAGGCCGACGAGCCTCGTCGCGAGCTCCCGCAGCTCGGGCTCGCTCAGCCGAAGGTGCGCCACCGGCTCGAGTCCCGCTCCGCGATCGACCCACACCCCGGAGGAGCCGTTGGCGAAGACGTCGGTGACTCCGGGGGTCGCGACGAGACTCGCGAGCGCACCGAAGTCGAGTGCGGATGCTGCTGCCGCGAGCGACGGCGGTGCGGCATCCGCCCCTCTTCTCACGGCGACGAACGGCGAACTCACCCCCGCGACGCTACGAGCAGCCCGCGCCAGAGACTGCTGTAACCCGCTTGGCCAACGAAAGTCGACCGCGACGTCCCGCTTGTGGAGGACACGACGCGCCCCACCAATCCAGCCACCAGGGACGCGGCGAAAGATGGTACTTCACCGCCAAAAAACAGAGGGGCGGCGCCCGTTGGGGGGAACAGGCGCCGCCACAGCAGTACAGGATTGGGGGGAATCCGGATGCACTGCTCGCCAAATTCGCATTTGACGCCCTCAGTGTACCCCACGGCCCTTCCTTGACAATGGGAACTTTGTGGGCCGTATAACATCGAGAGGTTCACCTGTTTAAACAGTTCGCGAGTACCCCGGCAGGCCCGCGAGATCGACGAGGATCTGATGTCCACAAATTCGATTGATAGCCTCCTGCACGAGTCCCGCCGGTTCCCTCCGAGCGCGGCTTTCGCCAAGGACTCCGTGGCCGACGCGGCCCTCTACGACCGCGCGAAAGCCGACCGCGTGGAGTTCTGGGCCGAGCAGGCACGTGACCTGCTGCACTGGCACAAGCCATTCACCGAGACACTCGACTGGTCGAACCCTCCGTTCGCGAAGTGGTTCGCCGACGGGCAGATCAATGTCGCCTACAACTGCCTTGACCGCCATGTCGAGGCAGGAAACGGCGACCGGGTTGCGATCCACTGGGAGGGCGAGCCGGGTGACAGCCGCAGCATCACCTATGCGGAGCTCACCGCGGAGGTGAAGAAGGCCGCCAACGCTCTCGCGGCGCTCGGCGTCGGGCAGGGCGACCGTGTCGCGATCTACCTCCCCGTCATCCCCGAGGCCGTCGTGGCAATGCTCGCGGTCGCGCGCCTCGGTGCCGTGCACTCGGTGGTCTTCGGCGGCTTCAGCTCAGACAGCCTGCGCAGCCGCATTGACGATGCCAGCGCGAAGGTCGTCATCACGGCTGATGGTGGCTGGCGCAAGGGCAAGGTCTTCCCCTTGAAGCCTGCGGTGGATGCCGCACTCGAGGGCTCGCAGAATACCGTCACCAACGTGCTCGTCGTGCGGCGCGGCGAGAACGAGGTCGACTGGGTCGAGGGCCGCGACGTGTGGTGGCACGACGCGATGGCCGCGGCCGACCCGGAGCACGTCGCTGAGGGCTTCGACGCCGAAAACCCGCTCTTCATCCTCTACACCTCCGGCACGACGGGTAAGCCCAAGGGCATCCTGCACACGAGCGGCGGCTACCTCACCCAGGTTGCCTTCACGCACAAGAACGTGTTCGACGTTCATCCGGAGACCGACGTGTTCTGGTGCACCGCTGATGTTGGCTGGATAACCGGGCACAGCTACGTCGTCTACGGTCCGCTCGCGAACGGCGTGACCCAGGTGATGTACGAGGGAACTCCCGACACGCCCCACCCGGGTCGCTGGTGGGAGATCATCCAGAAGTACAAGGTCTCGATCTTCTACACCGCACCGACCGCGATCCGCTCTTTCATGAAGTTGGGCCGTCAGATCCCGCAGGAGTTCGACCTGTCGTCGATCCGTGTGCTCGGTTCGGTGGGCGAGCCGATCAACCCGGAAGCATGGATCTGGTACCGCGACATCATCGGCGCGGGGTCTGCGCCCATCGTCGACACGTGGTGGCAGACGGAGACGGGTGGCATCATGATCTCGGCTCTCCCGGGCCTCACGACGCTCAAGCCGGGTGCCGCGCAGACACCCGTGCCCGGCGTGAAGATCGACATCCTCGGCGAGGATGGCACGCGCGTCGACCCGCCGCAGGGCGGTCTGCTCGTCGTCTCCGAGCCGTGGCCGTCGATGCTTCGCGGCATCTGGGGTGATCCCGAACGTTTCAAGGAGACCTACTGGTCGAAGTTCTCGACCGAGGGAACGTTCAAATACTTCGCCGGTGACGGCGCGCACGTCGATTCCGATGGCGACATCGTGCTGCTGGGGCGCGTCGATGACGTGATGAACGTCTCCGGTCACCGCCTCTCCACCCAGGAGATCGAATCGGCCCTCGTCTCGCACCACATGGTGGCAGAGGCCGCCGTTGTCGGCGCCGCTGACGAACAGACCGGTCAGGCTGTGGTCGCGTTCGTGATCCTCAAGGCGAACCAGACCGATGCGGAGACCCCCGAAGAAGCCGAGAAGATCCTCAAGGCACACGTCGCCCAGCAGATCGGTGCCATTGCGCGCCCGCGTCAGATCTTCATCGTGGCCGAACTGCCGAAAACCCGGTCGGGCAAGATTATGCGTCGTCTGCTGCAGGACGTCGCGGAAGGTCGTGAGATCGGTGACACCACCACGCTCGCCGACACGACCGTGATGCAGATCATCAGCGACAAACTGCGCTGAGCACTCGGTGATCGAGCTCTGTCGAGATCTCGACGAGCTCGATCACCGGTGACGAATCAGGCGAACTCGAAGACGAACTCGACCTCGACGGGTGAATCCAGGGGAAGAACCGCCACGCCCACAGCGCTGCGAGCGTGTTGCCCCGCGTCGCCGAAGATCTCCTTCAGCAGATCGGATGCGCCGTTGATGACACCCGGCTGACCGGTGAATGAGGGGTCGGATGCGACGAAGCCGACCACTTTGACGACCCGGGTGATCCGATCCAACGATCCGATCGCGGTGCGCGCCGCAGCCAGACCGTTGAGCACACAGTGGCGAGCCAGCGCGTTCGCCGCATCCGCATCGACGTCGGCGCCCACCTTGCCGGTGGCCGGAAGCGCGCCGTCGACGAACGGCAACTGGCCGCTGGTGTAGACAAGGTTGCCGGTCGTCACCGCGGGAATGTAGGCGGCGACGGGCTTCGCGACCGTGGGGATGGTAAGACCGAGTTCGGCCAAACGATCGTCGAGTGCGGACATCAGTTCTCCTCTTTCTGGCGCTTGAGATAGGCGACGAGGCCGCCCTCGGGGCCGGTGACGACTTGCACGAGCTCCCACCCTTCGGATCCCCAGTTGTTGAGGATCGCCGACGTGTTATGGATGATGAGGGGTGTGGTGAGGTACTCCCACTGCGTCATTTAGGGCTTCCGTTCAGGTTGGGACAAGGGTTCATCACGTACCCTTGATCCTATGTCTGCCCAAAATTCCCCGCGTAGAGGCGTCATCTCCGCAATCGCTGGCCTTCTTGGTTTCAGCGTCCTCTCCGGACTTCTCGTGACAGTCATGGTCACCCCCGCACTGGCCGTTACCGGCATCACCGCATCGAGCACCATCGGGATCTTCGACAGCCTGCCCGAATACATCGAGATCGGCCAGCAGCCGGAACGCAACACGCTGTACGCGGTTACCAGCCGCGAAGGCAGCGAGAACGGGTACTACCCGATCGCGACGATCTACGACCAGAACCGCCAAGAGGTCACGTGGGACCAGATCTCCACGTTCGCACTCGACGCCACCGTCGCCGGCGAAGACCGGCGCTTCTTCGAGCACGGCGGCGTGGACGTGTCGTCCGTCATTCGTGCCGCGGTGGGCAATGTGGTCTCAAGCGACATCGAGAGCGGTGCATCCACCCTTTCTATGCAGCTCGTGAAGAACATCTTCGTTCAGAAGGCGCTCGAAATGCCCACCGAGGAGGAGCGCAAGGCCGAGTACGAAAAGGCCACCGCGACCTCATTCGACCGCAAGCTCAAAGAGATGAAGCTCGCCATTGGCCTCGAGAAGAAGTACACGAAGAAGGAAATCCTCGTCGCCTACCTGAACATCGCGTTCTTCGGCGACAACACCTACGGAATCCAAGCGGCTGCGCAGCGCTACTACAGCGTCGACGCCAAGGACCTCACACTTCCCCAGGCCGCGAGCCTGATCGCGACGGTTCAGTACCCGACGCAGCGCGGTCTCTACGACCCCGACAACTACGAGCGCAACCAGGCACGTCGTGACGTCATCCTCGACGCCATGCTCGATGTGGGCGACATCACCCAGAAGGAGCATGACGAAGCGATCGCGACTCCCGTCGACGACACCACGGTTATCCCCTCCACGCCGCAGAACGGATGCATCGGCGCATACCCCACGGCTCAGTGGTTCTGTGATTTCGTGGTCAAGAACGTCAAGAATTTCGAGTTCCTCGGCGCCGACGAAACCGAGCGCGAGAACAACTGGAAGCGCGGCGGGTACAAGCTGTACACGACGCTCGACCTCGACGTTCAGGACGTTGCACAGAATGTCACATGGACCTACGCTCCGAACACGGAAACAGGGTTCAACCTGGGTTCTGCGACCTCAACGGTGCAGGCTGGGACCGGCCGAATTCTCGTGATGACCGAGAACAAGACGTTCAACGACACTCTCGAGGGTGGAGGACCGACGACATCGGCCGTCAACTACAACACAAGCTACGACTACGGCGGATCCACCGGATTCCAATCCGGCTCTACCTACAAGGTCTTCACTCTCCTCGACTGGCTCGCTAAGGGCAAGGGTCTGAGCGAACGTGTAGCGGGAGACGGTCGGACCGTAAATCAGGCGCAATTTAAGGACACCTGCGCCGATGGAGGTGGCTGGGGTGGACCGTACCCGTTTAAGAACGCGGGAGGAGAAAAGGGAGTCTTCGATATCGTCAGCGGCACCGTCAGCTCGGTGAACGGTGTGTTCATTTCGATGGCGCTCCAGCTCGACCTGTGTGACATCCGCAAGGTGGCGGAGTCGCTCGGAGTCGAGCGCGGTGACCAGACACACCTTCTGACCAACCCGTCCTCGGTGCTCGGGACCAACGAGATCACACCGCTGAGCCTCGCCGCCGCGTACGCCGCTCTGGGAGCCAACGGCAAGTGGTGCAAGCCCATCATGGTGGACTTCGCTGTGGACCCTGCGGGAAAGAGTCTGCCGGGCCAAGCTCGGGAGTGCCGTCAGGCAATCGACCCAGAAGTAGCAGCCACTGCCACATACGCCCTGCGTGCAGTTGTTACTCAGGGCACAGGAAGCATGTCGGACCCCGGCGATGGAATTCCTCTTGCGGGCAAAACTGGAACTACGGACAACAACAACCAGACGTGGATGGCGACGTTTACCACTGCCTTTGGAACTGCCGTGTGGATCGGGAACAGCATTAACGACTACAACATGTTCAACTACGAAGCAGGAGGAGTGAGCGGAGCATACCTGCGGCACGCTATAACCCAGCCAACCACCGCCGCCCTCAACGCCAAGTATCCGGGCGGTAGCTTCCCCGATCCGTCCGAACGCCTGATGAGCGGTGGTGGACTAGCGGTACCCGATGTGCGAGGTCAAACACCTGAACAAGCCAAGGTGCTGCTGGAAGGACTTGGCTTCGTCTTCAACATCGCAGGCGAAGTCGACTCTGAACTAGAAGCAGGAAAGATTGAAACGTCCGACCCCGCGGCTGGAACTTCTTCGGGACGAGGTGTGCAGGTCAACGTGTACACAAGTCGTGCGAACAAGAAGGTCGTGCCCGATGCGGTCGGTGATGGAAAGTCGTACGACTTCACCACGGCTAAGAACCTGCTCGGTCCAGACTTCCAAGCCAACGTGAGTCAGGGCTGCGTCAACGTTCCCACCGGTGACCCGGCGATCGGCAAGGTGACATCGTCCAACCCGGCGCCCGGCTCGTACGCGGTGCCCGGCAGCCCGGTCACGCTCGTGGTCGGCAAGGATCAGGCGACACCCTGCTGACGTCACCCGCGCGCACTGCGGCCACCACCCTCGGGGTGGTGGCCGCAGCCGGTGCCGCCGCGCTCGCGTGGGGCATGCTCGTGGAGCGCAACCGCTTCACGGTGCGGGGCGAGCATGTTCCCGTGCTCGACCCGGAGGCGCGGCCAATCACGGTGCTGCACCTCTCCGACCTGCACATGGCTCCGTGGCAACACCGCAAGCAGGAGTGGATACGCTCACTCGCGCTCGTCGAGCCCGACCTCATCGTCAACACGGGCGACAATATGGGGCATCCAGAAGGGCTCGATGGCCTCAAGCGCGCGCTCGACATCTTCGCGGGCATCCCTGGCGTCTACGTCAACGGCTCGAACGACTACTACGGCCCGCAGGCCAAGAATCCGCTGCGCTACTTCGGCGGCCCCTCCAGCCATCGCGATAAGTCGGCCAACCTCGATGTCGATGCGATGGAGCGCTACTTCGAGGATGACCTCGGCTGGTTGTCGCTCAACAACCGAGCCCGGGCACTCGAGATCCGCGGATCCCGCCTCGAGTTCTTCGGCGTCAATGATGCCCACCGCGGCTGGGACCGTGTGGACACACTTCCGGGTGTCATCGAGGAGATGCGGGAGAACGTGGGTTGGCAAGACGACCGCTCGGGGCCGGATACGGTGGCGATCGGCGTGACGCATGCCCCCTACCGTCGCGTGCTCGACTCGTTTGTCACCAACGGCGCGGAGATGATCTTCGCGGGTCACACCCACGGCGGTCAGGTACGGGTACCCGGACTCCCGGCGCTCGTGACCAACTGCGATATCCCGCGTGAGCAAGCCCAGGGCTTGAGCGTGTGGCACCACGCCCGCCACGCGGCGTACCTCAACGTGAGCGCCGGAATCGGAACATCCATCTACGCGCCCGTGCGTTTCTCCTGTCCGCCGGAGGCGGTGGTCGTGACATTGACCCCCGGAGATATCGGCTATTCTTGACACGGCTCTCGCCCGCAAGGGTGAGCTGAGATCGGGGTGTGGCGCAGCTTGGTAGCGCGCTTCGTTCGGGACGAAGAGGTCGTGGGTTCGAATCCCGCCACCCCGACAGAAACAAAGAGACCGCCACTCGGCGGTCTTTTTGTTTGTCGCCGCAACTCGGGAGAGAAGGACGCGTGAGTCCCTACGAGAAGTCCGCGTCCGGCCCCGCCGTGTAGCTGAACTCCGCCTTCGGCTTCCACCCATTGTTGAGCACCCCGTTGCTCTCCTCCAGGTAGCACGATCCACACAGGGACTCGTAGGTGACATTGACCCCGTCGATGGCAACCTGGTCGCCGTCGAAGATGTACTGGTCGCCCACCTTGCGGGCGTTGAACACGGCCTTGCGTCCACACCGACAGATGGTCTTGAGTTCCTCCAGTGAGTGAGCGATCTCGAGAAGGCGACGGCTGCCGGGGAAGGCCACTGTCTGGAAGTCGGTGCGAATGCCGTAGGCGAGCACGGGAGTGTTCTCGAGGATGGCAATGCGCAGCAGGTCATCCACCTGCGCCTCGTTGAGAAATTGCGCCTCGTCGACAAGCAAGCAGCTCACCGGGAGGCCCGTCTCCTTGAGCACGCGGGCGCGTTCGGTCACGAAGCTCGAGTAGATGTCTTCGTCGGGAGCAACGGTGAAGTCGACGGGGCGAGTGAAGCCGAGTCGCGACACGATGTCGTGATCGCCCTTGGTGTCGATGACGGGCTTGGCGAGCAGCACCTGCTGTCCGCGTTCCTCGTAGTTGTATGCGGCCTGCAGCAGGGCGGTCGATTTGCCGCTGTTCATGGCCCCGTAGCGGAAGTAGAGCTTGCTCACCTAACTAAGGTACCCGTCCTCCGCCGCGCGGCGGATGAGCTCCGCCTTCTTGCTTGCGGGCCGGTTTGCCTTCGCGTACTTCTCGCGCACCCGTCGAAGATAGGTCTTGGCGGTCTCGTACTGCACGTGCATTCGCTCGGCCACCTCCGCGGTGCTCAGACCCGAAACGTAGAGGGTGAGTGCTTCGGTCTCGCCCGCGCTGAGCTTGGGGCGGGACTGGTTCGCCGCACCGACCGGAAGCGGGCGCCAGTCACGCTGATGGCTCGTGGTGGTGTCCACTCCCATGATCGTGCGCGCGGCATCCATGACTTCACGCATCGGCAGAGACTTGGAGATGAATGCGGAGACTCCCGCGTCGAGCGCGCGCTCACGGGCCTCGCGCGAGTCGACGCTCGACAGCACGATGACCTTCGCCCCCGCCGCCCGGCAGGTGCGCACGCGGGCTTCGATCGACACCGGCTCCTTGAGCTGAAAATCGAGGAAAACGAGGTCGGTGGGGAAATTGTCGCTGTGCACGAGCTGAAGCCAGGTGCTCGCGCTCAGCACCAGGTCGAAGTCTGGTGCGTTGGATGCTATCCAGCTGCTGAGGCTGTCGAGTAGCACCTCGTGGTCATCGAGGATGGCCAGTCGAATGCGAGCCGGTGGAGTGGTCGGGGCCACCGGCTGCGGATGATCAACGGTGCTCATAGGAGAACCTCACTGTCAGGGTCGGTTTGGAATAGCTGATGGACAATGCGGAGAAGAAAACACGAAGAACGGCGAGGTACGGCTCGATCTCGTCACGAACCGGGCGGTCGAAGGCCGCCGCGACGACGACCGTCACGGGCACTCCCGACCGGTGAAGGTCGACGGTGAGGCTGTGGGGCACGAGACCGGGGTGGGAGCCGATGGCCACGAGGGCAGCACGAAGGGCGGAGCGCTGCTCGAGGTTCATCGCGACGGCGACCTGGGTCGCGTCGATAGAGGGGGCCGCCCCAATCTGCTCGAGCACGACGTCAAGCCACGAGCGATCCATTTCGGCCACCATGAGAGTGCGGATCGAGCCCGAGATCTCACGTGCTCGGTCACGGTCGCGTTCCGTAATGTCTGACCGGGTGAGAACCTCGGCGAAGAAGGGCACGACGTCGCGATTGAGAATCGTCACGTGATCCTGCTGCACCGACCGAGTGATCCCCTCGAGTTGCTGGCTGGCGATGGCACGAACGGCCACGCTTGCACGGGACTGCCAGCGCCGCATCATCCGGATGAGCACGCTCGAAAACACGGCACCGCCTAGGCACAGCGCGAGGATGGGCGTGATCGCGATGATCACGAAGACGAATGGTGGGGTTACCGTGCGCATCGCATCGACCTGCACGAGCACGATGAGCCCCGCGAAGATCGCGGCGAGCGATCCGACGGCTGCGAGCTCGCGCGGGGGGCGGTACGGACACATCGCCAAGCACACGAGGCCGATGACGGGGGCTCCCCAGTCGTCGCGCAGGTGGGAATTGCTGGCACCCGTGGATGCTGCGGCGACGGCCATCGCGACGAGCGCAAGTACGACCACGGTCACGTGGGTCGACGCGGTGACGGGCGCGCGCAGCGGCGCGGTGCTGTAGACGAGAAGGCACGCGATGACCACGACAATGGAGATCGCGATGATCGCGAACACGGGTCGCTCTATGTCGCCGCTGCTGAGCACGGTCTGCGCGACGGCGAACGCGACCATCGCAATGCCCGCACTGACCGTGAGGGGGCCGGCGGCGCGACCGCCGACCGGGTCGAGCTGCTGCACGGTGCTCTCGCGCCTCATGCGCTCACCGGTGCCTCTTCTGTACTGGGGGTGGCGGGCACGCGAATCATGACCGACGTTCCGCGACCGAGGGTGGACCACACCGTGACCGAACCTCCGGCGAGCTCGATGCGACGACGTACCGAGTTGCGCAGCCCCAGACGGTCCGCACCCGTGTCGGTCTCGCTGAAGCCCCGTCCGCCGTCGATGACCATGACGCTCACCTCGGTTTCGGAGCCGAAAACCACGACCTCGGCGTTGCGCGTGCCCGAGTGCCTTAGCACGTTCACGAGACATTGCTTGACGGCAAGACCGAGTGCCTTGGCGCGATCGGGACGCAGTCGAGACGAGGCGCTGATGTCGCCGGTGACCTCGATCTCGAGCCCGAGGGTACGCGCCTCTTGGATGGAAGCGAACAGCGGGCTCTGCTGCCAGTCCGTGCGCGCTCGCACGGCGACCGTCGTCGAGGATTCAGCAAGCCACTCCTCGCCGATCAGCACCTCGAGGTCCCGCTCGATCTGACTTTGCAACTCTCGACTCAAGGGTCCGGGCGGCGCGGAGGCGATCGCGGCAAGGTGGCCGAGCACGGTGTCGTGCATCATCGCCGCGGCTTTCACTTCGATGCCGTAGCGAACCGAGGCGAGTTCTTCGTCGCGGGCGGCGCGATGCAGGCTGGGTTGCACCGCCTGCACCCATCGCTGTCCGTAGCGCAGCATGAGCAGGGTGCCGACGACGAGGCCGTAGCACATGAGAGTTGTTCCATCGAGTCGCACGGTCACGCCCGATTGCACGGCCGCCACGGCGATCGACAGGCCAGCAGCGAGAAGGCCGATGGTGCTCCAGACGATAGCCGAGATGAACCCGAGTCCCGGCCCTCCGACGAGCATGAGGGCGATGCGGGGCAACGCGAGCACGAAGGCATCGGTGGCGGCCACCGGCTCGAACTCTGACATGACCGTGAGGGCGAACCAGTAGATGGATGCAGACCCGATGATGATGTAAGCGACGGAATAGAACAGGGTGCGCTGACGATCGAGAAGTACCATCATCACCGTCATGGGGACGAGCGCGAGGAGCGCAGGCCACAGCACGGCTTCGGGGTTCTCCGCCTGCTCGACGGCGACCATCGCGAGCGCCGCGGCGATGCACGCGAGGGCGCTTACGTGTGCACCAGCCGAGAAGGCTCGACCTACTCCCTGCGGACGCAGGTGCGCTGGCAACCCAATGGACAACTCAACCCCCCTTCAGTCGTCTGCGTTGATTATGGCAGCGACCGGGGTGCATCCTGTACCCCACGACAGGGGTACAGCTAGAAGAGCGTGGCCTGCCCGTAGCCGGGAGGCAATTCCTCTCGAATGAGAGCGCCGAGCCCCGGTTTTTCGGGGCGAAATCGTCTGCTACCGGTGCTCGGGTCCGCGCGCCCGCGCTCGAGGCCGTAGTCGTCGATGATCGGGGATATCTTCTTCGCGAGCCACTGTCTGTACCCCTTCGGCGCGTACGAGCTGGTGGCGTACATCTCGCGGTAGCGGGGGACGAGCTCTGGATGCTCGCGCTCGAGCCACTCGAAGTACCACTCCTTCGCGCCGGGGCGCAGATGGAGCGCCGTGTAGAGAACGCTCGTCGCACCGGCATCCCGAATGCTTCGCATCGCGTCGTGGAGATGAGCTCGGGTATCGGTGAGGTACGGGAGGATGGGCATGAGGAACACGGAGCAGTCGAGTCCGTGGTCACGCACGGCCCGAACGGTGTCCAGGCGCGCCTTCGTCGAGGGCGTTCCGGGCTCCACGGATTGCTGTAGCCCGTCGTCGTGAACGGCGATCGACATCGCGATGTCGACGGGACCCTGTTCGGCGGCTTCTGCGAGAAGCGGGAGATCTCGGCGCAACAGCGTGCCCTTGGTGAGGATGCTCAGCGGCGTGCCGCTCTCGGCGAGTGCGGCGATGATCCCCGGCAAGAGTCGGTACCGGCCTTCTGCACGCTGATACGGATCGGTGTTGGTACCGAGTGCGACGTGGTCGTGCGACCAGCTCGGCTTGCGCAACTCACGCGATAAGATCTCAGCCACGTTGACCTTCACGATGATCTCCGAGTCAAAATCGCGCCCTGAGCCGAGGTCGAGATAGGTGTGAGTCTGACGGGCGAAGCAATAAACACACGCGTGGCTGCAGCCACGGTAGGGGTTCACCGTCCAGCCGAACGGGAGTGCACCCTGCCCGGGCACCTTGTTCAGCGCGCTCTTGGCGAGAACCTCGTGGAATCGCACGCCCGCGAACTCCGGGGTGGTGACGGAGCGAACGAGGTTCGAGAGTCGGGCGAGGCCGGGCAGCGCAGCATCCTCGTCACTGGTGAGTTCTTGACCGCTCCATCGCACGGTGCTATTCGAACATGCGTTCGAATGTTAAGCAAGTCAGGGGTGGATGCCGAGCACGCGTGCGGTGCGCTCGAGGGTCGAGCGGGCCAACGTCGGATCGTCGGAGAGCAGCGTGCCGTAGCTCGGAATCATCGCCGTGAGGCGGGGCTTCCATTGCTCGATGCGGTCGGGGAAGCACTTCTCGATGAGGCCCAGCATGATCGGGACGGCGGTCGACGCACCCGGGGAAGCCCCGAGCAGTCCCGCGATGCTCCCGTCCTTCGCCGCGACGACCTCGGTACCGAACTGAAGCACGCCGATCTTCTTCTTGTCTTTCTTGATGACCTGAACACGCTGCCCCGCAGTGATCGTGTACCAGTCCTCTGGCTTGGCCTCGGGGAAGAACTCACGAAGCTCGGCGAACTTCGTCTTCTTACTCGCTGCCAGCTGGCCGAGCAGGTAGCTCACGAGGCTGAGGTTGGAGAGACCCGCGGCGACCATCGGGATGATGTTGTGCCAGCGAATCGAGGCAAACAGGTCGAGCACCGACCCCGTCTTGAGGAACTTGGGGCTGAATCCCGCGTAAGGGCCGAACATGAGGCTGCCCTGACCGTCAACGACGCGCAGATCGAGGTGAGGAACCGACATGGGCGGCGAGCCGACGGCGGCCTTTCCGTAGACCTTCGCGGTGTGGCGGGCGACGACGTCGGGGTTGTCGGTACGCAAGAACTCGCCGCTCACCGGGAAGCCGCCGTAACCGCGGATCTCCTTGATGCCCGACTTCTGCAGGAGGTTGAGTGCATACCCTCCGCCACCCACGAAGACGAATCGCGCAAGCACCGGCTCGGCGGGGGTCGACCCAATGTCGCGACGCATGGTCAGACGCCAGAGTTTGTCGCGTTGGCGCTTGATCCCCGTGACGAGCAACTCGGTGTTGAGCTTTCCGCCCGCCGCCACGAGTCCCTCGGTGAGTCGGTGCGAGAGCGCCCCGAAGTCGACGTCGGTTCCCGAGGCGATGCGCGTCGCCGCGAACCTCTGCGACTTGAGGCGACCGGGGATCAGCAGGGGTGCCCACGAGCGGATGGTGCGGGCATCCTCGCTGTATTCCATTCCCGCGAAGAGGGGGTGGTCTTTGAGAGCCTCGAAGCGCTTGCGCAGGTAGTCGACGTTCGACTCGCCCCACACGAAGCTCATGTGCGGTACCGGATTGATGAACGACGACGGATTGGGCAGCGCGCCCGCCTCGACGAGGTGCGCCCAGAACTGGCGAGAGACCTGGAACTGCTCGTTGACCTTGACGGCGCTCGAGATGTCGATCGATCCGTCCGGTCGCTCGGGCGTGTAGTTGAGCTCGCACAGGGCCGCGTGGCCGGTGCCCGCGTTGTTCCACGGGTTGGAGCTTTCGAGGGCGACGTCACCGAGGCGCTCGAAGATCTGCACGTCCCAGTCGGGCTGAAGTTCTTTCAGCAGGGCACCGAGCGTAGCGCTCATGATTCCGCCGCCGATGAGGGCGACATCGACGGGTTTGTTCACCCGCCCAGTTTACAGTCCGAGTTCGGCGAGCTCCTCCCCCATCAATTCCGCCATGCGCGCGTACCCATCGTCATTGGGGTGCAGGCCGTCGCTGGCCATCCATTCCGGGTGTCCCTCGATCCAGCGCGACGCCCCGGAAATGTACTCCCAGCCGCGCGACTGGGCCGCGTCGCGCACCCATCCGATGATGACCTCGACGGACGGCGGACGCTCGTCGGTGTACCAGAACGGCTCGACGACGATGACCCGGGCATCGGGAAGTCCCGCCCCGATGCGATCGAAGTCGTCACCGATTTGCGCCTCGATGCGATCCGCGGCGAAGTCGAAGGAGAAATTGTCGTTGAGCCCCATCGTGATGAAGACGATGTCGGCACCGCTGTCAATCACGATCGAGGGGAGGTCGCCGTCACCGAACGCGCGGCGATTGTTGATGAATCCGAGGCCGTTGACGCTCGGGTTCACCTCTGTCCAGCCACGGTTAGCGCAGATGATGCTCGACCACCGCAGCGCGGGCTGTGTCGCACCCGTCCCGAGCGTGTAGGAGTCACCGTAGAACGCGACGACGGGGGCAGTGGGATCGATGGCGGGCTCCTGGGAGGTGTCGTGGATGCCAGTGCTCGAGCATGCCGTAGTCAGCGCGAGCACGGCCGCGACCAGCACCGCCGCCACTGCTGCCCCGCGCCGTCGCATGGGAGTGATTCGGAGTGAGCCCGCCCCGGGAAAGGTTTCGATACGCGCTAGGCGCCACTCAACCACCGACGGGCGTGAGCTTCTCTGCGGCGACGAGCTCCGCGATCTGTACGGCGTTGAGCGCCGCACCCTTGCGAAGGTTGTCGTTGCTGATGAACATCGCAAGCCCGCGACCATTCGGCACGCCCTCATCCTGGCGGATGCGGCCCACATAACTGGGGTCCTGGCCCGCGGCCTCGAGCGGGTTCGGCACATCGCTGACAACGACTCCCGCCGCACCATCCAGCAGCTCGCGCGCACGCTCGGGGCTCAAGGGCTTCGAGAATTCGGCGTTGATGGAGAGGGAGTGACCCGTGAACACGGGCACTCGCACGCACGTGCCGCTCACGAGCAGGTCGGGCAGCTCGAGGATCTTGCGACTCTCATTGCGCAGCTTCTTTTCCTCGTCGGTCTCACCGAGCCCGTCGTCGACGAGGTTGCCGGCGAAGGGAATCACGTTGAACGCGATCGTGCGGGGAAACTTGTTGGCCGCCGGGAAACTGACGGCGGATCCATCGTGAACGAGCTCGATCGCGTTCTGGCCGACCGCGGCGGTTGCCTGCTCGAGCAATTCCTCGCCGCCCGCGAGGCCCGCGCCCGAAACCGCCTGATAGGTGGACACGATGAGACGCTCGAGGCCGGCCTCGGCATCCAGCACCTTCAGGATGGGCATGGCGGCCATGGTCGTGCAGTTGGGGTTGGCGATGATGCCCTTCGTGGCCTGAGCAATAGCGTGCGGGTTGACCTCACTCACGACGAGCGGGACGTCGGGGTCCATGCGCCATGCCGACGAGTTGTCGATGACGGTGACGCCCGCTGCGGCGAAGCGCGGCGACTGCTCCTTCGAGGTCGCGCCACCCGCGGAGAAGACGGCGATGTCGAGACCCGACGGGTCAGCGGTGGCCGCGTCTTCCACCACGATCTGCTTGCCACGGAAGGGGAGTGTGGTGCCGGCGCTGCGCGCGGAGGCGAAATAGCGGATCTCGGCGACCGGGAAGTCGCGCTCCTCGAGTAGGCGGCGGACGACAGCGCCCACCTGTCCGGTGGCGCCGACGACGCCGATCTTCACTCCTGCATCACTCATGCAGCAATTCTGGCATGGTCGAAAGGGGTGTTTCGTCGAGATGCTGCCAGGTCGACGGGGATACCCGCCGGGCGGCGAATTAGCGACCCGTACCGGCGTGCACGACCGCCTCACTGTCTCCGTCGAGACCGAAGGCCGTGTGTACGACGCGCACGGCGTCATTGACCGTGTCGGCACGGGTCACGACGGAGATGCGGATCTCGCTCGTCGAGATCATTTCGATGTTGATGCCCGCATCGAAGAGCGCCGTGAATAGCTTCGCCGACACGCCAGCGTTGCTGCGCATCCCTGCGCCCACGACAGCGAGCTTTCCGATCTGGTCGTCATGCTGCAGCGACTCGAACCCCACTTCGTCCTTCTCGGCGGTGAGCGCCGTGATGGCGGCCTGCGCGTCGGACTTGGGAAGAGTGAACGAGATGTCGGTGCGCCCCGTGGCCGCGGTGGAGACGTTCTGCACGATCATGTCGATGTTCGCGTTGGTCTTGGCCACGATTGTGAAAATCTGGGCGGCCTTCCCGGGGATATCGGGAACCCCGACAACGGTGATCTTGGCCTCACTGAGGTCGGCGGCCACTCCCGTGATGATGGGCTCTTCCACGATCTCTCCCTCCTTCGGGTTCACGACGAGCGTGCCCTCGTTGTTGTTGAACGACGACCGCACGTGCAGCGTCACCCCATGACGGCGGGCGTACTCGACTGCCCTGATGTACAGAACCTTGGCTCCCGCCGCCGCGAGCTCGAGCATTTCTTCGCTCGTGACACGATCAATCTTGCGAGCGGATGAGACGACGCGCGGGTCCGCGGTGAAGACGCCGTCCACATCCGTGTAGATCTCGCAGACCTCGGCATCGAGGGCGGCCGCAAGCGCGACGGCCGTCGTGTCAGAGCCACCGCGCCCGAGCGTCGTGATGTCGCCCGTTCCGCGGTTGAATCCCTGGAATCCTGCGACGATCGCGACGGCACCCAGATCGAGCGCCTCGCGCACGCGTCCCGGGGTGACTTCCGTGATGCGCGCTGAGCCGTGCTGAGGATCGGTGATGATGCCGGCCTGGCTTCCCGTGTAACTGCGCGCCTCGACGCCGAGGCTTCTGATGGCCATCGCGAGGAGCGCCATCGAGATACGCTCCCCCGCGGTGAGCAGCATGTCGAGTTCACGGCCGGAGGGAACGGGGACGACCTGTTCGGCGAGGTCGATGAGTTCGTCCGTTGTGTCACCCATCGCGGAGACGACGACGACGACCTCGTGGCCGGCCTTGCGCGTCTCGACGATGCGCTTCGCGACGCGCTTGATGCTCTCGGCATCAGCGACCGACGAACCACCGAACTTCTGGACGATCAAGCTCACGCGGTACTCCTGGACGAAATGGTGTGCGGGCCCACTGGACAGGGTCAACTTAAGACAGGGATCAAGTCTAGGAGCAGATCACCGGTGCGACCGACCGGATGACGCGGCCACAGGCCCGCTTAGTGCTCGATGACCCGTCGGCCCTCGAAGGCACGCCCGAGCGTCACCTCGTCGGCGTACTCCAGGTCGCCCCCGACAGGCAATCCCGACGCGAGCCGCGTCACTCGCAGGTCGGGCTGCACGAGTAGCCGCGTGAGGTAGGTCGCGGTCGCCTCACCCTCGAGGTTGGGGTCGGTGGCGATGATCACCTCGGTGACCGAACCGTCGGCGAGGCGCGTGAGCAGCTGACGGATACGCAAATCGTCGGGACCGATGCCGTCGATGGGACTGATCGCGCCCCCGAGCACGTGATACAGGCCCTTGAATTCGCGAGTGCGCTCGATGGCGACGACGTCTTTCGCCTCTTCGACAACGCAGATCGTGGCGTGCGAGCGGCGCGGATCGCGACAGATCGAGCAAGTCTGTTCCTCGGTGACATTGCCGCAGATGTCGCAGAAGCGCACCTTGTCACGAACCTCGACGAGCACCTCCGACAGGCGGGTCACATCGAAGTTCTGGGTCTGCAGGATGTGGAACGCGATGCGCTGAGCCGACTTGGGGCCGATGCCGGGGAGCCGACCCAGTTCGTCGATGAGCTCTTGCACGATGCCGTCGTACATCACTCCTCCCGCGGTGTGGGTACGACGCGGGGAGCGAGCTGCTCCTCCTCGATGAAGCTCGCACCGAGAAGCTCACGAACCACTGACTCGCCGTAGCGAGCGCGCTCGGTGCCGCTCGCAGGCGTGGACGGTGCGGGGGCCGGCCGGGCTGCCGCCTTGGCCTCCGCCTTCGCCGCGGCTTGCTCTTGCGGAGTGGGAGCGGACTCGGGAATGGCGGCGACAGCCCACCCCGAGTCGTCGGTTGCGGGTGTGCTCGCCGCCTCGTCCGATGCCGAGGGTGCAGCGGGTGCTGGACCGTCTGCGCGTGCGATGAACTTCACGCGCAGTCCCAACACCTGCAGGATGGCGCGTCGCAAGATCTCGCTGACACCCTCGCCCGTGCCCTGCTGCTTGAAGCTGTCGACGTCGTTCTGACTCACAAAGGTGAGTGTGAGCACGTCGCCGTCGAGGGCTCTGACCTGCGAGGTGTACACGACAGTCCACGCGGCCATGCGCACGTTCTGTACGACCTCGAGAATCTCGGGCCAGGCGTTACGCATCTGGTCGAGCGTCACCGAACCGGCGGCGACCTCCGCGGCGGGCTCCGATTTCGCAGGTGCCGCTGTCTCGGGCTTCGTGGGTGCGGCGGGCTCGGCCTTCTCGGCCTTCTCGCTGGGCTGGGTCTTCTCGCTGGGCTGGGTCTTCTCGGTGGGCTGGGTCTCGATACGCGGCTGCGCCGCTACTCGACCACCGGTGTTCGCAGCTGCTGCGGGGCCATCCACCCCCACTCGGCGCTCAAGTCGCTCCACACGCGCGAGCGCGCCGCGCTCGGTGTCGTCGCTCGCGGGAACGAGGATGCGGGCGACCATGAGCTCGAGGTGGAGCCGCGGCGACGTCGCTCCCGTCATCTCCGTGAGGGCGGCGTTGACGACGTCGGCTGCTCGGGAGAGCTCCGCGGCACCGAAGGCCGACGCCTGTTGGGTCATGCGATCGAGCTGGTCCTGGGGCACTCCGCGAAGCACGGATGCGGCGTTACCCGACGTCGCGGCCACGATGATGAGGTCGCGCAGACGCTCGAGCAGGTCTTCGACGAAGCGACGCGGATCTTGCCCGGTCTGGATGACCCGATCGACAGAGCCGAACACCGCCGCAGCATCCCGCGCCCCGATCGCGTCGACGACCTCATCGAGTAGCGCGCCGTGCGTGTAGCCGAGCAACGCGACGGCGCGCTCGTATTCCAGGCTCACGGTCCCTGAGCTTGTCGAAGGGTCGGAGCCCGCCATGAGCTGATCGAGCAATGAGAGGGTGTCACGCACCGATCCCCCACCGGCTCGGACGACGAGCGGGAGCACTCCGGCTTCAACGTCGACGCCCTCCTGAGCGCACAACTCCTGAACGTAGTCGAGCATCTGCGCGGGCGGCACGAGACGGAAGGGATAGTGGTGCGTACGCGAGCGGATGGTGCCGATGACCTTCTCGGGCTCCGTCGTCGCGAAGATGAACTTCACGTGCTCCGGCGGTTCTTCCACGATCTTGAGAAGCGCGTTGAATCCCTGCGGCGTGACCATGTGCGCTTCGTCGAGGATGAAGATCTTGAAGCGGTCGCGGGCGGGCGCGTACACCGCGCGTTCGCGCAGGTCGCGCGCATCATCCACGCCGTTGTGGCTCGCCGCGTCGATCTCGACGACGTCGAGTGAGCCGCCGCCATCGCGCGCGAGCTCGATACACGACGGGCACTTTCCGCACGGAGTGTCGGTCGGCCCCTCGGCGCAGTTGAGGCAACGAGCGAGAATGCGCGCGGAGGTCGTCTTGCCGCACCCGCGCGGGCCGCTGAAGAGGTAGGCGTGATTGACGCGGTCGGTGCGCAGCGCGGTGCGCAGCGGGTCGGTCACCTGCGACTGGCCGATGAGTTCGGCAAAGGTTTCTGGCCGGTATCGGCGGTAGAGGGCAGCGACCACGGGATCAAGAGTAGTCGTCACCACCGACGCATCGGAGGGTGTACCCCGTTGTGGGGAATGTACCCCGAGGGGTGGTGCAATTAGCTTTCCCTCATTCACGATCATTCATGACTCAGGGGGGTCGGGTCCACTTCTTTCCACAGCCCCAGCGACTCAAGAAAGCGGGGCGCAGCGAACCCGAATCGCTGCGCCCCATCCCCAATCGGCGCCATCAGAGAGACGGGCCAGTATCCGCATGGGGAGTCCTTATTGAGTTGGGTGATGGACCTAGTTGAGGTCGTTCGATCCGACCGAGGATCGGGCGAAGTCGATCCCGACCACGGGCGGGGCACCGACAGCGCCCAACACCGCAATGCGCAGGGCCGAGACGTCAAACTGACCGCTCTCGTACGGCGAGGCGACCGGCCCCGGCAGCCCCGAGGCCCAGTAGGGCTCGGGGTAGTCGATGATCGGCGAGCCCGCCTGCACAGGATCCGGCGCGTTCTGGGCGTTGATGAGGATCGACACGAGCCGGTCCTCCCCGAACAGCCCATCCAGCACGTCGCCGAGAAGCGTCACGATCGGGCCGGTTATGCCCGGGAGGGTGACCGTGAGAAGCGTCGTGATGATCGGACCGGTCGCTGCCGTGATGAGCGCGGGAACACCCGCGAGCGCGCCAGCCGCGCCCGTGAGCACACTCGCCGTCAATCCCAGGAGGGTGTCGACCGTGAGCTCGACGGTGTCGCACAGCGCAGGAATGCCGAGGTTGCAGTTGGAGAAGCCCGCATCGAAGACGAGAGCACCCCCGAGCGGTCCGTCGAGCGTGATATCCACCTGCCCTGCCGCGATCGCGACGGTGATGTCGAAATCGACCGTGACGAGATTCGTCACTGCATTGGTGAGGGCCGTGCCGACGCTCTGCACCCAATCGGCGAGCGCCGTCTGCACCGCGAGCGTCAACGCGTTGACGACCGCGTCGTTGATCAGGAGCTGGGTGTTCGGAGCCTGGTTGTTGAGCCCGTCGACGCTGTCGAACAGCGCGGCAAGATCGATCGTGATGAGACCCGAGGCCAGATCTATCGCGACGATGCCGTCAGGGTCGGAGATCACGTCGTCGAGCAGCGCATTGACACCCGAGAAATCGACCGTGAGTGCGAGCGTCGAGTTGAGTGCACCGGCACCGAGGGTCGACAGGATGCCGCTGAGCGGGCCCAGCACCGCGGCCTCGAGTGACAGTCGCGTGTTACCCGCAATCGTGTTTATCGAGTTTTGCAGGGCGGTGGTCGTGTTCGTGACGGCGGTCACCAGGTTGCCGACGAGCGGGGAGTCGAGCTCGGCGTTGAGCCCCGCGATCTCGTAGTCGCGGTCGAGGTGGGCATAGACATCCTGGTCCCAGAGCGCGGCGCACGCATCGAGTTGAGCCGAGCTTGCCACCGCGCCCATGTTCACGCGAACGTCCGCGAGGTTGGCGATGCCACCCCCGAGGCCAGTTCCCAGGAGGTTGTCGAGCAGCGTTCCGAGCTGCAGCGTCGCGGCGGTGGGGAGACCGCTGCCGGGCAGCGGACCGAGGTCTATCGCGCCGGAGTTGCTCACCGCTCCGGCGGCGCCCGCGGAGTTGCCGTCCTCCTTCGCCACCCCGTGTGCCGCATTCTGACCCCACTTTGGGGTACAAAGTCGAGGATTTGTCCTACTTTCGGCCGACCAGCGACCACGACTGTCGCGCTATTTCGAGCTCCTCGTTTGTGGGAATGACGAGAACGGCGGTGCGCGAATCGGGTGCAGAGATGGAACGCGCGCCCTGCTCCGTCGCACGGTTGAGACGATCATCCAGACGGATGCCCAGCCACTCGAGACCCGCAACGGTCGCCGCCCGCGTGGGAGCGCTGTTCTCCCCAACCCCCGCGGTGAACACGATCGCGTCGGCGCCACCCAGACGTACGAGGTACGAGCCGAGGTACTGACGCAAACGGTGGTAGTACACGTCGAGCGCCAGTCGAGCGCGGGCATCCGTCATCGCTGCACCCTGCACGTCGCGCATGTCGCCCGTGCCCGAAAGCCCCAGCAGGCCACTCTGCCGGTTGAGGAGCGTGTCGAGCGCGTCGAGCCCATACCCCGCGCGCCCCAGGTGGAAGAGGATGCCCGCGTCGAGGTCGCCCGAACGCGTTCCCATCACGAGCCCCTCGAGCGGCGTCATCCCCATGGACGTCTCGACCGACCGACCCCGATCGATCGCACACACGGATGCCCCGTTGCCGAGGTGGAACACGATGAGCCGGAGTTCATCGAGGGGACGACCCAGATGCTCAGCGGCGCGAGCCGACACGTACTCGTACGACGTGCCGTGAAATCCGTAGCGACGCACTCCGTACCGCTCGGCCACCTCGGTGTCGATGGCGTAGGTGTACGCCTCTGGGGCGAGGCTCTGGTGGAACGCGGTATCGAATACCGCAACGTTCGGCACACCCGGGAAAGCGGACCGGGCAGCGCGGATACCGTCGACGTTGGCGGGATTGTGCAACGGGGCGAGAGCCGACAGCTCCTCGATCGCCGCGACGACCTCGTCGGTGATGAGCGTCGCCTCAGTGAAACGACTTCCACCGTGAACGACCCGATGGCCGATGACCGCCGGGCGGACATCACCAAGCTCGTCGAGCACGAGCAGCATCGCCGCGTCATGATCGGCCGCGTAACCGGGCTCCCCGATGCGTTCGACGATTCCCCCCGAGAGCTTCTCGGCAGACTCCACGTCGAGCAGCTCCCATTTGACGGACGACGAACCCGAGTTGACGACGAAGGCGAGCGTCACGCGGATGCCCCACCGATCGCTGCCGCCTGGATCGCGGTAATGGCCACCGTGTTGACGATGTCGCGCACGAGTGCACCCCGCGACAGGTCGTTGACGGGTTTGCGGAGTCCCTGCAACACAGGCCCGATCGCAACGGCACCGGAGCTACGCTGCACCGCCTTATACGTGTTGTTGCCCGTGTTGAGGTCGGGAAAAATGAACACCGTCGCACGTCCCGCCACCTGGGACTGCGGCATCTTGGTCTTCGCGACAGCCGCGTCGGCGGCGGCATCGTACTGAATGGGACCCTCGACGAGCAGGTCGGGACGCCGCTGGCGCACGAGCTCGGTTGCGGCACGCACCTTGTCGACATCAGCGCCAGAACCCGATTCCCCCGTCGAATACGAGAGCATCGCGATGCGCGGGTCGATCCCGAACTGAAGGCTTGTGGCAGCCGCCGAGATCGCAATATCGGCGAGCTGATCCGAGGTCGGGTCGGGAATGATCGCGCAGTCGCCGTACACGAGCACGCGGTCCTCGAGCGCCATGAAGAAAACGCTCGAGACCACATCCACCCCCTCAACAGTCTTGATGAACTGCAGTGCCGGCGTGATGGTGTGCGCGGTGGTGTGCGCCGCACCCGACACCATGCCGTCGGCCATGCCCAGGTGCACCATCATCGTGCCGAAGAACGAGACGTCCGTGACGATGTCGCGCGCCTCCTCGACGGTCATTCCCTTGTGGGCGCGCAGCTTGGCGTACTCCTGCGCGAACTGCTCGCGCAGCTCAGGGTCGGTGGGGCTCACCACCTGAGCCGCCGAAATGTCGACACCGAGACCGGATGCCCGAGCCCGCACCTCCCCCTCGTCGCCGAGAATCACGAGCTCGACAACCGACCGGCTCAGCAGGGTGCCCGCGGCCTGCAGGATGCGGTCGTCGGCGCCCTCCGGAAGAACGATGCGCTGCTTATCGGATCGTGCTCGCTCGAGCAGCGCGTACTCGAACATGAGCGGGGTGACCGCCGTCGACTCCCCCGCGCCCAACTCACGCGACAGCACGTCGGCGTCGACATGCGACTCGAAGAGGGCCAGAGCGGTGTCGATCTTGCGCTGCGAGGTCGCGGTCATCCGCCCCCTCGCCTGCACGATGCGCTGCGCCGTGGCATAGGTGCCGAGATCGGTGGCGATGATCGGCAGGTTCTGGTCGAGGCCGGCAACGAGCCGCTCGATGACCGGAGACAGCGCGAAGCCGCCGTTCAAGACGATCCCCGCGAGTGAGGGGAAAGTGCCGGACGCGTGCGCGGTGAGCGCCGCGAGCACAACCTCGCTACGATCCCCCGGAATTACCACGGTGCCGCCCTCGATGAGGCGCTCGAGCACATTCTCCATCGACATCGCCGCCACAACCGTGCCGAGCGACTCGCGGGCCAGGAGCGCCGCGTCTCCCCGAAGAAGCTCGCCGTCGACCGCCGCCATGATCTGCTCGACCGTCGGGGCCACGAGCACCGCGCTCTCCGGGATCGCCCAGGCCGTGACACCTGCCGCCTGCTCGATCGCCTGCACGATCTGGGGAAGCGAATCCGGGTCGGCGCGGTTCGCGATAACCGCGAGCACGCTCGCGTGCGCCTGCACCAACTCGGGAAGGCTCAACTCCGTGACCTGACGCAACTCCTCTGCCGTGCGGGCGCGAGCACCGTCCGGTTCGCGACCGGTGAGCACGAGGAGCACCGGGGCGCCCAGGTTTGCCGCGATGCGGGCATTGAATCCGAGCTCGGTCGGGGTCGCAACATCCGTGTAGTCGGAGCCGACGATGACGACCGCATCGCACTGACGCTCGACCGCCTTGAACCGGTCGATGATGGTGGTGAGGGCCGCGTCGGGATCCTCGTGCACCGCCTCATACGTTGTACCCACGCACTCGTCGTAGTCGAGCGTGACGCCGTCGCGGGCGAGCAACAACTCGAGCACGAAGTCGCGCTCCTCGCTCGAGCGTGCGACCGGCCTGAAGACGCCGACCCGTTCAACACTACGCATGAGCACATCGAGCACGCCCAGCGCAATCGCCGACTTACCAGAATGCCCCTCGGCCGACGTGATGAAAATCGAGCGCGCCATACCCCGAGCCTAGGTCGTGACGCGCCTTGCTCGCCCTCGCGGCAGAAGGTCGCCGCGAACCAGCGACGTAGGGCGGCGCACAGCGCCTCGCCCGAAAAAGTAGCGGCCCCCCGCGCACCCGCCAGAGCCCGGTTACCCTTGCTACGTTTCCGTCCTGGGGGAGTTGGCCTGGATGGCGCCACGCGAGGAGCCGCGACCAGTTTACGTTAGTATCGCTGGAGGTTGTTTCGTGAGGATCAACCAACCCAGGAGAATTCGCCTAGTGGCCTATGGCGCACGCTTGGAAAGCGTGTTGGGTGAAAGCCCTCGGGGGTTCGAATCCCCCATTCTCCGCCACGTACCCCCCGTTGGGTGAAAGCACAGCACCGCCCTCGGGGGTTCGAATTCGAGCCGAATCTCCCCCAAGAAAAGGGTTGTATTCGCTTGCATAAATCAGCGCTACGCTGATCCCCGCAGACCATGTGGTCTACCAAGAATTCGGGGGGGATCGTGGCGAGACCAACGCGGGTCACGACCGATACCGCGACGTCGATCCGCCCACGTGAGTCTCTCCTCAGAAACGGGCTCATCTCCGCCATCGCCGCTGGTGTGCCCCTTTTCGGTGTCCTGTACTGGATGGCGTTCGATCAAGGCACCTGGGGCAGTGTCTTCGTCGTACAGTTCGTATTCCTCCTGTTCGTTGTCATCGGCGTGATCCGCTTTCATGCTGCCTACGTCACCGTCACCGAGACATCGATCACCAAGCAGGCCTTCGCGACACGCACCGTGGTCGACCGCGACGAGGTGGCGAACGTGCTCATCGCCCACACCTATCGGAACGGATCATCCGACACCATTGCCCAGTTCGTCGCCCGGAGCGCCGACGGATCGACTCTCTTTCGACTGCGTGGCGTCTACTGGTCCCTCGAGGGGATGCAGACGGTCGCCGACGCCATCGGGGCGCCGGTCTTCACCGAGAATGACCCGCTGACGATGGAGGAGTTTTACCACATCGTTCCTGACGCACCGTATTGGTACGAGGGAAAGCCAGCCCTCGTGATCGGGGGAATTGTGGCCGCCTTCATCGCATCGCTGGGGGTCGTGAGTTGGCTCATGACCGCCCTCGGCCTACCGGGGATCTTCGGGACGCATGGCGGCTGAACCCGGATTGGTACTGAGGCCCTACGGACACCTCTTCCGTCAGGGCGTCATCGCCACGGTGGCGTGCATGCTGCCGGTGTTCCTGGTTCTCTACTTCTTGACGATTCCCGACGGCACGTGGCTGCCCGTACTCGTGACGCAGGTTGTCGCGACCATCGTTGTGACCTGGGCGTCGGCTGCGTACTTCACGACCACCATTCGCGTCACTGACACACAGATCATCGAACGCGGTTTCTTCGGGCGAACCACCCGCTACCGGCTCGACGAGATCGTCGGGGTCGTGCGAGCGAACACCTTCGGGTCGGGCGGGTTCGAGAGCATCCCCCAACTGTTCGTGTGCGGCCCAGACGGGCGCCAACTCGTGCGCATGCGTGGTCAGTTCTGGTCGCCCCAGAGCATGGATGCCCTCACCTCCGCGCTCGACGTACCGGTGACCGTCGTGCCCGACACCGTCACCAACCGCGAGCTGCGGGCCGAGCATCCAGGCCTGCTCTACTGGTTCGAACGCGGGCCGCTCTCTTAGCCGACCCCCTTCGAGACGGCTACTTGCGCTTGAGCGTCGAGAAGACGCCCCGCAAAACCTCGCGGATGACCGTCTGCCCCGATCTCGAACCGAGTACCTCCTCGAGCACACTCTTATCTTTGCGGGTCGAGGTGCGCGTAGTCGTGGGCTTCTTCGCGGCGCGGTCGGCCTTCTGCATGTCGCGCACGGCCTTGTCGTACTCGGCCTGCACGCGTGCGGCATCATCCGCAGCACTCGTGGCCTCGGCCGCCGCGTTGATCTTCTTGGCGAGGATCTCGCGTGCCGACTCATTGTCGATGGGGGTGCCGTACTTCGCGAGCAGCGGGCTCGCATCCACGGTCGCCTGCATTGTCGCGGCAGGCGTCGGTGACATGGAGCCCTGCGGAGCGCGCAGCCGCGTCCAGGCGACGGGGCTCGGCGCCCCGCGCTCGTTCATGACCGTGACGATCGCCTCACCGATCGCGAGCGAGGTGAGCACCTCCGCGAGGTCGTAACCGGAGGTGGGGTAGGTCGAGACCGTCGATTTGAGTGCCTTCGCATCATCCGGGGTGTGCGCCCTCAGCTGGTGCTGGATGCGCGAGCCGATCTGTGCGAGCACGTCATTGGGCACGTCTTTCGGCGTCTGCGTGACGAAGAAGATACCGACGCCCTTCGATCGGATGAGTCGTACCGTCTGCGTGATCGACGCGATGAAGTCCTTCGACGCATCCTTGAACAGCAGGTGAGCCTCGTCGAAGAAGAACACGAGCTTGGGCTTGTCGATGTCGCCCACCTCGGGCAGGTCGTTGAAGAGGTCGGCGAGCAACCACATGAGGAAAGTGGAGAACAGCGCGGGGCGGTCCTGCACGCCGGGGATCTCGAGCAGGCTCACGAGACCACGACCCTCGGCGTCACACTTCAGGAACTCGCTCGTCTCCATCTCGGGCTCGCCGAAGAAGACGTCGGCGCCCTGGTCGGCGAATCCGATGAGTTCGCGCAGGATGACGCCGGCGGTGGCGGCACTGAGACCGCCGAGCTGCTTGAGCTCCGGCTTTCCCGCGTCGGACACGAGCCAATTGAGTACGGCCCGAAGGTCGCCCAGGTCGACGAGCGGGAGGCCCGCGGCATCCGCGTAGTGAAAGACGAGGCCGAGGCTCGACTCCTGGGTCGCGTTGAGGCCGAGCACCTTGCTGAGTAGCAGCGGGCCGAAACTCGACACCGTGGCGCGAATCGGGATTCCGATTCCCTGGCCGCCGAGCGTGAAGTACTCGGTGGGGCTTGCGACGGGCTGCCACTTCTGGCCGATCGACTCGGTACGCGCGAGCAACTTGGGGTCGGGGACGCCTGGGCTAGCGATGCCCGACAGGTCACCCTTGATGTCGGCGGCGAACACCGGCACGCCCGCGGCGGAGAGCTGCTCGGCGAGCACCTGCAGGGTCTTCGTCTTGCCCGTTCCCGTGGCACCCGCGACGAGTCCGTGGCGGTTGAGCATGGCGATCGGGATGCGGATCGGCACATCTGCGAGCACGTCCCCGTTGACGAGGGCGCCCATCTCCAGGGCCAGGCCGTCGAAGGCGTAACCGGCTGTGATGGTTGCCACTTCGGCGGGGTCTAGTGGGCCGGTCGGTGGGGTCTCGACGGGCTCGACCGGCGGTGCAGGCTCGACCGGCGGTGCAGGCTCGACCGCGGGTGCTGCCGCCGCCTTCTCGGCGGCGAGCGCGGCCTCGGCTTCGGCGAGGGCCTTCTTCGCTGCTTCTACCTGAGCTGCCGCATCCGTCATTCTCAGGCCTTGCGGTCTTCGAGGCCCCAGGCCTGACCGTAGCCACCGTCTTCGACGGAAAGCTGCATCAGGTCGAGGAACGGCTTCGCGTCGAATGCCTCAGGCCCGAGCACACCCGATCCCGCCCACGTGCCCTGGGCGAGCAACTCGAGGGCGATCACCGGGTTGAGGGCGGTCTGCCACACGACGCACTGGCTCTCGTACTCGGCCATCGTCCACTCGTTGTCGCTGACGTGGTACAGGTACACCTCGCGCGGCTTGCCGTCCTGACCGGTGCCGGTGACCCAGAGGCCTGCGCACGTCTTGCCGGTCATGCGGGGGCCCAGGGTGGCCGGATCCGGCAGGCCAGCGGCCACGACGTCGCGAGGCGCGACCATGACGGGACCGTCGGCCGAGCGCACACGCAGCGGCTCGGTCTTGTCGAGACCGAGCTGGTGCAGGGTCTTGAGAATGCCGATGAACTCGTTGCCGAGTCCGTACTTGAAGGTCACGCGCTTCGCATCGACCCAGCGCGGCATGAGCAGCACCTCTTCGTGCTCGACGTTGACGCACTCGACCGGGCCGATGCCCTCGGGAAACTCGAACACCTCGGGCTCGCTGAACGGAGGGGTCGTGTACCAGCCGCGGTCCTTCTCCCAGATGACGGGCGGGTTGAGGCACTCCTCGATCGTGGTCCAGATGCTGAAGCTCGGAGCGAAGATCTCGTTGCCCGCCTCGTCCCTTACCACGAGGTTGGCGCCGTCACGCGTGCCGAGTTCGTCGATCTCGCTGAACAAGTGGTCGGCGGCGTATCGGGCGAAGACGTCGCTAAGCCCGGGTTCCACCCCCATACCGACGAGCGCCAGCCTCCCGGCGGTCTCCCAATCGGGTGCTTGCGCGAACTGGTCATCGCCGAGCTTGACGCCCGTCTGGGTGTGCGGGTCGGTCGGATGAGGCTCCGAGAGGCTCATCGCCATGTCGAGGTAGTCGGCGTCGGCGTCGAGCGCACCCGCGAAGATCGTGGGCACGAACTTCGGCTCCACGGCGTTCATGACGTGCGTGGCGCCGTGCTGCTTCGCGACCGCCGCGACGTTCTCGGGGTCGCTCGCGTCGATCTGCGCCGCGACGAAGCGGTCGCCCTGGTCGCCGTGCTTCTTCTCGATCCACGCAATAGTGCGCTCCGCGCGGGACTTGTCGTAGTCGCTCACGATGATCGTCTCGAAGAAGTCGCGTCGAGCCGCGATCTTCGCGATGGCGTCACCGACGCCGCCAGCACCCACGAGGAGAATTCTCATGAGGTGACGCTATCGCTCGGCGCCGACGGCACGCTAGGCGTCGGCATTGGATCGGGCCGGGGATCCTCCATCTCGAGTCGTTGTGCGAACGGCGCCCACACCAGCACGGCGACTCCCGCGCCCAGAAGCGCCCCGCCGACGGTGTCGCTGAGCCAGTGCGCACCGAGGTAGGTGCGCGACAAGGCCATGAGGATGATCCACGCGGCTCCCGCGAACCAGACCCACGTTCGGCGGAGTATGAACGCGAGGGCGACCGCGACCGTCGCGGCGTTGGCGACGTGGCCTGAGGGGAATGATCCGAAATCCGCGTGAATGAGTATTTCTTCCGGGCGCGCCCGACCCAGGGTCTTCTTGAGTAGCTGCACGAGTCCCGCGCTGACGGCGGAGACCGCGAGAAAGTAGATGCCCGCCCACTTTCGCTTCATCAGCACGAGCAGCAGGGCGACGCCGAGCGGGACCAGAAAGACGCCGAACCAGCCGCCACCGATCCAGCTCGTGACGAGTGCGGGGATATCCCACAGGGGACTGCGGTGCTCGACGATCTCGCCCATCCAGTCCTCGTCGATGACATTCGCACTCTCGCGCAGGGTGACAATGAGCCCGAGGGACGCTGCAAGCACGACTGCGACCGCGCCGCTCACCGCCGGCCAGAAGCGGGTGACCTTCTTCGACAACTCGACGGGACGTTTCATCCGTCCACGGTAGCGGCACTTACCGTGAGAGCGCGGGCACCGTCCACGGTCGCACGACCGTCCACAGGATGATGGACGAGATGATCGCGGTACAGCCCATGATCACCCCCATCGGGATCGCGTTCGTGATTCCGAACAGCCCCACGATCGGCGAGATGAGGCCCGCGAGACCGAAGTTGAGCGCGCCGAGCAGCGACGCCGCGGTCGCCGCCTCGCCGCCATGGTTGGCCAGGGCAAGCACCTGAGTGCAGGGGAAGGTGAAGCCGCAGAACATGATGAAGAAGAACAGGGGGATGAGAACACCCACGAGGCCCGCATCCATCATGTCGAGCACGACGATGGCCGTCGCGGAGATCAGGAGGCCCACGAGTGCGACGCTGAGTATCCACTGCGGCTTGATGTACCGAGCAAGGTAGGCACTCGACTGCACGCCGATCATGATCCCCACGGAGTTCACACCGAAGAGGATGCCGAACTGCTGGGCATCCAGGCCGTACACGTCCTGGAAGAGGAACGACGACGACGCCAGGTAAGCGAAGATGCCCGAGAACGTGAAGCCCGCGATGAGGGCGACACCGACGAAGATGCGGTCGGTGAAGAGCGACCGATACCGCTCGGCCGTCGACGAGTGGCCCAGGTCTTTGCGGCGGGCCGGCGGCAGCGTCTCGACGACGAAGAAGACAGCCGCGAGCAACACGAGCCCGCCGTAGATGGTGAGGAAGACGAAGATGCCGCGCCACGGAACCAAGAGCAACAACTGCGACCCGATGAGGGGCGCGAGGATCGGCGCGAGCCCGTTCACGAGTGCGAGTCGAGACAGCATGCGCACGAGCGGGAGACCGCCGAAGAGGTCGCGAACGATCGCCATCGCGACGACCGCACCCGACGCGGCGCCCATGCCCTGGAACACGCGGAAGACGAACAGCCACTCGATCGACGGAGCGAGCACGACCCCGAGACTCGCGACGACGTGCACTGACGTCGCGACGATGAGGGGCAGGCGGCGGCCGACGCGATCGCTCCAGGGACCCACGAGAAGCTGCCCGGCCGCGAAGCCGAGAGTTGTCGCCGTGAGGGTGAGTTGGATGACGGCAGTCGGCACGTCGAACTCGGCCTCGATGATCGGGAAGGCGGGAATGTACAGGTCGATCGTGAAAGCACCGAGGGCGGTGAGTGCGCCGAGGACGAGTACGTAGACGAGGCGTTGGCGGGGGGTGAGCGAATCACCCGGGTGTACGACAGTGGTCAAGTCAACAACTTTAGTGCTGACTAAGGTAGCCCCATGACGCCCCCCACCGACATCGTCGACAGTGTTCGACGACGCAACCTGTCGGCCGTGCTCGAGTTGGTGCATCGCGGTGAGGCGCCCTCCCGCGCCGAGCTCACGGCGAGCACGGGGCTCAACCGTTCCACCGTGGGTGCGCTCGTCGGGGAGCTCGTAGACCTCGGCCTCGTCGACGAGGTCGAGCCACTCGCGAGCGCGCGCGCCGGTCGCCCCTCACCGCGGGTCGTGCCCGCGCCAGGCTTCACGACGATCGCCGTCAACCCCGAGGTCGATGCGATCACCGCGGCTGTCGTGGGGCTGGGTGCGCGGGTCGAGCGTCGCGTGCGGCGGGAGGTCGAGCATCCACCGAGCCCCACTGAGGCGGTGCGGGTGATTGCCGGGCTCGTCGACGAACTGCGAGCGGCGGATGATGCCTCCCGCGCCCCCCATGCAATCGGCATCGCGATTCCGGGGCTCGTGCGCCGCGCCCTCGGCGAGGTGCGCTGGGCCCCGCACCTCGAGTGGCGAGAGGTGCCCTTTGCTCGACTCGTGCACGATGCCACGGGCCTGCCCACGTTCGCGGACAACGACGCGACCGCCGCCGCCCATGCCGAGTGGCTGTTCGGTGCGGGTCGGGGCGCGAGTGAGCTCGTGTACCTCAACGGCGGGGCGAGCGGCATCGGCGGCGGAGTCATCGTGCACGGGCATCTGTTGGGTGGAGCACACGGCTACGCGGGTGAATTCGGCCAGAACCGCCCCGGTGTGGGGGATGCTCGCGACCGCGTCACCGAGGGAGGCACCCTCGAGGACGAGGTGAGTCGCGCCCGACTGCTCGCCGCGGTTGGTCTGGATTCGGCGGACGAGCCGTCGCTGCGTGCGGCTCTCTTCTCGGCATCCGATCGCGCCGTGGAGGCTGAGATGGATCGGCAGCAGCGCATCCTCGCGGTCGCGATCGCGAACGCCGTCAACGTGTTCAACCCGCAACTGGTGGTACTCGGTGGGTTTCTCAGCACCCTGTTGGAGCACCGCCCGGGGGCACTCGAGGCCGCGGTCGAGGCGGGCTCGGTGCCGGCGGCGTGGGAGGGCGTGCGGATTGCTCCCGCCGCGCTCGGCGAGGACCGGGTGCTCATCGGCGCCGCCGAGCTCGCCTTCGCTCCGACGCTCGCCGACCCCGCGGGGATGAACGCGCACTGATCTTCTTTCCGAAGCGGCGCGAGTACTATATGTTGTGACCAACAACATAAGGCACGGTCACCGAGGAGCTGCCATGACGCCCACCCCCACCCGCGACGACCGGTTCTCCTTTGGTCTGTGGACAATCGGCTACAACGGCGCGGACCCGTTCGGCGGCCCCACCCGCGCGCCCCTCGACGTCGTGCACGTCGTGGAGAAGCTCGCCGAGCTCGGCGCCTACGGTCTCACCTTCCATGACGACGACCTGTTCGCCTTCGGCTCCACCGACGCCGAACGGCAGAAGCAGATCGACCGCCTCAAGGGCGCCCTCGCCGACACGGGTCTCATCGTGCCGATGGTGACGACGAACCTGTTCAGCGCACCCGTGTTCAAGGACGGCGGTTTCACCTCCAACGACCGCGGGGTGCGCCGCTTCGCGATGCGCAAGGCGATGCGACAGCTCGACCTTGGCGTCGAGCTCGGCGCCAAGACGTTCGTCATGTGGGGTGGTCGCGAGGGCGCGGAGTACGACTCCGCCAAAGACATCCAGGCGGCGCTCGAGCGCTACCGCGAGGCCGCGAACATGTTCGGGCAGTACGTGACCGATCGCGGGTACGACATCCGGTTCGCGATCGAGCCCAAGCCGAACGAGCCGCGCGGCGACATCCTGCTCCCCACCCTCGGGCACGCGATCGCATTCATCGAGACCCTCGAGAGGCCGGAGCTCTTCGGCATCAACCCCGAGGTGGGACACGAGCAGATGGCGGGCCTCAACTTCGCCGCGGGAATCGCCCAGGCGCTCTACCAGGGCAAGCTCTTCCACATCGACCTCAACGGCCAGCGCGGAATCAAATACGACCAGGACCTGGTGTTCGGCCACGGCGACCTCTACAACGCGTTCGCGCTCGTCGACCTACTCGAGAACGGTGGGCCCCTCGGCGGCCCGAGCTACGACGGCCCCCGGCACTTCGACTACAAGCCGAGCCGCACCGAGAACGAAGACGGCGTCTGGGCCTCCTCCGCCGCGAACATGCGTAACTACCTGCTGCTCAAGGAGCGCGCGGCCGCCTTCCGCGCCGACCCCGAGGTGCAGGAGGCACTCGCGGCCTCCCGCGTGCCCGAGCTCTCGGTGCCGACCCTGGCCGAGGGCGAGACCTACGAGCAGCTGCTCGCCGACCGCTCCGCCTACGAGGACTTCGGCACCGACCAGTACTTCGACTCGAAGGGTTTCGGCTTCGTGCGCCTGCAGCAACTTGCAACGGAACATCTTCTCGGTGCACGCTAAACCGTGACTTTGGTAGCAGGCGTCGACTCGTCCACCCAATCCTGCAAGGTCGTTATCGTGGATGCCGGCACCGGCGCCGTCGTCAGGGAGGGCCGCGCCGCTCACCCCGCAGGCACCGAAGTCGACCCGGCCGCCTGGTGGTCCGCCCTCGAAGCCGCGATCGCCGCCGCCGGCGGACTCGCCGACGTGTCAGCGATCTCGATCGGCGGTCAGCAGCACGGCATGGTCGTGCTGGATCACGGTGGTCGCGTCATCCGCCCCGCCCTGCTCTGGAACGACACCCGCAGTGCACAGGCCGCCCTCGACCTCGCAGCGGAGGTGAGTGACATCGTCGAGCGCACGGGGTCTGTGCCCGTAGCGAGCTTCACGTCGACGAAGCTGCGCTGGCTGCGCGATGCCGAGCCGGATAATGCGGCCGCCGTAGCCGCGGTCGCCCTCCCCCACGACTGGCTGACCTGGCGCCTGCGCGGCTTCGGCCCCGAGAACCCTCGGCTCGACGCGCTCACGACGGACCGGTCGGACGCGAGCGGAACCGGCTACTGGAACCCGCGCACCGGCGAGTACGACACCGATGTGCTCGAGCTCGCGCTGGGCCACGACGCCATCGTGCCCCGGGTGCTGGGGCCGAGCGACAAGGCGGGCGTCGCCGGCACCCTCACGGTCGGACCCGGCGCTGGTGACAACGCGGGCGCCGCTCTCGGCCTCGGCGCCGTCGCGGGTGACGTCGTGGTGTCGATCGGCACGAGCGGGACGGTATTCGCGGTGACGGATGCCCCGACGAGCGATGTCACGGGCACGGTCGCCGGATTCTCAGACGCGAGCGGACACGCCCTGCCCCTCGTCGCCACGCTCAACGCCGCGCGCATCCTCGACTCGGTTGCCGGCCTGCTGGGAGTCGACCACACGCAGCTCGGCGAGCTGGCCCTCGCCGCCGAACCCGGAGCCGCCGGACTCGTACTGCAGCCCTACTTCGAGGGCGAGCGCACCCCCAACCTCCCCGACGCGACCGCGTCGTTGTTCGGGATGACGCTCGCGTCCACCACCCGCGAGAACGTCGCGCGTGCGGCCATCGAGGGTCTGCTGTGCGGGCTCGCCGACGGACTCGACGCGCTGCGCGCCAACGGCGTGACCGCAAAACGCATCCTGCTCGTGGGCGGAGCCGCTCAGAATCCTGCGGTGTCGGCGATCGCGGCGCAGGTCTTCGACGTGCCCGTCGTCGTACCCGAGCCGGGTGAATACGTGGCGCGCGGCGCCGCGGTGCAGGCGGCCTGGGCACTGACCGGCACCCGACCGGACTGGGTACTACCGGTCGTGGCCGAGCCGGCGATCGACCACCGCCCCATCATCCGCGCCCAGTACGCCGCGCACCGCGCCTAGCCGGTCACCCATTCGCGACGAAACGCCCCGTCCCGACTCGCGGGAGGGGCGCTTCGTCGCGAATGAGACCTAGCGGCCGCCGGCGCGGCGCTTGTTGAAGACGTCGAAGGCTACGGCGAACAGCAGCACGAGACCCTTCACGGCCTGCTGCCACTCGATGCCGATACCGAGGATCGACATGCCGTTGTTGAGCACACCGATGATGAGACCACCGATGATCGCACCACCGATCGTGCCGACGCCGCCCTGCACCGCCGCTCCACCAATGAACGCCGCCGAGATCGCCTCGAGCTCGAAACCGTCACCGGCCTTGGGGCCCGCGAGGTTGAGTCGCGCCGTGAAGACGAGGCCCGCGAGCGCCGCGAGGAAGCCCATGTTGACGAAGATCCAGAAGTCCACCTGGCGGGTCTTCACACCGGAGAGCTCGGCGGCGTGGCGGTTGCCACCGATCGCGTAGATGTGACGGCCGAAGACGCTGCGGTTGGTGACGATGCCGTAGACCATCACGAGCACGGCGAGCACGATGAGCGTGACCGGGATGCCCTTGAAGGTGGCGAGCGCGTAGGCGAATGCTCCGACACCCACGGCGACGAGCACGAGCTTGCCAATGAACCAGCCGAACGGCTCGACGTCCTGACCGTACGCCTGACGGCCGCGGCGCGTACGCACCGACTGCACGATGAATCCGACGATCGCGATGACGCCGACACCCATGGTGAGTGGATCGACGGCGAATTCGCCGAAGACGTCGGTGAGGAACCCGTTACCCAGGGCGCGGTACTCGGTGGGGAACGATCCGATGTTCGAGTTGCCGAGAACAACGAGCGCGAGCCCTCGGAAGATGAGCATGCCCGCCAAGGTCACGATAAACGCGGGTATGCCGACGTAGGCGATCCAGAATCCCTGCCAGGCGCCCACCAGAGCTCCGATGGCAAGCGACAGGATGATCGCGATCCACCACGGCAATTCCATCTTCACCGCGAAGACACCCGAGACCGCACCGATGAATGCGGCGACCGATCCCACCGACAGGTCGATGTGTCCGGCGACAATCACCATGACCATACCGATCGCGAGAATCAGGATGTACCCGTTCTGCACGATGAGGTTGGAGATGTTCTGCGGTCGCAGCAGGATGCCGTTGGTGAGGATCGAGAACAGCACGACGACCGCAATGAGGGCGAGGAAGATACCGTTCTTGCCCAGGTCGGTGATGACGTGACTGATCGCGGAGGTGGCCCGGTTCTTGGGTGGGCCCACCTGCTCGGTGAGGGTGTCGCTGTCGCTCATCTGTGTGTGCTCCTTGTGAGTGGTCGTGTGGCTGTTGCCCGCGTCAGCGCGGGGTTTCCATGGTCATGAGTTTGAGGAGAGACTCGGGGTTCGCCTGGGCGATCGGCAGTTCACCCGTGATGCGACCCTCAGAGAGGGCGTAGATGCGGTCGCAAATTCCCAACAGCTCGGGCAGCTCCGAGGAGATGACGATGATGCCTTTCCCCTCGGCCGCGAGCCGGTTGATGATCGTGTAGATCTCGTACTTCGCACCGACGTCGATGCCTCGGGTCGGCTCATCCAGGATCAGCACGTCGGGGTCGGAGTAGATCCACTTCGACAGCACGACCTTCTGCTGGTTTCCGCCCGACAGTTTGCCGGTCTTGGAGAGCACCGAGGGCGCCTTGATGTTGAGCGAGGTGCGGTACTCGTTCGCGACCTTGTACTCCTCGTTGTCGTTGACGAGTCCGAGCCGCGCGAGCTTGCCGAGCGAGGCCATCGAGATGTTGCGCTTGATGTCCTCGATGAGGTTGAGCCCGTACTGCTTGCGGTCCTCGGTCGCGTAGGCGATTCCGTTGCGAATGGCTTCATCGACCGTGCGGGTCTGAATCTCCTGGCCGCTCTTGAAGACCTTGCCCGAAATGCGAGAACCGTACGACCTCCCGAAGAGGCTCATCGCGAACTCTGTACGACCGGCGCCCATGAGTCCCGCGATGCCGACGATCTCGCCACGCCTCACGTTGAGGCTCACGTTGTCGACCATGACACGGTTCGAGTCCTGCGGATGATGCGCCGTCCAGTTCTCGACGCGCAAGATCTCCTCGCCGATGTGGGGCGTGTGGTCGGGATAGCGGTGTTCGAGGTCGCGACCCACCATGTCTTTGATGATGCGTTCCTCGGTCACATCGGCCTTCGCGATGGTCTCGATGGTCTTGCCGTCGCGGATCACCGTGACGGTGTCGGCGATCTTCTTAATCTCGTTGAGCTTGTGGCTGATGATGATCGACGTGATCCCCTGAGCCTTCAGGTGGAGGATGAGGTCGAGTAGGTGATCGGAGTCCTCGTCGTTGAGGGCCGCGGTCGGCTCATCCAGAATCAGAAGTTTTACTCGCTTGGAGAGCGCCTTGGCGATCTCGACGAGCTGCTGCTTGCCGACGCCGATCTCCATGATCTTGGTGGTCGGGTTTTCTTTCAGCCCGACCCGGGCGAGGAGCTTGGATGCCTCGCTGTTGGCCTTGTTCCAGTCGATGAGGCCGAACGCGCCCTTGACCTCGTTGTTGAGGAAGATGTTCTCTGCGATGGAGAGGTAGGGGCTGAGAGCCAGCTCCTGGTGGATGATGACGATGCCCTTGGCCTCGGAGTCGCGGATGTCGCGAAAGCTCACGACCTCGTTCTCGAAGACGATGTCTCCGTCGTACGTGCCGTGCGGGTATACGCCCGAGAGCACCTTCATGAGCGTCGACTTGCCGGCGCCATTCTCGCCGCAGATCGCATGGATCTCCCCGCGCGCGACCTCGAGGGTCACGTCCTGGAGCGCTTTGACTCCGGGGAACGTCTTCGTGATGGAACGCATTTCGAGGATGTTCGTGGTCACGGTTGCCGGCTTCCTTGTCGTCGCGGTGTGTTGTGAAGGGTAGTGGACGGGTGCCAGTGGTGGGGAGGGGTTGCTCCCCACCACTGGCGAGGGAATTACTTAGAGGCCGATTTCCTCGGCGGTCCAGTAGCCCGTGTCAACGAGCGCTTCCTTGATGTTGTCCTTGACGACCGGGACCGGGCCGAGCAGGTAGGAAGGAACGACCTTCACACCGTTGTCGTAGGTCTCGGTGTCGTTGATCTCCGGCTCCTCGCCGTTCAGGACCGCGACGGCCATGGCCGCAGCGACCTTCGCGAGCTCGCGAGTGTCCTTGAAGATCGTGGCGTACTGCTCGCCAGCGAGGATCGCCTTGACCGAGTCAACCTCAGCGTCCTGTCCGGAGATGATCGGCCACTCGGCGCCAACGGTGTAGCCGGCGTCGGTGAGGGCACCGATGATGCCGCGCGACAGACCGTCGTACGGGCTCAGCACGGCGTTGACCTTGCTGCCGTCGGAGTAGTTGGCCGTGAGGAGGTCCTCCATGCGGCTCTGAGCAACCTCACCATCCCAGCGCAGCGTTGCAGCCTGCTCGATGTCGGTCTGACCCGACTTGACGACGAGCGTTCCATCATCGATCAGCGGCTGGAGAACATCCATAGCGCCGTTGAAGAAGAAGAACGCGTTGTTGTCGTCGAGCGAACCCGCGAACAGCTCGATGTTGAACGGGCCGGCAGGCGCGTCCGCGATCGGGGTGCCGTCGAGCTCGGTGAGGCCGAGGCCGTTGAGGAGCGTCCACGCCTGCTGCTGGCCGACGAGGAAGTTGTCGAACGTGGCGTAGTAGTCCACGTTCTCGGAGTCGCGGATGAGGCGGTCGTAGGCGATCACGGGGATCTCCGACTCAGCGGCCGTCTCGAGAACGCTCGTGAGGGTGGTGCCGTCGATCGCGGCGATGATCAGGGCCTTCGCGCCCTTGGTGATCATGTTCTCGACCTGGCTGACCTGGGTGGGGATGTCGTCTTCTGCGTACTGCAGGTCGACCGTGAAGCCCTGCTCCTCGAGGCTGGCCTTGAGGGCGTCACCGTCGGCGATCCAGCGCTCCGACGACTTGGTCGGCATTGCGACGCCGATGAGGCCGCCGTCGCCGCCACCCGATCCACTGTCACCCGCGGGTGCGCAGGCGGCGAGGCCCACGACCATGGCTCCAGCAGCAACGAGGGAGAGAATGTTCCTCTTCTTCACTGTGTTTCCTTTCGATTGTTGGACGGTGCAACCCGGTTTCGTCCATGAGAACCGGGTCTCTCACCGGGACCAGAGGCCCCGGAAGTCTTCAGCTATATTCCCTGGGCCAGTCGGTAGTAGGCCGCATTCCAGCGCACCTCTTTCTGGAACTCGCGCAGGGTCGTGGTGTCGTCGATGACGAGCAGTTCGGTGCGGGCCATGTCGGCAAAGTCGCGGAACACCTCGACACCCACCGCGGTCGACATCACGGTGTGGTGCGCGGCACCGGCGACAAGCCAGGCGGCGGCGGATGTCGCGAAGTCGGGCTGCGGAATCCACACCGCGTGCCCCACCGGGAGGTTCGGCATCGGTGCGTCGAGCGGCACGTTCTGCACGACATTCGCGACGAGACGGAAACGGTCACGCATGTCGCTCATCGCGACGACCACGGCCGGGCCGGCATCGGCGGTGAAGACGAGACGAACGGGATCATCTTTGCCACCGATACCGAGCGGGTGGATCTCGAGGCTCGCGCGCTCGCTCGACAGGGTGGGACTCACCTCGAGCATGTGCGCGCCGAGGATCTTCTCCTCACCCGGGGTCAGGTGATAGGTGTAGTCCTCCATGAGGCTCGCGCCACCGGGGAGGCCCGCGCCCATGACACTCGCGATGCGCACGAGCACCGCCGTCTTCCAGTCGCCCTCCGCACCGAAGCCGTATCCGTCGGCCATGAGCCGCTGCACGGCCAGGCCGGGCAGCTGGCGGAGTGCGCCGAGGTCCTCGAAACTAGTGGTGAAGGCGGAGAATCCGCCAGCTTCGAGGAACGAGCGCAACCCCAGCTCGATCGCGGCGCCATAGCGAAGCGACTCGTGACGCGCCCCACCCTTCGCGAGCTCGGGCACGACGTCGTACTCGCGCTCGTAGACGGCGACGAGGGCGTCGATATCTTCGTCGGAGACCGCGTGTACGGCATCCGCCAGTTCATTGACGCCCCACGTGTTTACCTGCACGCCGAAGCGGATCTCGGCCTCTGTCTTGTCACCCTCGGTGACGGCGACGAAGCGCATGTTGTCTCCGAAGCGCGCGACGCGCATGTTCTGCGCGGCATCCCAGCCGGCGGCAGCGCGGGTCCAGGTCGAGATGCTCTCGGCGACGGCGGGGTTCGAGACGTGACCGACGACCGTCTTGCGCGCGACACCCATGCGGGTCTGGATGTACCCGAACTCACGGTCTCCGTGAGCTGCCTGGTTGAGGTTCATGAAGTCGAAGTCGATGTCCGCCCACGGGAGCGCCACGTTCCCCTGGGTGTGCAGGTGCAGGAGCGGCTTGGCGAGGGCGTCGAGGCCGGCGATCCACATCTTCGCGGGGCTGAAGGTGTGCATCCACGCGATCACGCCGATGACGGAGTCGTTCGCGTTGACCTCGAGAGCCATGCGCTTGATGGAGGCCGAGTCCTTGAGTACGGGCTTCCACACCACCGTCACGGGCGCGTCGATCTGGTCGGCGATCGCCTTCGACTGCTCGGCGACCTGGCGCAGCGTTTCGTCGCCGTAGAGATCCTGGCTTCCGGTGAGGAACCAGACCTCTTTGGTCTTCAGGTCGGGGATGATGCTGGTCACGTGAGGGCTCCTTGCGCCGTGGGGCCGGCTGTGCTCGAGTCGTTACGGTCGGTGTGCTGCCCGTAGACGTTCTGATAACGGTCGAAGAGGGAATCGATGGCGGCCTGTGGGATCGCGATCGGCTCGCCGAGCTGACGGGCGAGGTGCACGGTGCGCGCCACATCCTCGACCATCACCGCGGCCTTGACGGCGTCGCGGGCGTCGGTGCCGATCGTGAACGGGCCATGGTTCTGCATGAGAACGGCGCGAGAACGGTGGCCGGTGAGCGTGTCGACAATGCCGCGACCGATCGAGTCGTCGCCGATGATCGCGAAGGGGCCGACCGGGATCTCGCCGCCGAACTCGTCCGCCATCGCCGTGATGACGCAGGGGATCGACTCACCGCGCGCGGCCCACGCGGTCGCGTACGGCGAGTGCGTGTGCACGACGCCACCGACCTCGGGCATGTGACGGTACACGTAGGCGTGGGCAGCGGTGTCGCTCGATGGGGAGCGTTCCCACCCTGGAGTGTTCGGGATGACGTTGCCGTGCAGATCGCACAGGATCTGGTTCTCGGGACCGAGGTCGTCGTAGCTCACGCCCGAGGGCTTGATGACGAACAGGTCGGCGCCCGGAACCCGCCCCGACACGTTGCCGCCGGTCCACACCACGAGCTCGTAGCGGGTGAGCTCAGCGTGCAGCGCCGCGATCTCGTCGCGAGTACGCGCGATCGCCACCTGAATCTCGGGGCTGAAGTCGTTCACGCCGTGACCTGCTCCCGCAGAGCCTCGCGGCGCATGCTCTTGAGTCGGTGCATGACGTCGTTGCCGCCGGCACCCTCACCACGGCCGAAGTAGTCGTGCAGCCTCGAATACTCGGCGAAGAGGGCATCATAGGCATCCGCCGCTTCAGGGTTCGGGGTGTAGACGGCGCGGTTGAGCTTGCCCATGGCATCGCTCGCCTCGCGAATGCTGGGGTAGGCGCCGGCCGCGACGGCGGCGTGGATCGCCGAGCCGAGCGCCGGACCCTGCTCGCTCGCGATGATCGACAGGGGCATGCGCAGCACGTCTGAATAGACCTGCATGAGGAAGGCATTGCGCTGCAGCCCACCCGCGACGATGAACTCGGTGACGGGCACCCCGTTGGAGTTGAACGCTTCGACGATCTCGCGAGTACCGAACGCGGTCGCCTCGAAGAGGGCGCGATAGATCTCCTCGGGCCGGGTCGTGAGCGTCTGACCGAGCAGGAGGCCGCTGAGCTCCGCGTCGACGAGAACCGAGCGGTTTCCGCCGTTCCAGTCGAGTGCGACGAGGCCGTGAGCACCGACCGGCTGGTTCTCAATGAGGCCGGTGAGGTGCTCGTGGATGCTCACGCCGGCGGCATCGGCATCCGCGTAGTACGACGCGGGAACCTGGTTCTTGACGTACCACGCGAAAATGTCGCCGACGCCCGACTGCCCGGCCTCGTAGCCGTAGAGCCCGGAGACGATGCCGCCGTCGACCACACCGCACATGCCGGGGACCTCCGTGAGGGTGTCCGAGTTCATGACATGGCACGTCGACGTGCCCATGATGGCGACCATCTGGCCGGGCTGCGTCGCGAGCGCCGCGGGTGCCGTGACATGGGCATCCACGTTGCCGACGGCGACGGCGATGCCCTCGGGTAGCCCCGTCCAGGCCGCGGCCTGTGCCGTGAGGGTGCCCGCCGCTGCTCCGAGCTGGCCGATCTCGTGCGCCACCTTGTCGGTCGCGAACGAGGCGAACTCGGGGTTGAGGGCGGCGAGGAACTCGGCCGAGGGGTACTCGCCGTCTTGGAGGATGCCCTTGTACCCGGCGGTGCAGGCATTGCGGATGTACGTGCCGCTGAGCTGCCACACGATCCAGTCGGCCGCCTCCACCCAGTGGTCCATCGCCGAGTAGAGCTCGGGGTCTTCTTCGAGCAGCTGCAGTCCCTTCGCGAACTCCCACTCGCTCGAGATGAGGCCGCCGTAGCGCGGCAGCCAGGACTCGCCGCGAGAGGCGGCTAGCTCGTTGATGCGGTCGGCCTGGGGTTGGGCGGCGTGGTGCTTCCACAGCTTGACGTAGGCGTGCGGGCGGTCGGCGAATTCGGGGAGCTCGTTGAGCGGGGTGCCGTCGGCGAGAGTGGGGACCATGGTGCACGCCGTGAAGTCGGTGCCGATGCCGATGACGTCGGATGCCTCGATGCCAGCCTTGGCGATGGCTTCGGGTACCGCGGTGCGCAGTACATCGACGTAGTCGGCGGGCACCTGAAGCGCCCACTCGGGCGGAAGGGCCGCACCCGTGCTCGCGAGCACCGTATCCATGACGGCGTGCGCGTACTCGTGCACGGCGGAGGCGAGCTCGGCACCATCGGAGACTCGCACCACGACTGCGCGACCGGACAGAGTTCCGTAGTCGACTCCGACGACGTACTTCTCGTCTGGGGCTGAGCTCACTGGGCGACTCCGTTGTCTGCTGGTGCTGGTGGGGCGGTCTGGTGCTGTGTGGGGGGGTGCGGTGGTGGTGTTCCGACTGTGTATGTGACCGTTCACAATCGGTTGGGCCATGTTACATGCGAAACGGTCACAAATGTCAACACGCAACCGATCACGACACGGTAACGGCGGTGACTCGCGCCGATCCGCCGCTACGCGCTTCGCGGTACAGGCGCACTGGCGCGAATCAGCGCTCAGCGGCGCCGGGAGCGGCAGCGGGTCTGAGGCTCAGCGGTTCAGACGGGCGCGGTCGACTCGCGGATGACCAACTCGGGAAGGATCGGGTCGTGATTGAGTCCCTCGTCGCCGCGCAGTTCCCCGAGAAGAAGTGAGACCGCGCGTCGACCGATCTCGGGAAAGTTCTGGCGAACCGTGGTCAACGGCGGGTAGAAGTGCGCCGCCTCGGGGATGTCGTCGAATCCGACGATCGAGATATCCCCGGGGATCGACAAGCCCATCTCTCGGCACGCGTGCGAGAAGCCCAGGGCCATCTGATCATTGCCCGCGAACACGGCCGTGAAGTCACGAAAACGCAGCAGCTCGAGCCCCGCGTAGTAGCCAAAGTGTGCACTCCAGTCACCGAGAATCGGAGCCCGCGTGCGTAGGTCGGAGTGGTTGACAGCATCGAGAAAGCCCTGCATTCGCGCCTCAGCCTCAATCCAGTCCTGTGGACCCGAGATGTGCATGATCTCGGTGTGCCCCTGATCGATGAGGTGCTGGGTGGCCATGCGCGCACCCGCGACCTGGTCGACCGAGAGACTGTGTTGGGCGCTCAAGTCCGCGGACTGCAGAGTGACGAAGGGCACGTTGATCGACAGCTCGTTGAGCACGTCGAACACGCGCACCTGCGGCGCGATCACCACGAGGGCTTCGACGGATTGGCTCAGCAGATAGTCCAGGCCGGTCTTGATCGACGTGTAGTCGCTCGACGAGATGCTCGTGATGCTCAACCGGTACCCCGCGTCGCGCGCGGCGTGCTCGATGGCATTGATGCTCGTCGCGGGCCCGTAGTGCACCGTCTGCGACGAGAGCACGCCGATTGTGCGGGACTTACTCGTGACGAGAGCACGGGCAGCCTGATTGGGTCGATACCCGATCTGATCGATGACCTCGAGCACGCGCATTTTGGTCGACTCGCGAATGCTGGGGTTGTCGTTGAGCACGCGGGACACGGTCTGGTACGAGACCCCGGCGAGGCGCGCGACATCTCGGATGTTCGGCGCTCGGACCTTCTCTGGTTCCATGGTGCTCTCGGGTCACCCGACCTCGTCGACAAATGTGTACGTTCACACGGAACGATTCGTCACTATTATGCCCTGAGATCGCGGATGCCCCCGCGGCAATCACAGAACGGCGAACGCCCGCACCGGGAAAGTGCCGAAGCCCTCGACCGCGGGCGGCGCCGCCGTGAACCGCGCCCCCTGAGCCGGCACCTCACCCAGATTGGTGAGGTGCTCGACGACATGGATACCCGCAGCGAGCAACCCCGTGTGGGCCGGTCGCTCGCCGCCACCCTCCGTGTCGTCGATGTTGAGCGAATCGATCCCCACGAGAGCGGCACCCTGGTCGACGAGATACTCGACCGCCTCGGGCTCGAGGAACCGCGCGCCCGAAGCGTAGGCGGGAGTGCCGAAGTGACGATCCCACCCCGTGTGGATGAGCACGGCGGCCCCGCGCACGTCACGATCGAGGAACACACCCACGGGTACGCCACGCGCGGTCGAATCGTGCAGGTGGACGACCTCGGCGGGCAGATCGACGAGCGATGCGAGATCGAGGGCCGCAAGATCCGCCCCGCCCTCGTATCGGTGATACGGGCTGTCGAGGTAGGTGCCCGTGTTGCCGATCATGGTCATGATGTCCATCGCGAACTCAGTACCGGGAGCGTATGTGCCCTTCGAGGCCTCGCGCGTGAGATGAGGCGTGATGACGGGCGCCGGGAGGCCGGGGTAGGTCACGAGGCCGTCGCGAATCGGGTGCGAGAGGTCGATCACGCGCCCGCCGTCCCGGTGCGGGCGCGTGTCGATGCCGCGGGTACCTCGGTGCTTCTCCTGCACGATCGAGAGGTTCTCGACGCGCACCGCCGAGACGAGGGCGAGCCCGAGGTGCTGCACGAAGAGACGCCCCACCGTGAGGGCATCCGTGGTGCCCTCGGGCACGTCGATGCGAAAACCGTCGGCCCGCAGCGAGCCCCCGTTGGCGAACTCGACTGTCGCGTCGAAATGCGCGCGGTACTCAGGCATGGACTCTCTTTCGGTAGCGCTTGACGAGGGTGACAACAACGGCAACGAACGCGAGCGCGACCGGCACCAGCAGGTTGGGACCCGCGAGCACGAGAAGGCCCGCGACGAGGATGACGGAGGCCACGGCCATCCACCAGCCCAGGCTCCCCCGCTCGAGCAGTCGCACCGCGGCCACCATGCCGAGCGCGTAAACAGCCACCATCGAGGCCGTGTGAATGAGGATGAACGGCGTGAGCACGAGACCCTGCGAAGCGGCGATGCCGAAGTAGCCGAGCTCGATGACACACACGAGCACGAGCGCGCGGCGGGGAACGCTGCCGCCCTCGGCACCCTTCGCGAACCAGGCGGGCAGATGTCCGTCACGGCCGAGAGATGCGGCGAGGTTGCCGAACGCCGGGATGTACGCGTTGAGCACCCCGACCGCCACGATCGCCGCGATGACGGCAACGACCAACGGGCCCACCCCCGGCACGGTCACCGCGACGAGGTCGATGAGCGGCACCTGGCTGTAGGTGGTCGAGCCTGTCGAGACCCCGCCGAGCACGCCCACGGTCACGATCTGCAGGGCGAGGTAGGCGAGACCGACGACGACGATCGCGATTGCGGTGGCGAGGGGGATCGTGCGGCGCGGGTTGCGGAACTCCCCCGCGATGTGGGTGACCGCCTCCCACCCCGCGAACGCCCACACGAACAGACTGATCGCGACGCCCACCCCGGCCCAACCGTTGGGCATGAACGGTTCGAAGTTCTGCGCGTGCACGGCCGGCGCCGTCACGGCGACGACGCCCACGACGACGATCACGAGCAGGCCCGTGAGACCGAGCTGAAGCTTGCCGCTCACCCGCAGGCCGAAGAAGTTGATCGTGAGCGGGAATGCGAGAAACGCGAGCGCGACCACCCAGACGAGCCCGCGATCCGCGCCGACCGCCGCGACGAGGTACTCGGCGCCGAGGGTCGCGACCACCGGCGCCCCGAACTGCACCCCGAACAGGAACCAGTACCCGGCCATGCGGGCCGCCGTGTCGCCGATCGCGAGACGAACGAAGGTCGCGACGCCGCCCGCGTCGGGGTAGCGCGCGGCGAGCGCCGCGAACGTGCCCGCGAGCGGCACCGAAAGCAGCAGCACGGCGGTGACCGCGAGCACCGATGCTGGACCCGCGGCGTCGGCCGCTAGCCCCGGGAGCACGAGGATGCCCGTACCGAGCACCGCCGCGATGTAGAGGGCCGACGCCTGCACGACCCCCAGCCGCCCGCCGTGAACTGTGGCGGGGGGAGCGTCGTCGGTCACGGTGGGCATGCTCCCATCATCCACTGACAGGATTCGACTGGCCGTTGAGATCGTGCCAAGGCTCGATCAGATCTCGACAAGCTCGATCACCGGAGGCGTTACAGGCGATCGAGCGCCTCGAGCACGTCGGCCGTGAGATCGGCGACATCCTCGATGCCGACCGACAGGCGCACGACGTTCTCGGGAACCTCGAGTTCGGTGCCCTTGACCGACGCGTGAGTCATCTCAGACGGGTACCCGATGAGCGACTCGACGCCGCCGAGCGACTCGGCCAACTGGAAGAGCACGGTGGACTCGGCGAACTTTTTCGCCTTCGCGGGCCCGCCCGCCACGGCGACCGAGAGCATGCCGCCGAACGCCTTCATCTGGCGCGCGGCGAGCTCGTGCCCGGGGTGGTCGGGCAAGCCCGGGTAGTACACGGCCTCGAGGGCAGGATGCCCCACGAGGGCGAGCGCGATGCCCGCCGCATTCTCGGAGTGGCGGTCCATGCGCACGGGCAGCGTCTTGATGCCGCGAACGGTGAGCCACGCATCCATGGGACCAGAGACCGCGCCGACACCAAACTGGAGGAACGCGACCTTCTCAGCCAGCTCGGCATCGTTCAGGATGACCGCACCGCCGAGCACGTCGGAGTGACCACCGAGGTACTTGGTGGTCGAGTGCACGACGACGTCGGCGCCGAGCGAGAGCGGACGCTGCAGGTACGGGCTCGCGAAGGTGTTGTCCACGACGACGGTCGCGCCAATGGAGTGCCCGATCTCGGCGAGCGCCGCGATGTCACTGATCTTCATGAGGGGGTTCGAGGGCGTCTCGATCCACAGCACCTTGGTCGCGTCGGGACGAATCGTCTTGCGCACGGCATCCAGGTCACTCATGTCGACGGTCGAAATCGACACACCCCACGGCACGTGCACTCGGCTCACCAGACGGTGGGTGCCGCCGTAGACGTCGTTGCCCATGACGATGTGATCGCCGGGACGCAGAATCGCGCGCAGCAGGCTGTCTTCGGCCGCGAGCCCCGACGAGAAGCTGTAGGCCTTGAGTCCACCCTCGAGCGAGGCGAGCAGCTCTTGCAGTGAGTCGCGCGTGGGGTTGCCGCCGCGCGCGTACTCGTAGCCGCCGCGGAACCCGCCGATGCCGTCTTGCACGAACGTGGAGGTGAAGTAAACGGGAGGCACGACGGCGCCCGTCGTCGGGTCGAACTCCTGGCCCGAGTGAATGGCGCGAGTGGAGAAGGCGTAATCGTCTGACACGGGGTTCTTTCTCCAGGGCTAGTGGCTGAGGAAGGTGAGCAGGTCGTGCCGAGTGAGCACGGCCGCGGGCTTGCCGTCGGTGGTGACGAGCAGCGCGTCGGTCTGGGCGAGCGCCGCCTTGGCGGCACTCAGCGGCTCGTGCACCCCGATGAGCGGCAGCGACGCACCGATGAGGCTCTGCACCGCGTCGGTCATCGACGCACCGCCGCTGAACACGGCCTCGAGCAGCGATCGCTCGTTGATGGCGCCGACCACCTCGCCCATGACGACGGGCGGTTCGGCGGTGAGCACGGGCATCTGCGACACCTCGTACTTGGTCATGATCTCGATCGCGTCGCGCACGGTGTCGGTCGGATGCACGTGCACGAGATCGGGTAACGCTCCGGTCTTGGCCTTGAGCACGTCACCCACGGTGCGTTCGTCGGTGTCTGCCGCGAAACCGTAGGAGCGCATCCACTTGTCGTTGAAGACCTTGCCGAGGTAGCCGCGACCCCCGTCGGGAAGCAGGATGACCATGACCGCATCGGCGGGCAGGTCGCGCGCGATCTTGAGTCCCGAGGCGACTGCGAGGCCACTGGAGCCGCCCACGAGCAAGCCCTCTTCGCGAGCCAGACGCCGGGTGTACTCGAACGATTCGGCGTCGGATGATGCGACGATCGCATCGACGACCGACGGGTCGTAGGCGGTGGGCCAGAAGTCCTCGCCGACTCCCTCTACGAGATACGGACGCCCCGTGCCGCCGGAGTACACGGAACCCTCCGGGTCTGCACCGATGACCTGCACCCCGGGGTTCTGCTCCTTGAGGTACTTGCCGGCCCCGCTGATGGTGCCGCCGGTGCCGACGCCCGCGACGAAGTGGGTGACGAGGCCGTCGGTGTCGCGCCAGATCTCGGGGCCCGTCGTCTCGTAGTGGCTGAGCGGGCCGTTCTGGTTGGAGTACTGGTCGGGCTTGAACGCGCCAGGGATCTCGCGGGCGAGTCGGTCGCTCACGCTGTAGTACGACTCGGGGCTCTCGGGCGCTACCGCGGTCGGGGTGACCACGACCTCGGCGCCGTAGGCCGTGAGAACGTTGCGCTTGTCTTCACCGACCTTGTCGGGGAGCACGAAGACACAGCGGTAGCCACGCTGCTGAGCAACCAGAGCGAGGCCGATGCCGGTGTTACCACTCGTGGGCTCGACGATCGTGCCGCCGGGCTTCAAAAGCCCCTTCGCTTCGGCGTCGTCGATGATGCGCGTGGCGATGCGATCCTTCGACGACCCGCCGGGGTTGAGGTACTCGACCTTGACGAGCACGGTCGCCTTGATTCCATCGGTGACTTTGTTGAGCCGCACGAGGGGGGTGTTCCCCACCAGATCGATGACCGAATTCGCGAACTTCATAGTGCCCCAGCCTACTCGGGCACCCCCGTGTGGTTACCGGGTCAGGCGATCATGCCGGAGCCGGTGCGGGTCGCCCCGACCGCGGAGAGCGCGGCGGTCGCGAGCGTGCGGCGGTTGTCGATTTCCTGCCCGATGTCGCGCGCGAGCTTGGGCCGGGTCTTGACGAGCCCGTCGAGCACGGCGGTGGGCACGAAAAGCGCCGCGAGATCGGTCGCGGCCGTGATGCGGGCGAGGGCACCCTGTCTCGTGAGAGCGGTGAGCCCCACGACGTCGTCACGATCGAGGGTCGCGAACGTGACCGCGCCACCGCCGTCGACGGCGATACTGATGGTCGCCGTGCCGTCGATGATGTACCGCATGCCGTCGGGCACGACGCCGGGGTACTGCATGACCTCGCCCGATCCGTAGCGCTCGAGTCGCACCTGTGCCGCGATCACCGCGACGTCCTCCTGCCCGAGGTAGAGCGCGGGCGCCATACGCCGCAACACCTCCGCGATGCGCTCGGGGGTGTTGAAATTGTCGGTGAGATCGTTGTCGAGGTGCAGGTCCGCTCGACGCGCGGCGTACCACAGGCGCGTGCGGAAGATGCGCATCGACGACGAGTTGTGGCTCGGCGAGGTCAGTTGCACCTCGACCTCGTACTTGCCCTTGGGAAGGGGCGTGACGGTCGCGACCTCACCGGGCACGGCGCCGGGCAGGTCGGCGGCGACTCGAGTGCAGATGTCGATGACGTCTTGAGGGGCATCATCCGTCGAGAATTTCACGATCGTCGACGACTCGAAGGGCGCATCGTTGCGACTCAGGTTGATGAACGAACTCTCGGCAAGCGACGCGTTGGGGATGATCTGGATTCCGCGGGGGGTCTTGAGGTGAACGGCGCGCCAGTTGACCTCGACGATGCGACCGCGCAGCCCGTCGATCTCGAGCCAATCCCCGAGCTGGAAGGGCTGCTCGAAGAGCAGCAAAAGGCCCGAGACCACCGAGCCGACCGCGTTCTGAAGAGAAAGACCGATGACGATCGACCCGACACCGAGGGCCGCGAACAACCCGCCGACGTCGGCGCTCCAGACCACCGAGAAGAGCACCGCGAGACACACGATGATGAGGATGATGCGCACGATGTCCACGAAGATCGAGGGCACCTTGCTGCGCCAGCTCCCCGTGCGGGCCGTCACGAACAGCGCGAAGTTGAGGCCATTGAGCAGCACGAGGATCAGGAGAAACCCGAAGACCGTGGCGGTGACGCGCGTCCAGGTGAGATCGATGTTGGCGTACCCCGCCTGACTCATGAGGATGAGCAGGGCGCCGACTGGCGCGACGTAGTTGCGCAACAGCAGCACGATGCGCGCGGCGCGGTTGCCACGACGATCGAGCATCGAGTGCACCTCGGTGAGCACGAGCAGCGTGATCGGCAGACCGATCACGACGGCGGTCGCCGGCCAGAACCAGGGCTCGTTCCAGATCTCGGCCATCATGGATGCCCGCGCCTACGCGCGCGCCTCCGCCGTATCGACGCGCCACACCCGTTGCGGACCGGTCGCCGCCGACACGAAACCCCAGTCCCGCACCATGACGGTGTCGGGCATGCGATCCACGACGCTCTGGGTGAGGAAGATGCCGGAGTCCTGGTGGTTGCCCTGGATCTGGAACGCGAGATTCACGGCGTCACCCCACAGGTCGTAGGCAATGTGCGTCTGACCCACGAGCCCGCTCGTGACGGTGCCGGTGTCGATTCCGGCGCGCAGGCTCAGGGCCACCCCGTGCTTGCCACCGAAACGATCGAGGATGCGCTGCAGCTCGATCGCGAAGTCGACCATGCGCCGCGCGTTATCGACGCGGGGGATGCTGAGGCCGCAGCTCGCGAGGTACCCGGCCCGTGTCGTGCGCACGCGCTCGATGCCGAAGGTGTCGGCCGCTTCGTCGAAACTGCGCAGGATTTCGTTGAGCTTCTCGAGGGCATCCTCGCTGCGCAGCCCCTTGCTGAAGGCCTCGAAACCGACGATGTCGCCGTACATCACGGTGACCTCTTGATGGTCGAGCGCGATGGTCGTCGCGCCCTCCTTGTACTTCTTGACGATCGGCTCGGGCATGAGCGAGAGCAGCAGTCGCTCGTTCTCGGCCTGCTGCTCCTCGAGCAGGGTCGCCTTGACCTGCAGGCTGCGGCTCATGTCGTTGAAGGCGGCGCCCACGTCGGCGAGTTCGTCGCTCGTGCCGGCATCCACCTGCACACCCACCTCCCCCGCGGCGATCCGACGGGCGGCGTCTCGCAGGCGGCGCAGCGGTCGCACGATGAGACCCGCGACGATGAGAGAGACGAGCGAGACGACGAGCACGAGCGCGGCCGACGAGAGCACCAGGTTGCGGGTGAACTCGTCAACGGGTGCGAAGGCCTCGGCGCTGTCGATCTCGGCGACGATCACCCAGTCGAGGCCGTCGATCTGCAGGGGCGCATAGGCCGCCACCGTCTCGCCATCGAGGTAGCCGACCGCCTGGGTCGTACCGGTCTGACCCTCCTTGGCACTCGCGACGGCGTCGGTGCGCACGGGCTGCAGCAACAGTGTGCTCCCCGTCTCGACGGCCCGTCGCGCGGCGTCGGGCGAGGTACCGGCCGCGATCGCGCGAGCCTCATAGGTTTCCGGGTTTTCGATGAGGTCGCGCGAGAGGGAACGCATGAGCTCATCGCCCGCACCCACGATGTAGGTTTCGCCCGACTCGCCCAGTCCACTCTCGGCCCACGCGCCGCCACCCGTCATGACCCCGTTGATGGAGTCGATGGGCAGCTCGATCGCGAGGGCTCCGATGATCGTTCCGTCGACCGCCACCGGCGTGACGGCCCACCCCGCCGGAACACCCAGCGACGGTGGGTAGGGCGCGAAATCCGCGAGCACGACCGTGTCAGCCACATTGCCGGTGAGCGCCTCGGCGTAGGCAGCGGCGAGGTTGGTGCGCTGAAGAGGCCCCGTGTCGAGGTTGCTGCCCAGGTCCACGCCCTTGTAAGCGGAGTAGACGATGTTTCCGCTGGTGTCGATGAGCAGCACGTCTTCGAAGCCCCAGAGCTGCGTCATCCGCCGAAAATAGTCGTGATACACGGCGTGAGCCTGCGACCAGGTGCTGCCATCCCCAGCGTCGTCGTTGGCGAGGGCATCCTCGAAGCTGTCGAAGGGCACGGTGTAGTAGAGCTTGAGGTAGCGCTCAGCCGGGTTGGTGGGCACGAAGGTCGACGGGTCGACGTTGGTGTCGGTCGCGTCCGCGAGCCGCGGCCCGAACTCGTCGGCGTACCAGCTGTCGAGCCCGGCCGACTGCTCCTCGGTGAGCACAAAATCGTCGGATGCCTCAAGTTCGGCAAACCCGGTCGTGAAGTCGCGCACCGCCTGTTGCACACTCGCACCGCGCGTCGACAGCAGCAGGGTCGAGTTGATCCCGTCGAAGAGGCTCACGATCTCGCGAGCACGGGAGTCGCGTACCTCGATGAGTCGATCGAACGCCGCGTCGCGCAGGGAGTTCTGTCCGTTGACGTAGCCGATGAGACCAACGACGACACTCGAGGCGACGCTCACGAGCAGCAGCATGATGAGCAGGATCGAGCGGATGCTCAACCCGGGCTTCACGAAGGCGCTCGGAAGCAGGATCGAACCCTCGGCCGGGGGCGGAGGTGGGCCTGCTGTGGACATCTGGACTCCTGGACGACACGCGGAAGTCGTCAAACGTTCACTTTAGCCACACTGGTGTCAGGTCGCAGCAACTTTAACGACCTCACCGGGGGCATCCGCGCGATGCGGACACCCCCGGTGTCGCGGGTCGATCAGCCCTTCGTCGACCCCGCGAGCAGGCCGCGGACGAAGAAGCGCTGCAGAGCGAAGAACACGATGAGCGGGACGATCATGGCGATGAACGCGCCGGAGGTGAGCAGGTACCAGTCCTGCCCGCGGTTGCCCGTGATCTCACGCAAGACCTTCGTGATCGGGCCGACCGCCCCATCCGCGAACACGAGCGCAACGAGCAGGTCGTTCCACACCCAGAGGAACTGGAAGATCGCGAACGACGCGATCGCGGGCATAGCGAGCGGAAGAACGATGCGGAAGAAGGTCTGGCCGTGGCCCGCCCCGTCCACTCGTGCCGCCTCGATGAGCTCGTGCGGAATCTCCGAAATGAAGTTGTGCAGCAGGAAGATCGCGAGGGGTAGCGCGAAGATCGTGTGCGCGATCCAGATCTGCCCGTACGAGTTGCCCCCCGCGCCCAGCCCAGCGAAGAGCTCGACATCACCGATCTTGAAGCCACGGGCGAAGAGGCTCAGGAGCGGTACGAGCGCCATCTGGATCGGCACGACCTGCAGTGCGAACACCCCGATGAAGAGGATGTTGCGCCCCTTGAACGGAATCCACGCGAACGCGTACGCCGCGAGCGCCGCGATGATGAGGGGGAAGATCGACGCCGGAATCGTGATGACGATCGAGTTGATGAACGCCTGCGGCAGGGTCACCGTCGTCGCCGAGCCCGTGAGCACGGCCTCGTAGTTGCTCAGCGTGAAACCGGGGTTCGCGAATACGCTCCACCACCCGGTCGTGTTGATGAGCTCCGGGGGACGGAACGACGTGATGAGCAGCCCGAGCGTCGGCGTGGTCCAGGCAATCGCGATGACGATCGCCGCGATCGTCGCGCCGCGGCTCGTGAGCCGCTCCTTCGACTTACGCAGGGTGGGACGTTCATCCGCCCGCTCGCCGCGCTTGAGCTGCTTCTCGGTCTTCTTGTCGATCGGGAGACGGTCGACGGGGGTGACGGCGCTCATCGGATCTCCTTCTGCAGACGCATCTGCCTGACGTTGTAGATGATGATGGGCAGCACCAGGATGAACAGGATCACCGCGAACGCGGATGCCCGGCCCTCCTCGAGCTTCTGTGCGTACACCGCGTTGGCGAGCACGTTGGTGCCGTTCGCGCCGCCCGTCATCGTCTGCACGATGTCGAACACCTTGAGCGAGGCGATCGAGATGGTCGTGAGCACGACGATGAGCGAGCTACGGATGCCTGGCACGGTGACATTCGTGAACCGCTGCCACGCGTTGGTGCCGTCGAGCTGTGCCGCCTCCATTTGTTCCGCCGGCACACCCTTGATCGCCGCGGAGAGCACGACCATCGCGAATCCGGTCTGCACCCAGATCAGGATGACCATGAGGAACAGGTTGTTCCACGGCGCCACCTGGATGAAGTCGTAGGGGTTGCCGCCGAAGAACGTGATGATGCCGTTGAACAGACCGATCTGCGGGGTTCCCACCTGGTTGGCGTCGTACACGAACTTCCAGATGATGGATGCCCCGACGAACGAGATCGCCATGGGCATGAACACGAGCGCCTTGAGAACTCTCTCACCGCGCGCCTTGTCGACGAAGACGGCGTAGGCGAGTCCCACGATCGTCGAGAAGGCCGGCACGACGAGCACCCAAATGATCGTGTTGATGATCGCCACACGGTTGGCTTCTTGTCCGAAGACGAAGATGAAGTTCTCGAAGCCCACGAAGCGTGTACCGCGCGCGTTCATGAACGCCTTGAAGAAGGTGGCGATCGTCGGATAGACGAGACCAATTCCCAGCAGGAAAAGCGCCGGGCTCAAGAATCCGATCAGTTGGAAAAGGTAGCCCTGTCCCGCCTTCGCCCGATAGTCGAGAAGGAAGAAGACGGCGCCGAGTACGGCCGCAACGGCAAGCGCCCACCAGACCGAGCCGAGCAGCAAGAACAGCAGAGCGGGAGCGAGGATGCAGACCGCGAGCCGGATGATCGTGTAGATGCGACCCGAGCGCGGGGCGATCTCGATAAAGAAGATGATGATGCCGGCGACGGCGACGAAGGCGCCGACGACGAGCGGAATCTGCGCGAGTGGAGGGAGGCTGGCGAGCCATTTCAGGAAACCTGACATGGGCGTCCTTTCGAGTACGACGGTGGACTCGGGAGTTTTTCTGAGGTTAGGGGATGGAGAGGGTCGGCGGAAAGCAACTGTTTCCGCCGACCCTCTCTCACGTACTACTGGTTATTCAGACGGCCAGGTCGCCTCGATGTTGCTGAGAACCTCTTCCGTGGACTTGCCGTTGATCCAGTCGACCATTCCGGTCCAGAACGAACCAGCTCCTACAACACCCGGCATGAGGTCGGACGCGTCGAAGCGGAACGTGGTGGCCGGGTCCTGCAGAACCGTGATGGCCTGCTGGAGGATCGGGCTGGAGGCGCTCTCTGGGTCGAGTCCCTTGTTGGCGCTGATCACGCCGCCGAGGGCGACGCGGCTGTTGGCCCACTCGGGGCTCGACAGGTACTCCTGCACCTTGATGGTGTCGGCGTCGTTCGAGAATGCGGCGACGATCTCGCCACCACCCGTGACGGCGGATGCGCCAGCCTCGACACCCGGCGTGATGAAGGCCCAGATGTCAGCGTCGGGTCCGACCGTGGCGTTACCGTTCGCGGGGTCCTGGATGAACCCGTCGAAGAAGGATGCCTGGTGGTGCAGCGCACAGGTTCCGTCACCGAGCGCGCGCGCCGGGTCACCGAACGGGGTGCTGTTGATCGACTTGACGTCACCGAAGCCCGCGTTGACGTAGTCCGGGTTGAGGAGGATCTCACCCACGGAGTCCATCGCCGAGGCGATCGCCGGGTCGTTGAACGGGATCTCGTGGCTCACCCACTGGTCGTAGACCTCCGGGCCGGCCTCGCGGAGCACGAGGTCTTCCACCCAGTCGGTTCCGGGCCAACCGGTTGCTGCGTCAGAGCCGAAGCCCGCGCACCAGACCGGTCCGCCGAGCTTCTCCTGCATGGTCGCGGTCAGGTCGAGCAGCTCCTGCCACGTGGTCGGGACCTCGACGCCGAGCTCCTTGAACTGCGACGGGGAGTACCAGACGAAGCCCTTGACGCTCGCCATGAGCGGTGCACCGTAGAGCGTGTCGTTGACGGTGCCGTATCCGGCCCAGTCTTCGCTCCAGTACTCGGCGACGTTGGAGGCGACACCCTCGGGCGCCGGCTGCACGTAGTCGCGCGAGGCGAGGTCGGCCAGCAGACCCGGCTGCGGGAAGATCGCGAGGTCGGGAGCGGTGCCACCCTGTGCGCGAGTACCGATCTGGGCCTCGAACTCCTTCGAGCCTTCGTACTGGATGTCGATGCCGTTCTCTTCTTCCCAGGCGGCCCACGACTCGTTGAGAAGCTCTGCCTCGGTGTCCTGAATGGTTCCGATGATGGTGACGACGCCATCGGCCTCGCCGGCGTCACCGGGGCCGGAGCCGCCGGAGCCCGAGTCCGACGAGCAGCCCGCGAGTGCGAGGCCTGCGACGGCGATGACTGCCAATGGTGCTGTGAATCGGCGGTGCACGGTGAAACTCATACTTCCTCCTCGTTGAGGTCTGCCCCCGCTCGGCGGACGGGCCGGGCGCGGTTGCTGATTGCAAGTAGTTCCGACTCTCACGTAGGGAACCGGTTCCACATCACAAGCTATGGCAGAGCACCCCGGTATGCAAGCGCTTGGCATGAACTATTTACTACCGATTTCGCAACGACCGGAGGCTTCTGTGGGAGCGCTTCCATCCTGAACCGCATTCACCAGGATTTCTTGTGGAACACATTCCACACTGACTAGGATGTGGCGGGTCCATTCATCGACGAGGGGAGCATCCATGAGCGCGCTCAGCGATGTCGCCCGCGTGGCCCAGGTTTCCAAGGCCACCGCCTCTCGCGCGCTGAGCGGTCGAGGCTACGTCTCCCCCGAAACCCGGGACCGTGTCGTCGCCGCGGCGGCAGAACTGGGCTACGTCGTCTCGTCCACTGCGGCAAGCCTCGTCACGGGGCAGACACGCAACGTCGGCGTCGTCATCCCCCACATCAATCGTTGGTACTTCGGCGAAGTGCTCGAGGGCATCGAGTCGGAGCTCATCGCGGCCGGCTACGATCTCACGCTCTACCGATTGAGCGCGGATGCCGCAGAGCGCCGCAAAGTCTTCGAATACTTTCTCGTGCGCAAGCGCGTCGACGCGGTCATCGCGGTGGGCATCGAGCTCACCTCGCACGAGGTGGGGCTTCTGCACGCCCTCGATAAGCCCATCATCGGGATCGGCGGACCCATAGAGGGCATCGCAACGCTCAGCATCGACGACGTGCAGGCGGCAGCACTCGTCACCAACCACCTCATCAGCCTCGGCCACACGCGCATCATGCACTTCGGGGGCGATCAAGACAAAGAGATGGACTTCCGCGTGCACTCGCAGCGACTACGCGGATTCCGCGAGGCGATGGACGCCGCGGGGCTCGACGGATCCGACCGCAACTTCCGCTCCGCCACACTCTCGATGCCAGGAGGGTACGCGCTCGGCCTCGCCGTGCTCGCCGACCCGCGATCCAGACCCACCGCGATCGTCGCGGGGAGTGATGAGCTCGCGATCGGCACCATCGTGGCTGCTCGGCAGCTGGGCATCCAGGTTCCCGCACAGCTATCGGTCGTGGGTATCGACGGCCACGAGTTGAGTGCGATGTTCGGCCTCACGACGCTCGCGCAACATCCGAAGGCGCAGGGCACCCACTCGGTCGGTCTCGTCATGAACGAGCTTGGTGACGCCGCCCTCGCGGCACCGCGGGAGTGGAGGGCGTACCCGGTGCGCCTCGAGGTGCGTGCGAGCACCACCGCGCCCCCGAGGTGAGGGCATAGGGTGAGCAAATGGCGCAGGTTCTCGCTATGGACGCCCTCGCTGCCCGCTTCGACGAGGCCAACCACATGGGCGACTACGCTGGCGCGCTCGAGAGCCTGGCGTACTCCTGGGCCTACCTCACCCCGACCCACGGCGGTGAGGTGCGCGCGCTGCTCGACTCGCTCCCGCCCGAAACGTGGACCACTCATCCGTGGTTCATCGCCGCATACGGGTCGACCTTCCGGTCGATCGACAGTCCCGGCCCGATCGCCGGTCTCCCGTACTTCGACGCCGCCGAGTCGGCTCACACGCCGCACACCCCCGCCGCCATTCGGGTGGGTGTCGCCCTGCACCACAGCGCGGCACTGAGATCGATCGGCCGATTCCGGGACGCCATCGACGTCGCGCGTACCGCCCTGACCCTGTCACGCGAAGACGGCACCCTCCAGCTGGAGTGGCGCATCAGTTTCGACGCCAAGCTCTGCCTGCAGCTCGGGATCGCCCACTACCACCTGGGTGAATTCGACACCGCCCTCGCACATTTGCAGCTCGCCGCCGGGCTCGCCGAGAAGGCGCTTTTCCCCTCGGAACGCCTCGAGTGTTTCGCAGCGCTCGCGATGCTCGCCTACTCGATGGGTGACTTCGGACTCGCATCGGCCCACGCTCAGCGCGCCGCCGAGCAGGCCAGCGGTACTCCCCTCCTCGAGAGTTGCTTCGGCGCTGGTGCGCTCATCCCCGAACTGCTCATCGCCGTCGAGCAGAATCGGCTCGACGACGCCCGGGCGCTCATCCCGGTCGTAACCCGTGCGTCGCACTCGAGCGACTGGCAACCCCTCGGCTGCTACGCGATCGCCGCCGTGTCGATCATCAGTGAGGAGTACGTCGACGGCCTGGATGCGCTGCGGGACTGCCTACAGGCCTACCGGGGGTGGCCCGAGCCGGGAGCGATCGTGACCATGTCGGAGGGGCTGCGCGCGACGCTGCTCATGCGTCTCGGCGAAACAGACTCGGCGTGGGACATCCTCGACTCCCTCGCCCCCACCGAGCACCACGCCAACTGCCCTGCGCGGTTCATCGCGCACCTGCGGTTCGTCACGGGTGACAGTCGAGGTGCCCTGGATGCCCTGCGCGAGTGCGAGTCGCTCGGAGACACCCACTCCAGCCGCACCCTCGTGGACGTGCAACTGATCAAGGCGGCCGCGAACCTGGACTTCGACAACCTCGGGGGATCGGACGTCGCGTTCGATCGGGCACTCTCGCTGGCGGCACGCAACGACATGCGCATCCCGTTCCGGCTCGTGCCTGCCGACGTCATGTCCACGCTCATCGAACGAGCGGAGAAGCGCACCCAGTCTGTGAAGGTGGCCGAGATGCTCGCCCACGTCACCGGGTCGGGGCCGAAAGTGGATGATGCGCCGCAGCTCACCGACCGCGAGCGCGACATCATCCGTCTGGCGGCTCGCGATCTGGCCGTGACGCAGATCGCCGACGAGCTCTTCATCTCGACGAACACCGTCAAGTCACACCTGCGCAGCGTGTACCGAAAGCTGGGGGTGAACTCTCGACGGGAGGCCAAGAAGCGCGCCCGCGAGCTCGGACTTCACGTCGGCCCCACCTTCAAATAACCCGTCAATCACCCCCACAGAACTTGTCGTCGTTAATGAGGACTGATTGGGTAGATGGTGCACACCCGATCGCAGTCACTCCGGTGACCGTGAGCTGCTCAGAAGACCTGATCCCTATGAGCACGTCGCCGTGTGCGGGGCGGGGCACACGAGTGGTTACCGGGTGCCCCGCCCACCTCTCGTTCCGGCGTCAGATCGTTTCGCACGTTAAACGACGAAAGGCGCCGCCCCGGTTGCCCGGGTGCGACGCCTCTCGCGAGTGACTACTTGAGGGTGACGGTAGCGCCAGCCTCTTCGAGAACGGCCTTGGCCTTCTCGGCGGTCTCCTTGTTCGCGCCCTCGAGCACGACGCCGGGAGCGCCATCAACGAGCGCCTTCGCCTCGCCGAGACCGAGGCTCGTGAGGGTGCGCACCTCCTTGATGACCTGGATCTTCTTGTCGCCAGCCGACTCGAGCACGACGTCGAACGAGTCCTTCTCGTCGGCCTCATCGGCACCGCCCGCGGCGCCACCGGCAGCGGGGGCAGCAGCGGCAACCGCGACGGGAGCGGCGGCGGTGACCTCGAAGGTCTCCTCGAACTTCTTGACGAAGTCGCTCAGCTCGATGAGCGTGAGCTCCTTGAATGCATCGATCAGCTGGTCAGCAGTGAGCTTGGCCATGATTTCTCCTTAGTTGTTTCTGATGTCTACGACGGCCGTCAGGCCGCGTCCTGCTTCGCTCGCAGCGCGTCGACCGCGCGAGCGGCCTGGGCGAGCGGAGCGTTGAACATGTAAGCGGCACCGAACAGCGAGGCCTTGGCGGCACCCGCGAACTTCGCGAGCAGCACCTCCCGGGACTCGAGATCGGCGAGCTTCGATACCTCGCCTGCGGTGAGAGGGTTACCGTCGAAGTAACCGTTCTTCACGATCAGAAGAGGGTTCGCCTTGGCAAAGTCACGCAGCGACTTCGCGACGGCGACAGTGTCGCCGTGCACGAAAGCGATCGCGGATGGGCCGACGAGGTCATCGTCGAAAGACGTGATCCCCGCAGCGTTCGCCGCAATCTTCGTAAGCGTGTTCTTCACCACGGCGTAGGTCGCGTGCTCACTGATGGACTTACGCAGCGACTTGAGCTGCGAGACCGTGAGACCGCGATACTCGGTGAGCAGTACAGCGTTCGAGTTACGGAACAGGTCCGTCATCTCGGCGACTGATGCTTCCTTGTTCGCCATGGTTCTCCCTAAATGGTTGGATTTCGCGTTCAGAACAACCGGGAGCAACAAAAATGCTCCGGCCAAGGGCACGGAGCAGCAAAAAATCTTCTACTTCATACACCTGCGCGGGAATCTTCGATCCGTGCGAACACGAATGACCAGCGGTCTTGGGCTTCGACTAGGGTACGGGATGCCTTCGGCCGATGCAAACCGTCGGGATCACGCCTGAGCGACGGGCGTCGTGCGCGGAAGCACGACCCGAAAAACGGTGCGGCCGGGCGCACTCTCGACCTCGGCTCGCCCACCGTGCGCCTCGACGACGGCGGAAACGATCGCAAGCCCGAGCCCGGTGCTGCCCGACGCGCGCGAACGTGAGCTGTCCCCGCGTACGAAGCGCTCGAAGACGGTGGGCACGAGTGCCGGGTCGAGTCCGGGCCCGGTGTCGCGGACCTCGACCACCGCATCATCCCCCCGTGTGTTCACGGATGCCGTGACCACCGTTCCCGCGGGCGTGTGGGTACGCGCATTCCCGAGCAGGTTGATGAGCACCTGGGACAGGCGCGCGGGATCCCCGTGCACGACGACGGGCTCGTCGGGCAGTTCAAGCTCCCAGACGTGGTTCGGCCCCGAGACCCGCGCATCGCTCACGGTATCGATGAGGATGCGCGACAGGTCGACGGAGTCCGCCGAGAGCTTGGCGCCCTCATCGAGTCGCGCGAGCAACAGGAGCTCCTCGACGAGCGCGGTCATCCGTAGCGATTCCGACTCGACGCGACCGATCGCGTGAACGACATCCGGGGGGAGCTCGTGACCGCCGCGACGCGTGAGCTCGGCGTATCCGCGAATCGATGCCAGCGGAGTGCGTAATTCGTGGCTGGCGTCTGCCACGAACGCGCGCACGCGGTTCTCGCTCGCCTGGCGCGCGGCGAGGGCCGAGGCGATGTGTTCGAGCATCCGGTTGAAGGCCGCGCCCACGCGACCGACCTCGGTGGCCGGGTCGGAGTCTTTGTCGGGCACGCGCACGGCGAGTGCCACCTCCCCGCGATCGAGAGGTAGCTCGGCGACGCGCGTCGCGGTCGAGGTGACGCGGTCGAGCGGGCGCAGCGCGAGACGCACGACGAACGTGCCTGCCGCGGCGGCGGCGACGACCGCAATCACCCCGATGCCGCCCACGAGCAGCGCGAGCTGGAACACCGTCGCCTGCACGTCACCGAGCGAGAGTCCCGCGACGAGAGAATCCCCGTCAGCGTCGGGCGCCTGCACAACCACGCGGTACGCCCCGAACGGGGTGCCGAGGTCGACACTGCGCGGGACTCCGTCGGCCGGCACCGCGAGCAACGTCGCAATCTGAGCGTCGTCGAGGTCGATGGGCATCGCGCCCTCGCCCAGGATGCCGACGCGTGACTCGATGCCCGGCCCGATGATCCCCGCAAGTGTTCCCGTGCGCTGGCCGGGCACGTTGAGCAGATCGGAGGGCGGCGGATTCTCGCCTGAACCGGGCTTGGTCGGATGGTCGTCGACCGCGTCCTCTGAGCGTCCGAGGGTGAAACCGAGCTGTTTGTCGAGGCGAGCGACGAGGAAGCCGTCGAGGGCGAGCGCGCTGAACAGGCCGATCACGATGGTGACGGCGGCGAGCAGGGCCACGATGCCCAGCACTAGGGTGCGGCGCAGCGTCATCCGGGCGGCTTCAGAACGTAGCCGAACCCGCGCACCGTGTGGATCATGGGTTCGCCGAGTGAGTCGATCTTCTTGCGCAGGTAGGAGATGTAGATCTCGACAACGCTCGACCGACCGCCGAAATCGTAGCTCCAGACCCGATCCAGAATCTGCGCCTTACTCAGCACGCGACGGGGGTTGCGCATGAGGTAGCGCAGCAGCTCGAACTCTGTCGCCGTGAGGTCGACGATCTGGCCGGCGCGGCGCACCTCGTAGCTGTCTTCGTCGAGGGTCAGATCACCGACCTGCAGGCGCGAGTCACCGACCGACGAGGTCGTGAGAGTGGAGCGGCGGATGAGCGCGCGCAGGCGCGCGACGAGCTCCTCGAGGCTGAACGGTTTCGTGACGTAGTCGTCCCCGCCGACGGTGAGCCCGGCGACCCGATCGTCGATAGAATCCTTCGCCGTCAGGAAAAGAATGGGCACCTGGATACCGTCGGCTCGCAACCGGCTCAGCACCGTAAGCCCATCGATGTCGGGGAGCATGATGTCGAGTACGACGACGTCAGGGCGGAACTCGCGGATGACGGAGACCGCGTGCTGCCCGTCGGAGGCGAGCTTCACATCCCACCCCTCATAGCGCAGCGCCATCGAGAGCAGGTCGGTGAGCGACTCCTCGTCGTCGACGACGACAGCCCTGATCGGGTTGCCATCGGCACGCGACATCCGGGACTGCGCCGCGGCTGCGGTCGAGTGCGCGGAATCGCTCATGACTCCCAGTATTGAGAGTTTTCTATGAACCGCCTGTGACGATACCGGGGGGACGCTACAGGGTGCTTGCCCGGGGGTCCCACTGCTCGGGCAGCGGTGTGGACAGCTCGACGGTCGAGTCGACCGCCACGAACTGACCGCTCTCGATGGAGTCCGAGATCGACACCATGATGTCGAGCACGTGATAGGCCTGCTCGCCAGACGCCCGCTCGGGCACCCCCGCACGAATCGCCCGCGCGAGCTCGACGACACCAGTGCCGCGCCCTCCGAGGGCGACGGTCTCAACCTTCTCCGGTTCGGCAACGCCCTCCGACCAGACGAAGAGGTCACCACCGAAGTGATTGGGGTCGGGGAAGACGATCGTTCCCTCGGTACCCGCGATCTCGACAAGGCCCTTCGGTCGCGGCAGGGCCGACTGGAAACTGAAGACGCACTGAGCCGTCGCGCCACTGACGAACTCGAGCATCGCACTCACGTGCGTCGGCACGTGCACCGGAAATTCCTCACCCGCGCGCGGGCCTGTCGCGATCACGCGCGTCGCGCGCGACTTCGATCCCGTGGCCGCGACACGGGCCACCGGGCCCAGGTTCTGCACGAGGGTCGTCAGGTAGTACGGACCCATGTCGTAGAGCGGACCGGCACCGGGCGCGTACAGGAAGTCAGGGTTGGGATGCCACGACTCCGGCCCGGCGACCTGAAAGAGGGCGAGCGCCGCCACCGGCTGCCCGATGCGCCCCTCGTCGATGAGGCGGCGGCCGGTTTGCAGGCCGGCACCGAGGAAGGTATCCGGCGCGGTGGCGACGCGGAGGCCACCCGCCGCGGCGTCCGCGAGCAGTGCCTTGCCGCTCTCGCGGTCGAGTGCGATGGGCTTCTCGGTCCAGACGTTCTTGCCGGCGGCGAGCGCGAGGCGCGCGACCTCGACGTGCGCGGCCGGGATCGTGAGGTTGAGCACGATCTCGATGTCGGGGTGGGCGAGCAGGGCATCCACCGTTCCGCTGCCGGGAATGTCGTAGGTGTCGGCCTGGGCGCGAGCGCGGTCTTCGTCGATGTCGGCGACGAACAGCACGCGCACGTCGGGGAAGGTCGTGAGGTTGTCGAGATACTGCGTGCTGATGTTGCCGGCACCGATGATGCCGACGCCGACCGGGCCGGAGCCGGTCACCGGCGCTGCGTTGCTCACAGGCGCTGGCCGTTCGCGGTGAGGTAGGCGACGCTGTCGCGCAGGGCGTCGAACACGTCGCCCGTGAAGTCGTCGAGCTCGACGACGCGCACGGCCTGCGGCGCGGCGGCGAGCACGTCGAGCACGGGCATCCGTCCGCTTCCCACCGCGACCTGCTTTGTGTTGTCGTCGCTGATGTCACCGTCTTTGACGTGGATGAACTGCACACGCTCCCCGAGCCGCTCGAGCAACCCGGCCGCCGGCACTCCCCCGACGGTCGCCCAATAGGTGTCGACCTCGAGCACGACCGCGGGGTCGAGCTGGGCAGCGAAAACCTCGAGCGCCGGTGTGCCGTCGATGGAGTTCTGCAGCTCCCACCAGTGGTTGTGGTAGCCCACCGTGAGTTCGTGCTCGGCGGCTTTCGCGGCCGCCGCGTTGAGCGCACTCGCGGTTGCCGCCACGGCCTCGAACGTGGTCCAGTGCTCTGCCGCGACCATGGGCTCGATGACGGTGGGGATGCCGAGCTCGAGCGCCGCGGAGAACACCGTGTCGAGGTCTTCCTCGACCAGGTGCGCGTGCGCGGATGAGGGGCGGAGGCCCGCGTGTGAGAGCGCTCCCTTCAGCTGCGCCACCCGCTCGGTGAACCCGAAGAGCTCCACGGTCGTGAAGCCGATCTCGGCAAGGCGCGTCAGGGTCGCTTGAGGGTCGGCCGCGAGCGATTCGCGCACGGTCCACAACTGAACGGACAGAGGATGCGTCGACACGGCGACTCCAAACGAGGGGTGGTGGTGGGCGTCGTCCACCCTACGCGCGGCCCAGCCTGACCGCCAATGTCCGCGCACGGGGTGAGAATGGAGTCCGTGACCATGCAGCCCGAGCTCGACCTGTGGGAGCGGCCCGCGCCAGACCACCGCACCCGCGTGGTCGCGACTCTCGAAGATCGGGTCGCCTGGATCCGCGCGCGCAGCCGCGGGGTCACCGCGACCGACGTCGCGAGACTCTCGAGCGAGCGAGCCCTCCGCGCCGTCGCCCATGACAAGCTGCTCGGCTCCGGTTTCAGCGGCAACGCATACACCGACCATGGGCGAGCACGCGAGCCCGAGATCGCCCGATGGGTGCGCGCCACGCATCGGATCGAACCGAGTTCGACCCTGTATCACGCGTACGAGCAGCCGCTACACCTGGCCACGCCCGACGGGGTAGCCGTACACGAGGGCAACGTGGTGCTCGCAGAGATCAAGACGACGGGGCGCGCCTGGCGCAGCATCCCGCGTTCGTATCTTCGTCAGGTCTGGTGGCAGCAATACGTGCTCGGGGCCGAGCGCACGCTCGTCGTCTGGGAGCAACACGACGGCTTCGTGCCCATCGCGGGCGAACCGCGGTGCGAGTGGGTCGAGCGCGACGACAACGAGATCCACATCCTCGTAGGCCTCGCCGATCGGCTGCTCAGGATGATGGGGCGCTGAGCGAGTCGACGGGGCACACGGAATGCTCACGCCGTCTAACAGCACGGGCCCGTCCATACGAGTAATCCAGGAGGTGCATCATGCTCCTCGATCCGCGTGAACGACGGCATGACCGGGTACAGCTAGCCGGTCACGCCTCCTCGGGGCGGGCGCGCCGCTCTCGGAGCGACTGCTGAAATCGCACTGCGTTGATCGCAAAGATGACGACGTTCATAGCCACCATGGGCCAGGACTCGATGAGCAGGTTGTAGGTCACGAGGATCAGGGCGGCGACGAGCGAGAGAAACCTCAGCGGCAGCATTTGCTTCTGCAGCAGCCCGAAGATGAGCAGAGCCGATCCGGACCAGCCCAGGATCTCCACCCAGACGTTCACGCACGCACCTCCACATCGCCCATCGCAAAGTCGCCGTGCCCGACGAACACCCCCACCGTGACCGCGTCCGGAAGGTCGAGGCGAGTGGTCGCCGCGCCGCGTCCTGCCGAGACGACCTGAACGACATCTCCGTCTCGAATGACCGTGAGATCGTGCTCGGCACCGAGGTCCACGATTGGCTGACGCACCAGCACCCCCTCCTCCCCGCGACGAGGGAAACGGTCGATCACGAGGGAACCGGCGTCGAGAAGGATCTCGAAGCCACGCTCGAACGACGCATCCTCGCCGATGAGCACCCCGGCGCAACCCCGAGCCGTGACTTTCGCGCTGAACGACCAGCGCGCGCCTACCGAGGCACAGCGCAGTGCCGCGTACTTGTCCGCATGCGTGATGCGGGCACCGCCGGCACCGATGTGCCACGGTCCGGACACCGCTGCGAGCTCGACGGCGCGGGGCGAGCCGATCATGTCCACGACGCCGTCGACCGGAACCGGCGTCAGCTCACCGGCAGCTGTGCGCGTGAGCCGCCAGGCGGCGAGCTGCCCACCCCACAGCCACTCCCCCTCCGGTGTGCGGGTGGGGATCCAGCCGATGATGTAGCGCCCGGTCCCGTCGGAGACCGTCTTTGCCGCGTAGAAGGCTCGCGTGTCGAAGACGTCCACGGCGGGGGTCTCGAACGGGCCGAACGGCGAGGATGCCATCCGGTACCGGGTCTGCATCCCCGAGGAGAACTCGGAAAAGATGAGGTACCAGGTTCCGTCCATCTCGAACAGGTCCGGGCACTCGTGCATGTAGTACAGATCCGGCTCGTAAAGCGGCACGTCGAACGACCACTCGCGCAGATCCGTCGAGCGAGCAACTGAAGTGAACCCGCGGCGGTGCCACGGTGCACCCGCCCGACGCGAGGCGACCAGCATCACGAAGTCGCCGCGTTCCTCGTCGCGGAAGACGAAGGGATCGCGGAAGTCCGCCCGTTCGTACCCATCGGGCGGCACAAGGCTGAAATTGGGATCCCTCGTCCACGTGAACAGGTCGGTACTTGTGGCCACCAGCTGTCGCTGGGGATACTCGTGCGTCGGATCCATCCCAGTGAAGAAGAAGTGGAAGACCCCCCCGTGCTCGATCAGCGACCCCGTGCCGAGCCCGATCGTCGCATCCTCGATCGCCACACCGTGGTCTTCGTACGTCACGAAGTCGCTCGTCGTCACGTGGTGGAAGGCGAGGCGACTGTCCGGCGCGTGGGCGAGCTCCCCACTGGAGTCGTACGGGGCATCCCGCAACTCCTTCAGATAGAAGAGATGGAAGACGCCGTCCCAAAAGAACGGCGAGACGTCCCCTGCCCAGCCCGTCGCGGGCGCGAAGTACGGCGACTCCGTCACGGTCGCGACTCGGCGGACAGCACGCCCAGCGCGAGTCGCGCCAGGGTGTCGAGCCGTTCCGGATTGAGGCCGCCCGCGAAGTCCTCGAGCGATCCGGGCTGGACGATGACCAGTGCCCGACAGCGCCGAGAGGACGCTAGCGGATACAGCAGGCCCGCACTCATCTCGCGGGGAACCGAGCTCTCGTCCGACGGTCCGTAGAGTCGGTCGACGCTGTGCACCTGACCGAGCTCGACCATGAGGCCCGCCCGCGTGGCGATGTCCCGCGTGGCGATCACGAGAGGAACGTCGGCCACCGCGGGCAAGCCTGGAGGGAAGTACTCGTCGCTCGTGCCGTCGTGACGCACCGCCGAGGTAACGACGAGCGGCAGATCGGCCCCGTCGGACGACGCCAGCGCCGTCTCGATCATGACGAGCGTCTGGGCTCCAACGGCGATCGCCTCCTCGATCGCGATCGACACTGACGGGCCACCGAGACCCGTGGACAGGACCGAGACCGGTCGCCCCGCGAACTCACCCGTGTAAGTCACGAAACCACGTCCGCGCGCGACCTCGCGAGCGCCGTCGATCATCGTCGCGATCTGCGCGGCCTGGTCGGGTCGGCGCGTGAGGATGACCTGGCGGGCGATATCGCCCGGGACAGTCCTCAAGTGAACCTGCGGCGGGGCTGTTGCGGAGGCCGCACTCATCGGATCTCTGCCTTTCCGGCGCTCGGGGCGCGATCGAGAATGGTGGCCGCTGCGAGAGCGATCTGGACCATCCGTTGCTTGTTGGCGTCACCGTGGGAGAAGTCCGCCGGGTGGTCGGTGATCGGCAGACCGCTCGCGAGGATCGATCCAGCCCGGATTCCACGAAGTGCGGCGACGGAGAACAACGCGGAGGACTCGTTCTCGAGCGCGAGCACCCCAGCGTCGATCCACGGCTGCACTCGACCGCGGAAGTCTCCATGCGCCCACGGCGACTCGAGGTAGAAAGCATCGTGCGAGCGAACGACGCCGACGACGTGCGGGGTGTCTCGCTCGCGCGACGCCTCGATGAGCGCGGCGATCACGTCGATGTCGGCGACCGCCGGCGCAGCGCCCGCCCCGTAGGCGCGTGAGGTTCCATCGCCGCTGACCGCGCCGGAGGCGATGACCATCATCCCGGGCACGAGGTCAGGCTGGAGCGCGCCACATGTGCCTATTCGAATGACGGTACCGACGCCGAGGTCGGCAAGTTCTTCGACGACAAGGGCCGTGACGGGACATCCGATTCCGGCTGAGACGGCGCTCACCCGGCTGCCCTCCATAAACCCAGTGACGAACCGGTGATCGCCGACGCCACCATGGTGTTCGACGGTATCGAGTAACCCGGCGACCGTGTCCACACGACCGGGATCGCCCGGAAGCAGAACCGTGTCGGCGAGTCGGTCTGCGCTGAGGCCCGTGAAAAGACCCGTGGTCAGGCCGGAAGAGGTCATGTGCGAGGTCATCCTTTCGTAGCGCCTTCGGCAAGGCCCGCCATGAACCGCTTGCGCATGATGATGAACATCACGACGGGCGGGAGCATGATGAGGACGCAGGCGGCAGCCACCAATTCGTTCTGCGTATTGGCGTAGGCCACCTGGTAGTCGAAGAGCGCGACGGTGGCCACCTTGCGATCCGCTTGGGTTGTGAACATCAGGGGCAGGAAAAAGTTGTTCCAGTTGTAGACGATGTTGATGAGCAGGTTGGCGAGGATGGCGGGGAGCGCGATGGGCACGATGATCCTCCCCAGGGTCTGCCACCGCGTGGCTCCGTCGATCGCCGCAGCCTCCTCGAGTTCTCGCGGAATCGCGTCGAAGAAGCCCTTCATGATCCACACACCGAGCGGCACGCCCAGCCCACCGAAGGCAAGGATGAGCGAGGCGTAGGTGTTCAGCAGCCCGAGGTCGGAGGCCATCTTGTAGAGCGGGATGATGTTCGTGAGGCCGGGCAGCATCATGAGCACGAGGAACGAGTTCAACAGCACCCGCTGAAGGCGGTTGGGCTCGCCCCGCGACAGCGCGTACGCCGCGATGGTGCACGCGAATGCGGTCAAGAGCGCGCCGCCCGTCGCGGTGACCGCGGTGTTGCCGATCGCCACAGGGAAACGCTGCCCGAAGAGCAACGTCTCGTAGTGCGAAAAATCGAGGCTGCCACCGAACAGGCCGGCGCTCAATCCCTCGCCCGCGGGGCGGAGCGAGACGATGACAACGTAGACCACCGGGAAGATGAAGGCCGCCGCCGTGAGGAACAAGAAGAGGTGCAGCAGGAGCGTGCGCAGGCATGCGGATGTCATCAGCGGCCTCCCAGTTCGCTCTGCCTGTTCAGGGCGCGCAGATAGGACAGCGCGAAGACGAGGTTGACAAAGAACATGATCACCGCGACCGCCGAACCCACCCCGAACTTGCCAAAGTCCATGGCCTGCCGGTACATGAACAGGCTTAGGATCTCCGTGGAGCTACCCGGCCCACCCTCGGTCACCGACATGACCATGCCGATCGAGTTGACGGCCTGGATGGCCATGAACGCGACCACGACTGTCGCGGTCGGCCTGATGAGCGGCAGCGTGATGGAGAAGAGGCGACGCAGCACGCCGGCACCATCGAGCCGGGCCGCCTCATCGATCTCGGACGAGATGGTCTGGAGGGCGGTCAGCAGCAACAGCAGGGCGAAGGCTACCGACTTCCAGACGTTGCTCAGTACAAGCACGGAGACGGCCCCCGCGGGGGTAGCGAGAATCGTGACGTCCCCGAGCAACGGACCCAAGACGTTCTGCAGGACACCGTAGTCGCGGAGGAACATCCACCGCCAGATGACGCCGGACGTGATCTCGGACAAAATCCACGGGATGAAGATGATCGTGAGGTAGATGCCCTTGCCGCGGATGCTCGTGTTGAAGACGAGGGCGAGCGCCATGGCGATGACGCAGGTGAGGACGACGAACGCGACCCCAAAGACGAGAGTGACTCGCGCACTCTCCCAGAACTTGGAGCTCGAGAGCACCCAGGCGTAGTTGTCGAACCCGACGAGCGTCACGACGCCCGCGGTGACTTTGCCGAAGCTGAGGTAAAACGAGTAGAGCGTGGGATATAGCTGCACGACCACGGCGAGAAGTGCGGCCGGGGCGACGAGCAGCAGCAGGATCCACATCCACCGGCTCGACGTGCCTGGCCGGCTGGCCCGGACCCACGTGGGGTCCGGACCAGCCGGGGAACTGGGAAGAGCGCGACTCAACGGCAGCTGCCTGCCACTTCGTCTTGTGCTGTCGTAAGCGCCGCCATCGCGTCGGCCTGCGGGTCGAGCATGAGCGTTTGCAGGGTCTCCCCCAGGCGCGTCAAGGCCTCCGTGTAGCACGGACTCGTCGGCAGAACCAACCCGTAGTTGTCGGTGAGCTCCTGGATGGCCGTGTAGAACGCCTCGTTGGAGGCGAACACCTCGGCGAAGCCCGGATCGGCGAACGCCTCCGCGTTGGTCGGGATGCGGTAAGCCGCAGTCGCCCACGTCGCTTGGTTGCTCGGCGTCATGAGGTACGCGAGGAAGTCCGCCGCGCCCTCCGGGTTCGCAGCGCCCTCGGGCACCGCCCAGCCCTGACCGTAGAGGGTCACGTAGCCAGGTCCACCGTTGATCGAGGGTGCCGCTCCGACCTTGACCTCGCCGGTGGGCAGACCCACGGCGAGCGGCTCCACGAACTGCGCCGACCACGAACCACCGCGCAGACCCGCGGCGGCACCGTCGACGAAGGGCTGCTCACCCGCGGCGAAGTCGCCTGTGAAGTTCGTCTCCGGAACATAGCCCTCGGCGAGAAGTTCGCGCATCCAGGACACGACCGAGACGGTCGCCTCATTCGCCCACGCCGGCAGACCCTCGGAGTCGAAGATCTCACCGCCAGCCGAGACGATCGCCGGGGCCCACGTCTGCTCGACGCCCGCCGCGTCGCGGCCCGCAAAGAACGATGCGACATAGAGGCCGTTGGCCTTCAGCTGAGCACCGGCGCTCAGCCACTCTTTGTCGGTCTCGGGCCACGCCACGTCGCCCATCAACGCGGGCGAGTAGTACCAGGCGGTCGAGCCGATGTTCATCGCGACGCAGCGACGCACGCCGTCCTGGACGCACGTCGTCGTCTCGGACTCGCCCACCTCGCTCAGGAACGCGGCGTCCGCGAGGAGCGAGGTAATGTCCTTGAACACGTCGGGCCGGGAGAAGACCTCCTGGCTCGCCGCCTCGACGACATCGGGAACGTCCCCGCCCGACTGAACCGCGAGGCTCACCTTCTGGAACAGTTGGTCGAACGGAACGTGTTCGTACACGACGGTCGTGCCGCTCTCGGACTCGTAGGCGGCGATCATGTCCTTGAGGGCAGCCGCGCCCTCGGTCATGCCGGATGCCTGATCCTCCATGTCCCACGTGCCCCACACGACGATGCGGTCGTCCTCCGGGGTGGATGCGCCTGGGGAACAGGCGGACAACGTCATTGCTGCAGCCGCAACGGCCGCGGCGATCGCGGTAGTGCGCACTCTCATCTGTTTTCCTCCATTTGTGCTTCTTGGGTGTTTTCTCAGTGACGTTCGGGTCACCGCTTACGCGGCCGTGACGCGCCCGCCGAATCGCGCGTCGAGGAGCGTGAGCGCCTCGAGCGCCTGAACCCGGTGCAGATGTCTGTTCTCCTCGATCCGGAAGTAGCGATACGAGGTATCCGGCAGCACAGTGCTCATGTCCATTACCAGGTCGAAGACGTCGCCGAAGATCCGCCCGGACGCCAGCGATGCCGTGGCGGGTGCGGTCCAGTCGTAGTCTTCCCACGCACGCTGGAGACGCGCCGCGGGCCGGCCCTGGCTGAGGTCTATCGCGAACACCGGTCCCTCGGGATATGCGCACATCCCGTAGAGGTCCCAGCGGAACAGGGTCTCCAGGTCGATCTCATCGAGATGCGTCCAGAGTTCGGCGACCCCGGCGAACCATTCCGTCCGGCCGCGAGGGGCGCTCGGTGCGTCGTCGCGCGCGAAGGGGGCCGGGTCAACGCCGGTCGCGAGGGTGTATGCCATGACGTTCTCGACGCGGAACGCTTCCCGGGGAGCGGCGAGCACCTCACGGATATAGGCAGGCTCGTCTGGTCGGTGAAGCAAGGCGAACGGCGCATCGCGCAGGAACGGTGCGGGCACGTCGAAGCGACCGTGGATGAGCAGGTCGTGCGCCGTGATCTTGATCGTCAGGAAGTCCGAGATCGCCTCGGCGGCCCGCTCGCGGGGAAGCTGCGCGACCTCGCGCGCCAGCGCGGCGCTCACTCGATCGAGCTCGCTGAGCGTCGATCCCTGCCGAGGATCGTGGTCGCTGAACAGCAGGCCCCCGCCGGTCCGCGGACGCGGCGCGTTGTCGAAGGGCTCCCCCCGCAGCGTGTAGCCGGTGTGCTCGACATCGGCGAGGCCCGCGTACCATCGCATAGCCTCGTTCATGCCACCCATGACGAGTGCGGGCTTGTGGTAGTAGTCCTCAAGCTCTGTCAGCACTGCGCTATCGAACGTGTGGGTGCTGCAGGCGAGCAGGTACTCAAGCTTAAGGCGGTTCGAGTAGTAAGCGAACTCACGCAACAGCGTGGTGGTCGTGTCCGTCAAGTCCTTCTCCTAGTGGGTGGTGGGCGGCAGTGGGGCGAGGGAGGCCATGGCGCGCTGTGCGCGCTCGATGAGCGCGTCCTCGTCATGGTGGGTGAGGCGACCTTCCTCCATGAGCACACGGCCGTCGACCACGGCCCAGCGAACGTCACCGGCGGCGGCGGAGTACACCAGGTTGCTGAGGAAGCGTCGGTCGTCGATGAGGTGCATGCGGGGGTAACCGATGATCACGAGATCGGCGACCATGCCGTCGTGGACGCGCGGCGTCTCGCCGTGCTGGATGTGGCCGAAATGGCCCGCCGAGCCCGCGAGCATGCGCCACACCGCATCGGTTGGCAGGGCCCGCGAGTCCATCGTGGCGACCTTGGCGAGCATCGCGGCAAGTCGTGCTTCTTGAAGCACGTCGTGGGTTCCCGAGGAGGCCGCGCCGTCCGTTCCCAGGCCAAGCTTCGTTCCCGCCCGTCGCATGGCCTCGATCGGCGCGATGCCATCGGTGATCTTCATGTTCGTCGAGGGACAGTGCGCCACCAACGCACCGGCGCGCGTGATCGTGGCAATGTCCGCGTCGTCCGCCCACACGCAGTGGGCGAGCGTGGTACGCGGGCCGAGCAGTCCCGCATCCTCCAGCACGGCGACTTCACTGATCCCGAAGCGGGTGTGCGACTCGACGGTCGCCTCGTGCTCCTCCGCGCAGTGAGTGTGGATGGGCGCGTCGAGTTCCGCCGCGAGCTGTGCCGCCCCGCGGAGAAGCGCACTCGTGCACGACGGCAGGCCGACGGGGGTGATCGCCGCACGGATGCGATCGTCGGCCGCACCGTCCCACCGCGCGTGGAAGGCCCGCATCTCGTCGAGGACGGCATCCGTCGAGGCTTCGGGAACGGGATTGTTGCCCTCGCGACGATCGAGGAATGCCGAGCCCACGTGCGCGCGGATTCCCGAGTCCGCGATCGCCTGGACGACGATGTCGTACCGCGGGCCGGCTGTGGCCATGTCGTTGATGAAGGTCGAGCCCGAGCGGATCGACTCGAGGGCACCGAGCAGGGACGCTGTGTAGACCTGCTCATCCGTGAGTTGCGCGTAGCTGCGGCGGAGGGTCACCAACCACTCGGTCAGGTGCAGGCCGTCGAAGATGCCCTTGCCGAAGGCTTGCGCCACGTGCGTGTGGGCGCTGACGAAACCCGGAAGCACTACACCCCCGCCAACGTCGATGACCGTGGCGGCCACCACGTCGGGCCGCGTCGCGCCAACATAGGACACACGGTTGCCCGTGATGGCCACAGTGATCGGCTCGAGGCCGTCGAGATCGGCGGTGAGCGTCTGACCGTTGACGATCAGGATGTCGGCGGCGCTCGACGGGGTCGTCTGGTGCTCGCTCAAGCGCCTCCTCGCGTTCCGTTGCACCCGCACGATTCGCCGAGCGACAGCGAGACGGGCAGGCGGAGCAGCTGTCGGACGGGTTCGTCGGCGAGCAACAACTCCACGGCCAGCTCCCCGATCTGCTCGAACGGCCGCTGGACGGTCGTAAGCGAGGGGATCATCGAGTGGCCCGCGGAGACCCCGTCGAAGCCGACCACCGAGACATCCTCCGGCACGGACCGGTCGTGGTCGTAGAGCGCTCGCAGCACCCCGAAGGCCTGCTCGTCACTCGCGGCGACAATGCCGTCGAAACCGACTCCCGCCGCGATCATACGGTCGACCATCGTGATGCCGTCCTCGCGATGGAATCCGCCGCGGTGAAGCAGCCCCTCGGTCGAGAGCCCCGCGGCAGCCATGCCCTCACGCCAGCCCATCACCCGCTCGTCGATCGGGCCGGAGTCCTCCGGGCCGGCGACACACGCAATGCGCGTACGACCGTGGAACTCCACCAAATGCTGAACCGCGTGCGCCATGCCTGCGACGTTGTCCACGCCGACGGACGGGAACGCGTTCCCGCCGACGGAACGGTCGAGGATGACGCACGGCACGCCGGACGCGGAGATCTCTTTGATCCACGCACTGGTTCCGTACTGCGGCAGGATCAGGAGTCCGTCGACCTGCTGGTCGATGAGAGTGCGGATGTAGGAGGACTGTCGCTCGGGGTCGCCCTTGGCGTTGCCGAGGACCACCATGTACCCGAGACGGTAGGCCGCATCCTCGATCGCGCGCGATGCGTCACCGAAGAACGGGTTCGCGGTGTCGGGAACGACGAGACCGAGCGTCATCGTGCGCCGCGTCCGGAGGGAACGCGCGATCGAGTTGGGCCGGTAGCCCAGCTCTTCGATCGCGTCGAGAACACGCTTGCGCGTGGCCTCCGCCACCGGCCGGGGACCGTCGTTGAGGACGTAGCTGACGACCGCGGGCGATGTACCCGCCAGTGCGGCGACGTCGCCTCGCGTGACTCGTGGTGCCATGACCGCTCCCTAGCAACTCGTGTTGCGCAACTCGTGTTGCTAACATAGCTGATCGCTTCCGCGTCTGCAACCGCGGGCTAGCCGACCGGCCGCTCCGCCTCCTGTGGCGCCGAGCCCGCGACCAAGGGAGCCCGGCGGACGGCGCGCGCCGCGAGGACGACTCCCACGATGACGAGCCACCCGATTGCGATCGTCGTCGCAACGAACTCGAGCTGACTGCCGAGCTCCACCTGAAAGCGGAACACCGAGAACAGTCCACCCGTGCCGGCAATGACGGCGACGAGGATGGCCGTGGTGAGCGACAACCCGGCAAGCAGTCGGTGCTCCCGCGCGAACGACGTCTGCAGCATCGCCCAGCAGGCGGCGGCGAAGGCGAGCACCGCAGACAGGGTGTGTGCGAAGTCCTGAGGGGTGAAGGTGTCTCCGAAAGGAATCGGGCACCCCGAAGTGCACGTGACTTGCGACGCGACAAGGAAGAACGCACACGCAATCCAGAGCGAAATCGACGGCGTCCACGCGCTCAGCACACGCACCGACGATCGCACGCGACGCCCCGCCCACGCGATCAGGCTGCCGCCGATGACGATGAGCACGAGCGCGACCTGAAAAACCTGTGCCGTCGGCATCCCGACAGCACCGAGTTCGCTCACATACAGCGCGCGAGGGATAGTCATTCTCGCACTCCAGATGATGCCGAGCGCCACGATCACGAGAGCGCAGCCGACGATCGCCGCGCCAGCCTCAACGCGACGCAAAGGGCCCCCGCAGAACCGACCACTGCAGCAGCATGATCGTCTTCGCGTCCGCGATGCGGCCGTCGTCGACCATCGCGAGCGCCTCGTCGATGTCGAGCTCCACGACCGTGATGTGCTCGCCCTCCTCAACGAGCCCACCGCCGTCGCCCGCCCGGGACTCGGCGCTGTACGGAGCCGCGTAGAAGTGCAGCCGCTCCGTCACCGATCCCGGGCTCATGAACGCGTCGAAGACGTGCGTGACCTCACCCACCGCATGACCGGTCTCCTCGATCGCCTCGCGGCGTATCGCCGTTTCGGGATCGTCGTCGTCGAGCAGACCCGCCGCCGCCTCGAGCAGCTCACCGTCGGGGTGCCCGTTGATGTAGACAGGGTAGCGAAACTGGCGGGTGAGGATGACCGTGCGGCGGTCGACGTCATAGAGCAGGATCGTCGCGCCGTTGCCCCGGTCGTAGGTCTCACGCGACTGCGTGGACCACTCGCCGTCGTCACCGAGGTAGTCGAAGGTCGTCGAGTGCAGGCGATACCAGTTGTCGCTCAGCAGCCGCACATCAGTGACGCGCACGCGTGGATTCGTCGACGGTGGCGTGTCTGCACTCACCCGACGATCCTCTCCCTGACGTAGTCGTCTTCATAGCGATCGCCGACGAGAAATTGCTTGGTGCCCACCTGGGCGAACCCCATCTTCTCGTAGAAGCGATTCGCCTTGGCATTGTGGATGTTGACCCCCAGCCACACGCTCGGGGAACCTGCCGCACCGACGGCCTCCTCCACGAGAGCCTGCGCGACGCCCGCACCGTGGAAGTCGGGGCGCACATACACCTTGCTGAGCTCGGTCGTCGGTCGCGTGGTGACGGCGGCCGCAACATCCGTATCGCTCGGTTCGCCACGCACGATCATCGTGTAGCCGGCCGGTTCGTCGTCGACGAACGCCAGGTGCAGAACGCGGTTCGCGTCGGCGAGGTAACCCGCAAATGATTGCTCCGAGAGGTTCGCGTCGATGAACGCGCGGATGGCCTTGGGGCTAGTGTCGGGCGGGCACGCGAGCGGAAATGTCTCCTCGGCGATGCGCGCAAGCAGGGCGGCGTCGCTCGGCGTGGCGAGACGGATGTTCATGCGGCTGTCTCCCGAGTGCACGAAGGGGCCGACCGAAGTCGACCCCTTCTGTAGTGCTTGCTGTGTTCTATCGCGGCCTGATTACAGGGCGTTGACGTCGAGCGGAATGCCCGGGCCGAATGTCGTCGACACGGTTCCCTTGGTGATGTAGCGACCCTTCGACGAACTCGGCTTGGCGCGCTGGATCTCATCGATCGCGGCCTTGATGTTGTCCGTCAGCTGGTCGGCCGAGAAGCCCGCCTTGCCGACCACGAAGTGGACGTTGGCGTGCTTGTCGACGCGGAACTCGATCTTTCCGCCCTTGATGTCAGACACGGCCTTACCGGTGTCCTGGGTGACGGTGCCGGTCTTCGGGTTCGGCATGAGGCCACGGGGACCCAGCACCTTACCGAGACGACCGACCTGGCCCATGAGCTCGGGAGTCGACACCGCGGCGTCGAACGCCGTGTAACCGCCCGCGACCTTGTCGATCAGCTCTACGCCACCGACCTCGTCAGCGCCCGCCGCGATAGCGGCCTCGGCTGCGGGGCCCGTGGCGAACACGATCACACGCGCGGTCTTACCCGTACCGTGAGGAAGGATGACGGTTCCACGAACCATCTGGTCTGCCTTGCGGGGGTCGACGCCGAGCTTGAGCGCGACCTCGACGGTCGAGTCGAATTTCTTCGATCCGGTCTCTTTCGCGACCGCGACGGCCTCAGTGGGCGTGTAGAACTTGCCCTCTTCGATCTTCTCCGCGGCGGCGCGGTATGCCTTCGATTTCGTAGCCATGATTACGCCTCCACCGCGATTCCCATGGAACGAGCGGTGCCGGCGATGATCTTCATCGCACCCTCGACGTCGTTCGCATTGAGGTCGACCATCTTCTGCTCGGCGATCGCGCGCACCTGGTCTTGCGTGAGCTTCGCGACCTTGACGGTGTGCGGGGTGGGCGAGCCCTTGCCGACACCAGCGGCCTTCTTGATGAGCTCCGCGGCCGGGGGCGTCTTGAGGATGAACGTGAACGAACGGTCCTCGTAGACGGTGATCTCCACCGGGATGACGTTGCCGCGCTGCGACTCGGTCGCGGCGTTGTACGCCTTGCAGAACTCCATGATGTTCACGCCGTGCTGACCCAGCGCAGGCCCGATGGGCGGTGCGGGGTTGGCGGCGCCGGCCTGGATCTGAAGCTTAATCAGACCCGTGACCTTCTTCTTCGGTGCCATTGTTTTCTCTTTTCATCGAACGAGGCGGTGCCTCACTCTCCCGCCACCCGGTTGGATGCGGTTCGTGGTCGTCTCCCGAGAACGGGCAGACAACCGGTCCATAGTACGCGAAATGTCGGTAGTTGCCTATTGGCTGTCCTCGCGGAGGCGCTCGTGGAGGAGTCCGACCGGGCGAGTGGTCGACCCCGAGCCGCCGCCCTACTAGCGCCCGTCTACTGCGACGACCGTGTCGTACAGACCGTAATGCCGCAGGCCTTCGTGCGACTCGATACCCGTGTACGACAGCGACGCGTCCTCGTAGCGCCGGAGGCGAACACTGCCTGGTTCATGTGACCGGCATTGAAGACCCCCAGAGACACCAGCAGGTTGAAGTCCTCAACCGTGAGGCCTGTCACCGACTGGAAGAGCTCTGGCTCAATCTTCGTAATCACGTCGTAGAGCGTGTTCTCGCGGTAGTCGGTCAGGTACATGAACGCAGGGATGCGCGTCGCGAACTTGATCAGCTTCTCCTGGATCTGCTTTCGCTTGGACTTGTACTCCTTCTCCTCCTGCGAAAGCACCCTCTTCTCGGAGGGTGTGATGTCGTCGCCCTTCTCCTTCTTCGTCTTGCTAACGTCTCCGACTTGACGAGATCGAGCATGTCGTCCACCAGCCATCGCGGAGTGAAGACCTCGCCGTGATCAGAGACGCGCTGGCGCGACTTGACGAGGCGCTCGGCAGGCACATCCGATGCGGGCATACACGACAGAGTACAAGTACCCGGTCTCTTGCACTCTGGTACGTACGCCCGGGCACGCCGAGGCTGGGTAGGTGCCCCGCGTTCCCTCCGAAGCAGCCGCCCAAGTGGGGCGACACATCGGCGAGCGGAGACGGGCGCTAGCCATGACTCAGGACGAGTTGGCGGCGGTGAGCGGCATCGACTCTTCGAACATCCGCGCCTATGAGAACGGTCGTGCGCTACCGACCGTGCAGACGGTCGTACGGATTGCCACCGCACTTGACGTCGAGCCGGGCGACTTGCTCAGCGGTCTCACCGCAGAGATGTTCGCGATACCCGCACTCGACGGACGGCGACGTACGGCATAGCCGCCTCAAACGACGACAGGCGCCCCGGTTATCCGGAGCGCCTGTCCATCGAAGCGTCTGCTACAGCTTGGTGACCTGGTCGAACGACAGCTCGACGGGGGTTTCACGCTCGAAGAGCGAGACGAGCACGATGAGCTTGCCGCTCTCCGCCTTGATCTCGCTGATCGATCCCGGCAGACCCGCGAACGAGCCCTCCTTGATCGTGATGGTCTCGCCGACCTCGAAGTCGATTTCGGCGGGGATGACGCGAGCCGCGGCCTTACCCTTGCCTGCCGAGCCCTTCGCCGCCGGAGCCTCCACGATCTGCACGAGGCTCTTGAGCATGTTGAAGGCCTCCTCGAAACGCAGGGGGCGCGGATTGTGCGAGTTGCCGACGAAGCCCGTCACACCGGGGGTGTGACGGACGACCGACCAGCTGTCCTCGTTGAGGTCCATGCGCACCAGCACGTAGCCGGGGATGCGAACGCGGTTGACGAGCTTGCGCTGACCGTTCTTGATCTCGACGACGTCTTCCATCGGAACCTCGACCTGGAAGACGAACTCCTCCATGGCCATCGAAACCTTGCGGTTCTCGATGTTCTGCTTGACGCGCTTCTCGAAACCCGCGTAAGAGTGGATGACGTACCACTTGCCGGGCTTGCCACGCAGCTCGTTCTTGAACTCCTCGTAGGGGTCGGTCTCTGCGGCATCCAGCTCGTCGCCCGGGTCCGGTCCCTCATAGGGCGTGACGTCGGGCTCCTCAGCAGCCTCTTCCTCCGCCTCGATGTCGGCCTCGTCGTCGGTCGCGGCGACGGAGGCATCGGCCTCATCCACCGAATCGATGTCGAGAGCGTCGTCGACGATCGCGTCGGCCTCGGGGTCGATAGCCGCATCGAGCGCCTCGAGGAGTCCGGCGAGGTCGCCCTCCTGCTCCTCGTCCTCGTCGATGACGTGCATCGCTTCGCTCTCGGCGGCATTCTCGGAGATGTCTTCGCGGGCCAGTTCATTGCCCGTCTGGAACTCGTCGACCTCTGACGACTGCTCTGCGGCAGGCGCCATCTCGAAGTCCTCGCGGTGGTTCTCAGACACTGGATCTCTTTCCATAAGTACGCGGGCGACGCATCGGTCGCCTGATGGTCACGTTTGTGCGATTAGCCGGTGATGACGGTCGGGTCACCGAACAAGAAGTTCACAAGTGCGCTGAACCCGAAGTCCAGCCCGGAGACGAGCGCCATCATGATGACCACGAAGACGAGCACGACACCCGTGTAGCTGAACAGCTCACGACGCGTGGGCGTGACGACCTTGCGCAGTTCGGCCACGACCTGGCGCAGGAAGAGCGCCAGACGCCCGAAGGGACCGCGACGCTGCGCGCGCTCCTTCTTGGCGTTGGCGACGACATCCTCACTCGGTTCGTCGATGACTTTTCTTGCCACTCGTCACTACCTTCTTGTCTGCCCCACGCTTACGCGGAGGGCCTTCTTCCTCCCGCTCTCGCGGGGGGACTGTGCAGGGCGGACAGGACTCGAACCTGCAACCTGCGGTTTTGGAGACCGCTGCTCTACCAATTGAGCCACCGCCCTACGGAGCTGAACCAGCTCATACCTCCACCGGATCGACCAATGGGCGCGCAAAAGCATGGCGTTTTTCAACTACCTCGACCAGTGTACGGCACGAAACTTTTTCTCGCGATCCGCGTCATAACCGCACGGAATGACGGTCTCTCTGGGTAAGCGAGGAATAACCAACTCGCTTGCACAACCACATAAGCAGGGCGCACAGAAGCTGAGATCAGGCAGTTTCGCCGCCTCAATCACCCGAATTGAGATCGACGTAGATCTACAGCTTCCTCGTCCGTAAAAAGGATCAGGAAGGTACCAATCGTGTTCACAATCCGCACATCACACGATGGACGCCCCACTCGGGCAGCCAAGCGCGTGGGCGCCACACTCGGGGTGGTAGCGCTCGGCGCCGGCTTCGCACTCGCGGCACCCGGAGCCGCGAACGCCGACACCACAACGAGCTCCTACGCATCCGGTGTATTCCTCTCGGGCACCTTGCTCGGTGGGGATCTCGGCAACGTCGTCGTTCTCGGAGGAGTCGAGGCCCGCAACGACGGCACGCAGCCGCTACAGACATCCAAGGATCCGCTTCAGGCATCGGTCATCCAGAGCATCAACGTCGACGCCCCTCAGGGAGTGCAACTCGACCTCGGGGAGTTCCTTGACGCCGGGGCGGTGAACCAGTACGCGGAAGCGGACAAGGGCGGCGTCTCGATGGGTGCCGCTGGCGCGATCGGCAACGACGGCGCAATCGGCGTCGGCAACGTCGGTTCCGGTGCCGCCGGTGACCTGACGCTCGACCTCGACGCGCTCATCGGGGCTGAGTTCGCGTCGATCCTCACCGACCTCACGCTCGACCTCAACGCGGTCTCCGCGCAAGCGGTGGGTAACCTCACCACTGCGACGGGCGACTACAGGATCGCGGATGCCCACCTCACGTTCACGAGCCCGGCGATCGGTCAGCTCACGAACAAGGTGAACTCCGCGCTCGATGCGCTCGACCTCGAACTGCTCAGCATGAGCGGCGACGACGGAATCCTCGGAAACTCCGTCGACGGCATCATCGATCCCGTTCTCGGTGTGCTCGGCTCGTCGGCGAACGTCAACGTCTCGATCGACGCCAAAATCCGCCAGACTCTGCAGGCGCTACTCGACGGGCAGTACGGTAACGGCGCGGTGAGCTTCGATCTGGAGACCGGTGCCGTGAGCATCGACCTCGCGGCCCTGCTCGGCGGCGACCTCAACAACCTCGAGCCGGGCACCGAGCTGCTGAGTGGCCCGGTCATCAACCAGGTGCTCCGCGGCATCACCGACACCGTCTCGAAGCTCGCCGATGACATCGTCGACCGGGTTCGGGCGACCCTGTCGAACGCGAAGGTCACAGTGACGGCCAACCTCGACCTGCTGTCCGGCCAGGCGCCGCTACAAGACACCGTGTGCCACCTCGAGACGCTCCCCGTGTGGGGCATCGTGTCTGGAACGGGCGTCGGAACGGTGCTCGGCACGGGTGGCGACGGATCCGGTCTGGGTGGGTTGCTGGGCAACCTCGGCCTCGGCGGACTGAGCGGAGTCACCGCTCCGGTCACGGGAATCATCGACTACACGACCTCCACGGTCTGCAACGTCGTGACGACGGCCCTGCCCGACCTGCGCTCGACGGTGAACGTCAACGTGGTTGGCACGGTCGGCCAACTGATCGACGGCACGGCCGCCCAGGCTGACGCCGCGGTGTCACTGCTCGGCGGCACCGTCGCCGCGGACATCAACGTCGACTCCGTCATCGGCAGTCTCGGCGACGGCCTGGCCGACGGACTGTTCAGTTCGGATGGTGCGGTCACCGATCTCGTCAACAACCTCAACACCTCGCTCGTGAACCCGGCGGTCGACGGCCTGTTGGGCGACAACTCGGTCAAGGGCGTTCTCTCCGACGTGCTCTCGGTCAAGGCGAACGTGCAGGAGACCAATGACGGGGTGTTTACGCAGACGGCGGTGCGCGTCAGCGCACTCGGCGGGGACCTCGCCACCGTCAACGTCGCGGCGGCGTCGGTCGGCCCGAACATCACGACGGTCGTCCCCCCCTGCACCGTCAACTGCGGCCCCGGCGGAGACCCCGACCCGTGTGTCGTGAACTGCGGACCGGGCAACCCCGGCACCACCGGAATCACCGCGAGCAACCGCCTCGCAATGACCGGTGTCGGCATCGCAACTCTGATTGCCATCATCCTCGCCCTGTTGGCAGCGGGTGCCTACCTGGCGCGAGAGGGCTACCGTCGCAACCACCCCCGAGTCGAAACGCCCCTTGATGCGTAGTCGACAAGCGCGGTAGCTAGTGAAAAGCCGCCAGCGATTCGGGTTTCGCTGGCGGCTTTTCCCCTGCCCGCAGAGCCGCGCGCCCTGCCTAGAATTGGGCGTGTGAGCCTGCCCAGAATCTCCCGCCGAATCTCGTCCATCGCCGAGTCCGCCACCCTCAAGGTCGATGCGAAAGCCAAGGCCCTGCAGGCCGAGGGTCGGCATGTCATCAGTTATGCGGCGGGTGAGCCCGACTTCGCGACTCCGGCGAACATCGTGGCCGCAGCATCCCGTGCCGTGCTCGACCCCAAGAACTACCGCTACACCCCCGCGGCCGGCCTGCCCGAACTCAAGCAGGCAATCGCCGACAAGACGCTCCGCGACAGCGGACTGAAGGTCGACGCGTCGCAGGTGATCGTCACCAATGGCGGCAAACAGGCCGTCTACCAGTCCTTCGCGACCATCATCGACCCGGGCGACGAGGTGCTGCTGCCTGCCCCGTACTGGACGACCTACCCCGAGGCCATCAAGCTCGCGGGCGGTGTTCCCGTGGAGGTGTTCGCGGGTGCCGACCAGAACTACCTCGTGACGGTCGAGCAGCTCGAGGCCGCGCGCACCGACCGCACGAAGGTGCTGCTGTTCGTGTCGCCGTCGAACCCGACCGGCGCGGTGTACTCCGCAGAGCAGGTGCGAGAGATCGGCGAGTGGGCCGACAAGCACGGGCTCTGGATCATCGCCGACGAGATCTACCAGAACCTGGTGTACGACGATGTTCGGGCCGTCTCGATCGTCGAGGCCGTTCCCGCGCTCGCCGACCGCACGATCCTCGTCAACGGCGTCGCGAAGAGCTACGCCATGACGGGCTGGCGATTGGGGTGGATGGTCGGTCCGTCCGACGCCATCAAGGCCGCCGCCAACCTGCAGTCTCACCTCTCCTCAAACGTCTCGAACATCTCCCAGCGCGCCGCGATCGAAGCCCTCACCGGGCCTCAGGACGAGGTCGAGGTCATGCGCCAGTCCTTCGAGCGACGCCGCAACGTCATCGTCGCGGAGCTCAACAAGATCGAGGGCGTCACCTGTCCGATGCCTGAGGGCGCCTTCTACGTGTATCCCGACGTCACAGGACTGCTCGGGCGGGAGTGGGGCGGGGTGACCCCCACCACGTCGCTCGAACTCGCGGACCTCATTCTCGAGCAGGCCGAGGTCGCGGTGGTGCCGGGCGAAGCGTTCGGTCCGAGTGGATACCTGCGCCTGTCGTACGCGCTCGGTGACGAGCCGCTGCTGGAAGGCATCCAGCGCCTGCAGAAGCTTTTCGCGTAGCCGCGGGCGGCGCTCGTTCGCGCCAACCCGCCCGTCTGCTCGGGGAATACGGGCGTTTCGGCGGGTGGGTCGCGCGGGATGGGCATCCACCGATCGGTGGAGGGGCGCGTCCGCCGACGGACGGCTGTCGCCGCCGGGCTCAACACGTGAGCATTGAGTCATGACTTCAGTGGTGAGCGTGCGCGACCTGAGCAAGAGCTACGGGAGCTTTCGAGCCCTCGACGGTGTGAGCTTCGACATCGAGAGGGGTGAGACCTTCGCCCTGCTCGGCCCCAACGGCGCCGGCAAGAGCACGACAATCGAGATTCTCGAGGGCTACCGCGACCGCTCCGGCGGCACGGCGAGCGTGCTCGGCGTCGACCCCGGCGAGGGTGGCCTCGAGTGGAAGGCGCGACTCGGCATCGTGCTGCAGTCGACGGGCGAGAGCGGTGCCGTGACGGTGCGCGAGCAGCTCACTCACTTCGCGGGGTTCTACCCGAATCCCCGCGACGTCGACGAGGTGATCGCCGCGGTCGGCTTGGTCGACAAGCAGAAGACGCTCATCCGCAAGCTCTCCGGAGGTCAACGACGGCGAGTGGATGTCGCGCTCGGCATCATCGGACGCCCCGAGCTGCTCTTCCTCGACGAACCCACCACCGGCTTCGACCCGGAGGCGCGTCGCCAGTTCTGGGACCTCATCATCGACCTGAAGAACGAGGGCACGACCATCCTTCTGACCACCCACTACCTCGACGAGGCGGCGCATTTGAGCGACCGCGCAGGCGTCATCGCGGGCGGCAGACTCATCGACATCGGCCGCATCGACGAGATCGGCGGCGCCGAAGCGCGCGTGCCGGTCGTGAGCTGGACCGAAGACGGGATACTGCGCCGCCAGCGCACCGCCACGCCGGCCGCGCTCGTGACATCGCTCGGCGAAGTGCCCGACCTGCAGGTCGTGCGTCCGGGGCTCGAGGACATCTACCTCGAACTCGTGCAGGGCTACGAGACGGCGGAGGTGGCCCAGTGACCACGATGAGGCTCGGGGTCAGTCGCATCCGGTACGAGGTGCGCTCCTACTTTCGGCAAGGCGACAGCGTGTTCTTCACGTTCCTCTTCCCCCTCGTCATGCTCACGATCTTCTCGGTCGCGTTCAGCGAGCAGAGCTTCGGCGTGGACGCCGAAGGGAACGACGTGAGTGCGGCATCCTTCTACCTCCCCGGCATGCTCGCCGCGGGACTGCTGCTGAGCGGACTGCAGAACCTCGCGATCGATATCGCAACGGAGAAGAGCGACGGCACCCTCAAGCGCTTCGGCGGTACTCCGCTGCCGGTGCTGAGCTACTTCATCGGCAAGATCGGCGGAGCGTTCGTGACCGGTGCACTGCAGGCGGCGCTGCTGCTCGTCGTCGCGCGGTTCGTGTTCCAGGTGACGCTGCCGACCGGCCCCGAGAAATGGCTGACCTTCGCGTGGGTATTCACGCTCGGGGTGGCCACCTCGGCGATCCTCGGCATCGCGCTGAGCGGCCTACCGCGCAGCGGCAAGAGCGCGACGGCCGTGATCATCCCGATCGCCCTCGTGCTGCAGTTCATCTCTGGGGTCTACCTCGGTTTCTCGCAGCTGCCCGAATGGCTGCAGAACGTCGCGAGCGTCTTTCCGCTCAAGTGGATGGCGCAGGGTATGCGTGCCGTATTCCTCCCCGAGAACTTCGAGGCGCTTGAGGTCGGCGAGGTCTGGAATCTCGGCGGCGTCGCCATCGCCACGGGCCTGTGGCTCGTGCTGGGGCTCATCCTCGCCCGCCTGACCTTCCGGTGGATCCGCAAGGATAGCTAGGTGGAGAACCCGCGCTGGTGGCACATCGCCATTACGGTCATGTCGATCGTGGTGGTGGCCGTGGCGCTCACCTCAGCAGACGCGAACGCGACCCGACGCCTCGGCGCGATCGCCTCGGTCGCGGTGTTCGCCGCCGGGTGGTTCCTCGTGGGGCGACACTCGTGGCGCGTTCCCGCAGCGGCTATCGCCTTCAGCATCATCGTGATCGTCACGACAGGTGCTGCGGTGTCGTTCTACCCGCTCATGGCGATTCTGCAGTGCGTCGCCTATCCGGTGCTGTGGGTCATCTCGCCCGGATTGCGCGCCGCGATCCTTGCCAACCTCGGGCTCGCGACGGCGGTCGCCATCGGCTTCATGATCAGCACCGGCGACGTGCTGCAGACGGTCGCGACGACGGCGCTCTCCCTCGGGTTCAGCCTGGCGCTCGGCCTGTGGATCTCGCGCATCGCCGACCTGAGCGAAGAGCGCCGCGCCCTGTTGGCCGAACTGCAGGCCGCGCAAGAGGAACTCGCGGATGCGCACCGCACCGCGGGCGTCACGAGCGAGCGGGAGCGTCTGGCGCGGGAGATCCACGACACCATCGCGCAAGAGCTCACCGGAATCGTGATGCTCACCCAGCGAGCGCGACGCGAGCAGGACAGCGAGACCCTCGGCCTGCTCGAGACGTCGGCGCGCGATGTGCTCGCCGAGACCCGCGCGCTCGTCGAAGGGCGCACCCCCGCGGCCATCGAGAGCGGCGGACTTCTCGACGCCCTCCACCGGCTCGCCGAACGAGTCAGCCGCGAGACCCACATGACGGTCGTCGTCGAGGCGGATGCCGTGCCCACCCTCCCCCGGGACACCGAGGTTGTTCTGCTGCGCATCGCACAGGAGGGCCTCGCGAACGTACGCAAGCACGCTGCCGCCGAGAACGCGGTCGTGGAGTTGAGTGTCGACGCAGAGGTGGCGAGCCTGGTCGTGCGCGACAACGGACGCGGGTTCGACGCCACCGCACCGCGCGTGGGGTTCGGACTCGACGGGATGCGCGAGCGGCTCGCCCTCGTGGGCGGGGCGCTCGACATCGAGAGTGGCGCGAGCGGCACCATCCTCACGGCCACGCTGCCGCCGGCGGTGACGAGGTGATCCGCGTGCTCGTGGCCGACGACCACCCGATCGTGCGTGGCGGAATCGTGGCTCTGCTGGGTGCGGCAGACGACATCGAGGTGGTCGGTGAGGCGCACGACGGGCAGGAGGCAGTACGTCTCGCGCGCGAACTGGAGCCCGACCTCGTGCTCATGGATCTGCGGATGCCCGGGCTCGACGGCGACGCGGCGACCGCGCTCATCCTTGCCGAGCGACCCGCCACCCGGGTCGTGATCCTGACGACCTACGAAACGGATGCGAGCATCCTCACCGCCATCGAGGCGGGCGCGAGCGGATATCTGCTCAAGGCCGCGCCGCAGGAGGAAATTCTCGAAGGGCTCCGATCGGTCGCGCGCGGGGAGGTGGCTCTCGCGCCCGCGATTGCCGCAATGCTCGTCGCCCGCGTGGCGAAGCCCGCCGTCGCCCTGACCCCGCGCGAGACCGAGATCCTGCGACTGGTTGCGCAGGGCGACAGTAATCCCACGATCGCCGGGAAGCTCTATGTGGGCGAAGCGACCGTCAAGACGCACCTGCTGCACGCGTTCGACAAGCTCGGCGTGAGCGACCGCACGCGCGCGGTCACGAAAGCGATGGAACTCGGGCTGCTCTAGCTGGCCGTCGGGATCAGTGCGCGGTCCTGCGTCGCACGACGAACACGAGGCCGAGGGCCACGAGCATCGCGGCGAGGCCGAGTGGACCGGACACGTCGACACCCGTGCTGGCAAGGCTACCGGTCGTGCCCGCCGCCGATGTGTAAGCCACGGGACCGGTCGTCGAGATCGCGCCGATCGTGCCGTTCGGCAGGATCGAGAACCACAGGGTGCCGGTGCGCACGGAGCCGTCCGTCGCGGGTGCCGCGACCTCCACGCGGTGAGCTCCGGGCGCCCAACCCGCAGGAAGCGCGAGGGTAGAGCCGAATGATCCACCGCCGCTCGTCGTGCCGCCGCCCATCGGCAGCGGGGTCGAGAACATGGTGGCCGACCACGGCTCGCCGCCGTCGAGGCCCGTGCCCGCAACATCCACCGTCGCACCGGTCGCGGAGTCACCCATGACGAAGTTGGGTGTCACCGTCAGGGTCGGGGCTGCGAGCACGAAGTAGGCGTATGTGGCGTCAGTGTGCCCGTGCTCGCTCTCGGCGCGAATGGTGAAGGCGTAGTTGCCCGCCGCGGTGGGCGTGCCCGTGATTGCGCCCGTGCTGGGGTTGAGCGTGAGCCCCGCCGGAAGTGTGGACAGCAGCGTCGAGTAGGTGATGGTGCCATCACCGTCGGCGAGAACCTCATCGGAGTACGCGACCGACTGCTGGGGGACTCCCACGGCGTTGTCGACCCAGAAGGGCGCCACCCAGGCCGGGAGCGAGTTGAGGGCGAAGGCCGGAGACACCGATGAGCGGTTGGGGGTGGATGCCGTGATGGTGAAGCTCGGGTACGGTCCCGCCGCGGTGATGGTTCCCGAGATCTCGCCCGTCGTTGTGTCGAGCGTGAGACCCGGAGGCAGCGTGCCGACGACCGCGTAGGTGATCGTGCCGTCCCCCGTCGCGGTCACGAAGTCGCTGTACGGCTCGCCGTCGCGCGGGTCGCTGAGCGTCGCGTCGGTGAAGACCGGGTTCTGCCAGGCAGGGAGCACCGTGCCCGTGAACTGCTTCGAGAGGACGCCCTGGCCGTTGTCGACGAGAACCGTGAAGTTGTACGCGCCGGGCGTTGTCGCGCTACCGGTGAAGAGACCCTGCGTGGTCATGAGGATGCCTGCCGGCAAGGCTCCCGAGTACACCGAGAAGGCGCTGTCCGGCTCGTCGTCGACGGCGAGCGCGTCGTTGTAGGGCTCGCCAGCGCGAGGGGCCGCGAGCGTGTCATCCGTCCAGCTGGGTGCAGCGAAGGCGGGACGCACCGTGCCGGAGAGTGCGGTGTCGACGCTTCCGTAGGTGCTCGTGGCGCGAATCGTGAAGTTATACGGATCTCCCGCGGAGACTCCCGACAGATCCCAGGTGATGGCGCCGCTCGTGAGGCTGACGCTCACCAGACCGGGGATCGTTCCGCCCGACAGTATCGAGTAGGTCACAGTGGAATTCGGCACGGTGGCTGCAACCGAGTCGGAGTAGATCTGGCCGATGCGGGGGGCTGCGATGCTCGAGTCCGACCACACGGGCGGCTGCCAGATCCATACGTTCTCGGTGCCGTTGAAGGTGAGCGGACTGATCGACGTCGCCGTCGTCGAATCGTAGGTCGTCTGCGTGAGCCCGTCGGCCGCCGCCGAGAAAAAGCCGAAGGTGCTGCCCTGCGCGCCCTGCACGTTGGTGACCTCGATGAGGTAGCCCTGCGACGCGGCGGCATCGGTGCTGGCATCCATGACGAGCGAGTAGGCGCCGGTCGTGGCATCCGACCACACGCTCGGTCCGTAGGTCGTGCCCCCCACGAGCGTGCGCACGAGCGCCTGCACTGGCTGGCCATTGAGGCGGATGACGCCCGCGATGGTGTCCGACTTGTAGATGAACGTCGTGTCCGACGCGGTGTAGGGACCATAATTCGCCTGGACCACGTGGTAGTTGCCGATGAACGACGGAGACAGCGTGGTCGTGAACGTCGCGACGCCGTTCACAATCGGGGCGCTGCCAGCGAGTCCACCCGCGACGTAGAAGTCGACCGAGCCCGTCGGGCCGGTGCCCGCGGGCTTCGCACTCGCCGTAAACGCACCGATCGATGAGGTCTCCGCCACCGTGATGGTGGTGGCCGGTCGGAAGATCGGAAGAGTGGTCGTGTCAGACACGGTCGACGCGTTCGCCGCGGACACGGTCGAGGTAAACGACGCGGATGCCCCCACGATGTCACCCGTGACCAGTCCCACGCGAATCTGCGTGGGCGCACCCGGCGACAACGACGACAGGGTGCACGTGACGACCGATGCACCCGTGCACGACCAGGGGCCGCCCGACACGGAGTCAAAAGTCACCACGCCGTCGATCGCGAGCGTCACGGTGAGCTCGGCTGCGTCGCTCGCGCCCGTATTCACGATGTCGGCGACGTAGACGAACGTCGTATTGGGGCGGATGTCGCCGGTGCTGATGGGCGTGTTGGTTCCCGCGTCCATGATGTTCTCGTCGAGCGAGAGGGTCGTCGCCGGGGGAAGCGCCGGCTGCACCGTGAGGTTCCACTGATACAGCGAGGTGTACGAATTCGAACCGGGTCCCGCCGTGATGTAGGTGTTGTAGTCACCCGCGGTCGTGGGTGTTCCCGAGATCGTGAAGATGCCGCCGCCCGAGTACGTGCCCGTCAGGCCGGGCGGAAGCACACGCACGGAATCGACGGTCCAGTTGTCCCACCCGTTCTGCGCCTCGAGGGTGTCACTGAAGTAGACGCCCACACGCATGGCGCCCAGGGTCGAGTCGTTCCAGTTGTAGTGGGTGCCGAGCGACGATCCCACGAAGGGGGCCGTCGCGGCATCCGCGCGCTGGGGTGCGGCGACGATGGGAGCGATGATCGCGAGCCCGAGTGCTAGTGCGGCAACGCCCGCGAGCGTGCGCGCAAGCAAAGTCGAGTATCCCCCAGGTGTCATTGGTCAACCGTATCGGTGGATGCGCACCCGCCTGACCCCCAAAGTAGGGGTAGACCGACTGGAGTCAGATCTCCAACCCGACCGCGACCGGTTCGGGCTGCAACAGCAGGCCGAACTGGGCCAGGACGCACGCCTGCACGAACCGCGCGAGCTCGGCGACCTGCTCGGCCGTCGCACCCCCCCGGTTCGTGATCGCGAGGGTGTGCTTTGACGAGATCGCAGCCTGAGACCCCGGTAGGGAGAATCCGCGGCGGATTCCGGCCTGCTCGATGAGCCAGGCGGCGGAGAGCTTGACGCGATCGTCTGACGCGGGCGGGAGCGCGGGGCTCGGTACGTGCGCGGGATCGGCATCCAGAGGCACGGCAACGGGGGCGGGCTCGGGGGCGACGGGCCACCGCGGTGCGGCATCCGGGAGTCCGCGTGCGAAATTCTCGCCCACGATTGGGTTGGTGAAGAACGAGCCGCAACTCACCGAGTCGGGGTCGGTCGCATCGAGCACCATGCCCTTCGACGCGCGCAGGGCGAGCACGTGCTCACGTACCTGGGCGAGCGGCACTCGTGTACCCATCGCGACGCCGAGTGCCGTCGCGAGCTGGGGGTAGGCGACCGCTCCGTCACCGGGCGTGAGCTCGATCTCGATCGCGAGCACGACGCCCTCGCGACCCTGCTTGATGACCGACGTGCGGTAGCCGAGGCCGAGGTCGGCGGCGGCAAGTCTGACGACCTCGCCGGACAGGTAGTCGAGGAAATCGATCGCGACGAGTGTCGCAGAAAGCTCCTGGCCGTAGGCGCCGATGTTCTGAATGGGCGCCGCACCCGCGGACCCAGGGATGCCGCTGAGCGCCTCGACCCCAGCCCAGCCCTGAGCGACCGTGTGCGCGACGAGCGCATCCCACGGCTCGCCGGCCTGCACGCGCAGCCGCACCGTCTCGCCAGAGGAAAGCACTTCGACGCCACGAGTGGCGACGTGGATGACCGTGCCGTCGAACCCCTCATCGGACACGATCACGTTGGACCCGCCGCCCAGCACGAGCACGTCATCGCCCGCAGCCCAGGCCGCCCGTGCGGCGTCGACCAGTTCGGCTTGTGTCGTCGGCTGCACGAGCGTGCGGATCGGGCCGCCCACGCGCATCGTGGTGAGGTCGGAGATGAGCATCAGAAGAAGGTGACCCGCACCTGGGCTTTGCCGAGCACGGTCTCGTCGGCGAACGTGACCGTGAGGTCGATGCGAGCGCCCGCATCATCCACGACACCGACTTTGGCGGTTACAGCGACATCGGCGCCCGTTGAGCCGTCGACGAGCACGGGACGCGTGAAGCGCACCTGGTAGTCGGAGACCCAGCCGCGGTCGCCGAGCCATTCGACGACCGGCTGCACCGCGAGCCCCATGGTGAGCATGCCGTGCGCGAGCACGCCGGGAAGTCCCACCGACTGGGCGATGTCGTCGCGGTAGTGGATCGGGTTGAAGTCGCCCGAGGCCCCGGCGTAGCGCACGAGAGTGTCGCGCGTGAGGGTGTACGTCTTCTCGGCGACGACGTCGCCGACGGTCAGCTCACGGTGATCGAGCCTGTCGAGATTCATTCGCCGTCCCCTCTCACGACGAGCGTGGATGTCGCGGTGACGACGTGTGCGCCGTCGCCGTCGACCATGCTCGTCTCCGCCGTCACCATGTTGTGGCCGCCGAGCGACTTGACCGCCGTGACCGTGAGGGTCGCGGTGAGTTCATCGCCCGCGACGATCGGGCGGGTGTACGTGAAGCGCTGGTCGCCGTGCACGACGCGGCTGAAGTCGATGCCTGCATCCGGTTCGGCGAGCAATTGCTGCAGGGTCGCCTCTGAGATGGCGATCGCGAACGTCGGCGGGGCGACGACGTCGGAGTAGCCGGCAGCCCGCGCGGCCTCGGGGTCGAAGTTGAGGGGGCTCGTGGCGAGAACGGCGCGAGCGAACTCGCGCACCTTCTCCCGTGCGACGAGGTACGGGGCGGCGGGTGGAAACACGCGGCCCTCGAGATCGGGGTTCACTGGCACCCCGCCAGCTTAACGTCGCTGCACCCGCCGGGAATGCGGAAAACCCCGGCTGACCATCGCGGTCGACCGGGGTTTTCGGGAATCTCGTTAGTGGAGAGTGCCTACTGGCAGCTGTCGCACTGAAGAAGATCCATCGGGTCCATGGGAACGGCGTAGCCACCCACGGTGTCGGTCTCGTTGTCCATCAGAACCTCCCCACGTCTTCTAGAAGTTGGTCCCGGCGACTGCCGGGGACTTCACTATATAACCGGAATCACACGAATGTCATTCCACTACATCTAGTGTTTCGGCGTGTCGCCCAACTATTTCTAGGTTAGGCCGCACCACCGACATTTCGGGAGCTCCATCCGCGAGCGTGCAAGCGTTCGATGCCGTCGAGAAGCAGGTCGAGAGCGAATTCGAACTCGAATTGGTCGTCGCATCCACGGGCCACCACCGAGCCAGGATCGTGGTCGGCTGCGAGCGCGACGGCCGCGATGTTCGGGTAAAGCGAGGCCATGTGCTGCATCATCGCGGCGAGCTGCTCGGGTGGCAGCGGCGGTGGGGGTGAGCCTGAGTCATCGAATAGCTCCTGCGTGAAGCCCCACATGCGACCGCCGAGGGCGTGCATGACGTGATGGGTGAGATCGGCGCTGAAACCAGCATGCACAAAGATCCCCGTGAACGAGTCCATGTACTCGAGAACCCCGGGGGTACGGGTCGTGCGGGACTCGACGACCTGTCGCGCCCAGGGGTAGCGCTGCAGGGCTCGGCGCGCGGCGAGTACCCGATGACGCACCGTCTCGCGCCAGGGAGACCCTTCGAGCGGTGGGTCGATCTCGCGAACGATGACCTCGACCATGCCGTCGAGCAGCTCCTCCTTGTTCGCCACGTGCTTGTAGAGGGCCATCGGCACGACATTGAGGTGCAGGGCGAGCTTGCGCATGCTGAGCGCCTCGATGCCGTCGGCGCTCGCGAGTTCGATCGCGGCGCGCAGCACGCGATCGCGATTCAGATACGTGCGCGGTTGCGTCATCACGCCCTCCCCACCGTGTCGACTTGACAGGAGTACACCGTACACCTACGGTGGTCGCTGACCAGAGGTGTACGCCGTACACCCATAAATCGAGAATGGATGCCCATGCCCGAGTACCGCCGAACCGCCCTGCTCGTCGGGGCCCTGTTCCTCCTCACCCACGTCACCTCTGTGACCGCGCGCGTGCTCTACGCCCCCGTGATCGCCGACCCGACCACCGCCGACCCGACTACGGATAGCAGGCTGCTCGCCGGGGCCCTGCTCGAGGTCGTACTCGCGCTCGCGGTGGTGGGGACCGCGATCGCTCTCTACCCGGTGGCGCGCCGCGTGAGTCGAACGGTGGCACTGGGATACGTCGCCCTGCGAACCTTGGAGAGCGGCATCATCCTCTCGGGTGTCGTCTCGACCCTGGCCCTGCGCAGCGTGCGCGGCCAGATCGCCGAGGGCGTCGACGGGCTTGCCCCCATCGCGATGGCCCTGCTCGACCTACAGGAGTGGGCGTTCGTCGTGGGGCCGGGCTTCGTGTGTGGCACGAACACGGTGCTCATGGCGTATCTCGTGTGGCACAGCGGATTCGTGCCGCGGTTCATCGGCCTGCTCGGCCTCATCGGCGGGCCGCTCGTCTTCGCCGTCAACGTGGTGAAGCTCACCGGGCTCGACGGCGAACTCATGCCGTGGATCGGCCTCGGGGTCGTGCCGGTATTTGCGTGGGAGATCTGCCTCGCGGTGTACCTGCTCGTCAAGGGGTTTCGACCGATCACGAGACGTGAGTTCATTGATGCGAGGCTGAATCGCTAGGAGTTGGCTGAAAGGTCTGGCGTGTCGCGGGGCGGAGCGGTTTACTCGGAATCACAGCACTTCACGATCTTCAGCACTTCTGCACCGAGAGAGTTCCTGGCCTTCAATGACGAATGCCAAAGGAGAAGCAATGACCATGACAACTCCCCGTGCCACGCGACCGACGACCACGGGAATCCAGTGGACCGCGGTGCAATCGGGGCTCTGGGTGGGCAAGTTGAACGGCGAATTCGCTGGCATGATCGAAGCCCACTGGGGCGAGGGATTTTCAGCTACCACGAAACTGGGCAGGGACCTCGGAACATTCGACACGGTGGAAGCCGCACAGGCGAGTTTTACCGCCTGAGAGACCTCTAAACTGGCGCTCTACTTGCCCACAGCAGACCGGAGCACCCGTTGTCCTCAGAGTCGTCCGCGGCCCCCCAGCCGCTCAGTTTTCTCCGCGCGAACATGGAGATCGTCATCGCGATCCTCCTGGGTCTCGTCTCCATCGCGACCGCGTATGCGTCGTTCCAGTCGACCCTGTACGACGGCAACATGACGCAGAACTACACCAAGGGATCTAACCTCTCGACAGAGGCCGAGTCCCTCTACCTCGAAGGCAACCAGCAGTATGTGCAGGATGCCCAGCTGTTCGACCGTCTCACCGACCTGCAGCTCGATGCACAGAACCCCGACCCCGGCATCGCCGCCGCGGCCCAAGAGAAGTACGACATCATCTACTTCCAGTCGGTGTCAGAGGAGTTCGGGGCGGCGATCGACTGGGCCGACCAGCAGAACGCGGCCGACCCCGAGGTCTACTACTCCCCGCTCGACAACGAGGACTACCAGGCCTTCCTCTTCGGCACGTACGCCGAGACGAAAGATCAAGCCGACGCGATGATCGCCGCCGGCGACGAGGCCAACAGCCTGAGCGACCGGCTCACCCTCAACACCGTGCTCATGGCACTGTCACTGTTCCTTCTCGGTATCGCCGCGCTCGTGAAGAAGTTCCGGGTGCAAGCGATCCTCGTCTCCGTCGCCGTCGTCATCTTCGTGGTCGCCGCGGCGCTCACCGCGGCCATCCCGATGCTCTGGCTCGGCTAGCTCACGATCGGCTAGACGAACCTGACAGGGGCAATGCCGCAACTCGCGCGCCGACTACGCACCGGCGACGCGGTGTTCATCGGCCTCGGGTCGATGATCGGCGCGGGGGTCTTCGCTGCGTTCACTCCCGCTGCCCAGGCGGCGGGAGCGGGCCTCCTCGTCGGACTCGTTGTCGCGGCCATCGTCGCGGCGTGCAACGCGCTCGCCTCCGCCCAGCTGGCCGCGACCTATCCCGTATCAGGCGGCACCTACGTGTACGGTCGGGAGGTTCTCGGGCCGTGGTGGGGCTACCTCGCGGGCTTCACCTTCGTGATCGGCAAGATCGCGAGCTGTGCGGCGATGGCGCTCGTGTTCGCGAGTTACGCGGCGCCCGCCGGGTGGGAACGTCCGCTCGCGATCGCCGCCGTCGTGCTACTCGGCGGGGTCAACTACCTGGGCGTGACCCGCACGGCACTCGTCGCGCGCGTGCTTGTCGTGCTCGTGCTCGCGGCGCTCGCCGTTGCGGTGGCGGGGGCCGCATCATCCGGTCTGCCCTCTCTCGACGGCATCTCGGGAGATCTGCTCTCGCTCGGACCCTACGGGGTGCTGCAGTCGGCGGGACTGCTCTTCTTCGCCTTCGCCGGCTACGCGCGCATCGCGACGATGGGCGAAGAAGTGGTGGATGCCCCCCGCACGATCCCGCGGGCGATCGTCATCGCGCTCTCGGTGACCGTGCTGCTGTACCTCGTCGTCGGCCTCGCGCTGCTGGGGAGTCTCGGGGCGGACGGACTCGCGGCCTCCGCCGCTCCCGTGCGCGACGCCGCCGTCGCGGGCGGATGGCTCTGGGCCGCTCCCGTCGTCACGGTGGGCGCGGCGCTCGCCTCCCTCGGCGCGCTGCTCGGCCTCATCGCGGGAGTGAGCCGCACGGTGCTCGCGATGGCGCGGGAGCGCGACCTTCCGGGGTGGCTCGCGGCCGTGCATCCGCGATTCGCTATACCGCATCGTGCCGAGGTCGTGGTGAGCATCATCGTGATCGCGCTCGTCGCGACGCTCGATGTGCGCTCGGCCATCGGCTTCTCGTCGTTCGGCGTGCTGCTCTACTACTTCGTCGCGAACGCCTCGGCACTGCGTCAGGGTGCGCCTATTCGGCGGTACCCCCGCGGGCTCTTCGTGCTCGGCGCGATGGGCTGCGCGGTGCTTGTCGCGACTCTGCCGTGGCCGTCGATCGTGGGCGGCCTCGTCGTCATCGCGGTCGGTGTGGGGTACCGGGCGGTTCGCGTGAGGGTGCGGGGCTAGCCGGCCTTCGCGTGGTGGCCGTGCTCGGCGGCCGCCATGTCCTCGTCGATGCGCTTGCCGAGCGCGATCTTCGTGCCGGCGTCGCGGCCCTGTCGGGCGTACTTGGCGCGGGCGCGACGAATGTACTCGGCGCACGTGTCCGGATCGATTCCGAATGCGCGGGCGATGAGCTCCATCGACCAGCCATCGGCGTACGTCGAGGCGACCATGAGCTCGCGGCGGGTAAGGGCGGTTGTGCGCGGGCGCGCTGATGACATTGCCATCGGTGGTTCTCCTTCGGGTGAAGAACAATCGGGTAAGAACACCACCGTATCCCCAAACGGGGGTCATGTGCATACCACTTTCGGGGGGTGCGCAGCGGGCGACGCGCCGCAGGGGCTGCACCGAACCAGTGCTCGCGAATTGGTTATGGGGCTTTGTCACGCGCGCTCGTAGGGTCGGTGCATGAGCTCGTACCGCTTCTCGTCCGACGTCACCGAGATGGACCGCGACTTCATCGTGGCCTACCTCAGTGGCGAGTCGTACTGGGCGCAGGGCCGCACGCGCGAACGTCACGACCAGGCCATGGATGCTTCGCTCAACTTCGGCATGTTCGACACCGACACCGGCGCGCAGGTCGCCTACGCGCGGCTCATCACCGACACCGTCACGTTCGCGTGGCTGTGCGACCTGTTCGTCGACCCGGCGGTACAGGGGCAGGGCGTGGGCATTGCACTCATGCAGGGAATCGTCGAGTTCATCGAACCCCTGCGCCTCAAGCGCGTGGGTCTGACGACGGCCGACGCCCACGGCCTCTACGAGAAATTCGGCTGGGAGCGACTCGGCGAGCCCACCGGCACGTGGATGGCGCGGCTCGCGCCGCCCGCGTCGTAAGCCCACCCGCGCTACAGCGCCTCGGCCTTCGCGCGCAGCACCGCGGCCTCGCGGTCGTTGCCGGCACGTCGTGCCGCCTCGAGCAGGTCGGCGCGGGCGTCGTCGGTGCGGCCCAGCCGGGCAAGCAGCTCGCCTCGCACGCTCGGCAGCAGGTGCGAGCCTCGCAGGCTTCCGGCGGCTACAAGTTCGTCGACGATGCGCAGCGCGTTCGCGGGACCCGTCGCCATCGAGACGGCGACGGCGCGGTTCAGATCGACGACGGGGCTCGGGGCGAGGCGGCCGAGGGCCTCGTAGAGCAGCACGATGCGATCCCAGTCGGTCTCCGCCACACTCGGGGCTACGGCATGACACTCGGCGATGGCGGCCTGCAACCCGTAGGCACCGCGGCCTCGGCCCACGGCATCCGCCCGCTTCAGTGCGGCGACGCCGCGCACGATCTGCGCGCGATCCCAGCGGGTGCGGTCCTGATCGGCGAGCAGGATGGGTGTACCGTCTCGGGCCGTGCGGGCGGCAAACCGCGACGACTGCAACTCCATGAGCGCGACGAGACTGTGCACCTCGGGTTCCCGCGGGAGCAGCTCGGCGACGACACGCCCGAGCCGCAGTGCCTCCGCGGCGAGGTCGGCGCGCATCCAGCGGTCGCCCGAGGTGGCCGCATAGCCCTCCGTGAAGATGAGGTAGACGACCGCGAGCACGGCGCCGAGACGGTCTCCCCACTCCTGCGGGTCGGGCGCCTCGAACGGAACGTGTGCAGCAGAGAGAGTCTTCTTCGCGCGCGTGATGCGGGCTTGCACCGTCGCGACGGGCACGAGAAGCATGCGCGCGATCTCCTCACTCGTGAGACCCCCGACGACGCGCAGGGTCAGCGCGACCTGGGACTCGCGGGAGAGCACGGGATGACAGGCCGTGAAGACGAGACGCACGACATCGTCGTCGATCGGCTGCCACTCGTCGTCGACCGCCTCATCGAGATCGTGAGCGATTGTGCGATAGCGCTCGTCGAGCCGGTCGCGGCGACGCCAGCCATCGATCGCCCTGCGCTTCGCGACGGCTGTGAGCCAGCCACCCGCGTTGTGCGGAACGCCCGACACCGGCCATTGCCGCAACGCGTCGACGAACGCCTCCTGCGCGAGATCCTCGGCGAGCCCCAGGTCTCCCGTCATGCGGGCGAGCGTCGCGACGATACGGGCACCCTCGATACGCCAGACCGCATCGAGTGCGCGCGAGATGTCGGTCATGATCCGACTGCGGATGCAGGCCTACAGCCCCTGCTTACGCCACTCCTCTTCCTTCTGCACGTACTCGTTGTCGGCGAAGTCCTCGAAGTCGCTTGCGTCGGTGATGCGACGCACCTCCAGCTTGTTGCCCGGCCCGAGAGGCGCACGGCTGGCCCACTCGGCCGCCTCCTCCTTGCTCGACACGTCGATGATCCAGAAGCCGTTGAACAGTTCGTGGGTCTCACCGTAGGGACCGTCAGTGATGATGGGCTTCTCGGCCGCGAAATCCACGACGAAACCCTCGGTCGCTGGTGCAAGCCCGTCGCCGCCCGCCATGACGCCAGCCTTGATCATCGACTCGTTGTAGGCACCCATCTGGTTGATGACCGTCTCGAAATCCATCTGCTTGCTCGCCTCGAGAGCCTCGTCGGTCGAGCGCATGATGAGCATGTACTTCATGGTTTACGTCTCCTTCGTCGAGGGCGTCGAATGCACCCTTCTACTATGACGTCGAACGGGGCGAGTGTGGATCGACATCGGGGCGGGAGAAAAAGCTCCAGAGGGTTACGCTGCCACCATGACCACCCCACCCACCCTCACACTCAACAACGGCGTGACCGTGCCGACCATCGGCCTCGGCGTGTTCCAGAGCTCGCCCGCCGAGACGGCCGCCGCCGTGACGACCGCACTCGAGATCGGCTATCGGCACATCGACACGGCGGCGGCGTACCAGAACGAGCGGGAGGTTGGGGAGGGCATCCGCGCGTCTGGGGTGAACCGCGACGACATCGTCATCGAGACCAAGGTGTGGGTGTCGGACTACGGGTATGACGCCACGCTGCACGCGTTCGACAAGTCGGCGGGCAAGCTCGGCGTCGAATGGCTCGACGTATTCATCCTGCACCAGCCCGCACCGAGCCGGTGGGAGAAGGTGCTCGACGCCTACCGAGCGCTCGAGCGACTGCTGGCCGACGGCAAGGTGCGCGCGATCGGCGTGAGCAACTTCATGCCCGACCACCTCGATCGACTGCTGGATGTTGCCGAGGTGGTGCCCGCCATCAATCAGGTCGAGCTGCACCCGTACTTCCCGCAGGTCGATGTGCAGGCAGCGGATCGTGCGCGGGACATCCTCACCCAGGCTTGGTCGCCCATCGGCGGCATCACGTTCTACCCCGGCCCGTGGGGTGAGCGGCGCAGCGTCATGGACGACGAGACGATCGCCGCGATCGCCGCCGACCACGGCAAGAGTGGCCCTCAGGTGATGCTGCGGTGGGGCATCCAGCAGGGTCGTTCGGTGATCCCCAAGTCGACCAACCCCGCGCGCATCGCCGAGAACTTCGACGTCTTCGACTTCGAACTCAGCGCCGACGAGATGGCCCGCATCGACGCCCTCGACAGCGGCGTGCGCAGCGGACCGGACCCCGATGTGGCTCGCGACGAACTGTTCGACCGCGTGATTCCGGAGGCCTGAGGAGGCGCGTCGCTAGTTACGTAGTGACGCACGCACGAGGAGCCACATGAAGTCCTCTACCTCCGCCGCACCCATGCGACCACCCTCGCGATACCAGCGGTTGACACCATCACAGATCGTGATGGTCACGTGCGCGTAGGTGCGGGGTTGCGACGGAGTCGAACCCTGATGGCGCGCGATCGCTGCCGCCACGAGATCGACGTAGGCCCGCTGAGCGTCCCGCAGTGCATCGCGATGCCCGTCTTCGATCTCCTGGAGAAACTGCACGTTGGCCATGAGTGAATCGCTCGGCATCGCGACCTGTGCATTCGCGATCTGGAAGCGCACGTGCTTGCGCACGACGAACTCGAGCAAATCGACCGAGGCCAGCCCGTCATCCGGTCGAGTCACGAACTGGAGGAACTCACCGAGAGCACGCGCAACCGCCGCGGCCAGAATCGTCTCCTTCGAATCGAAGTGCGAGTAGACGCCCGGTGCCTTGATTCCCACGTCGTGTGCGATCGTGCGGATCGACGTGCCCTGAAAACCAGCCGAAGCGAACAGCCGAAGAGCGGCGGCCAGGATTCGCTCCCGCGTGTCAGACCTCTTTTCGCCCACATCCGGGTCGATGAGGCGCAAGCGCGCGAGCGCCTCATCGATAGGCCGAGCGAGGTCTTCACCGAGTTGGTGCGCGAAGGACTCCCTGGGTGCGACATGCGCACCCGCTGAAGCCTTACTCACACGCACCTCCCGTCGGCCCCCAGTATGTCATCCGAGGGACACGAGGGATTCGGAATCTCCATTGAAAACGTGCCGCGGGGGAAGGCCCATGATCGCGCGAGTCTCCTCGGGGGTGGCGACACGTCGTCCGACGACCTCAGCGATCTGCTTACCGAGCTGGAATGCCTCGAGATTCGACGATAGGCGGTCCGAGCGGTGCGGCCACTTGAAGTAGGTGTCCTCCATGCCGACGCGGATGTGCACGCCCATGAGGGCGGCGAGCGTCGCCATGTGCATCGCTCCGCGGCCCGCAGTGCAGACGATGATGACGCCCTCGGGGTCCACATCGCGGATGGCGTTGATCATGCGGGTGAGGCCCTCGATCATCTGACGGGTGTTGTTGATCGGACTCCCGCCGGGCAGTCCGGGCAGCACGACCCACTTCGCGGGCGTCGATACGAGTCCACTCGCCAGTAGATAGCGGTGCGCGATTGACACGTCTGCGTCGGTGTACACGGCGAGCTCGGGGGTTCCCCCGCGCTCGACGATGAGTCGCGTCTTCTCCATGATGACCGGGATCGGCTTCACGAAGAGCGAGTCGCCAATGTAGGTGGCCGTCGTGTTGACGGGAGCCGCGTCGAGCAAGCCCGAGTCGAGAACCCCGATCATCTTCTCCCACTCGCCCGTCAGAGCGGGGACCATGCACCCGTCGATCGCCATCGTGGGGTACTCCTCGTGGAGCGGCGCGATGACGTCGTGGAAGCGCCTGGGCGACAGAACGTTGTAGCCGTCGTCGTCGCGCACGTGGATATGGATGCTGCTCGCCCCGGCCTCCGCCACCTCACGCGCTGAGGCCAGAATCTCTTCCGGCGTGATGGGCTGGTTCGGGTTCTGGTCTTTGCGGAAGAAGGCCCCCGTGATCGCGACGGAGACGATCATGGGTTCGGCAATGTCCCACGGCTCGGATACGACGCCATCGTGGAACGCGGTGTGCTCCAACGACAGGATCTCGGGAGCACCGTACGGCTTCCAGATCATGCGGTGACGCGAGCGCTCCAGGCCTTCGGAGACGCGCTCCCAATCGACGTTGACCATTGTGTTTCTCTCCTTGCTGCTCTTTAGTGAGCTTTCTTCCAGGTGGGGTTACCAGGAACTGATCTGTCTTGCGCCATCCACCGAGGTTCGCCATAGATCGACTGTCCGCCGTCGACATCGAGGGCAGCGCCGGTTATCCACGACGAGGCGTCACCGGTGAGGAACCGGATCGCATCGATCACGTCCGAGGGACGCCCCATGCGACCCGCAGGGGTCAGCCCGAGGAGCGATTGACGAGTCGTTCCCTCGTCGAGCATCCCCACGGTCATGGGAGTCTCGATAACGCCCGGGAGCACCGCGTTCACGCGGATCCCGTATGTTCCGAGCTCCGCGGCGAATGATCTGACAAGCGGCAATAGTGCTGCCTTCGTGATCGAGTACGCCCCGACCTGGTCGCTGTGCGCCCGAGCGAGACTCGACGAGATCACGACGATGGAACCCGGCTGCCGGGCTTCGACCATTGCTCTCGCTGCCGCCTGCACGGTAAAGAACGTTCCCGACAGGTTGATGGCGACATGCCGGTTCCAGGTTCGCGCGGGCATGTCGAGCATGGGGCCGAACTTGGCGTACCCGGCATTGGCGATCGCGACGCTGGGCGCTCCGGCCCACTCGCGCACGGCGGCGAAGGCCTCCTCCACCGCCTCGGGCGACTCCTGGTCGGCGGCGAATGGCCGCACCGAGTCGGTGTTGCCGAGGGCGGCGGCCGCGGCATCCGCCAAGTCTTTATCTCGCTCGAAGAGCGCAACGCGGTAGCCGTCCGCGAGAAGCGCCAACGAGATCTCGTGGCCGAGGCCGCCGTGGGCTCCCGTGACTACTGCTGTTCTCATGGCGCCTCCGCGACGAAGTAGCCAGCCGTCGAGCCGCCATCTAATGAATAGACGAGTCCATTGGCGTATGCGGATGATGCGAGGTGCAGCACGACGTCGGCGACGTCGTCGGTCGTGGCGAAGCGGCCCAGCGGCACGCCGCGCTTGTAGAACTCCTCCGTACCCTCGGGCGAGTTGTCGAACAGGCGCCGCGCCATGGGCGTCTCGACGAAGCCCGGGCAGATGACATTGCTGCGCACCCCGGCGGGTCCGTGATCGAGTGCCATGCACCGCACGAGTCCGACCACGCCATGTTTTGCCGCGGCATAGGCCGCGTACCCCTGGGCTCCCGTCGTACCGGCATCGGACGAGATCGCCACGAAGGAGCCCTGCGTTTCGAGAATCGACGCGATCGTCGCCCGAGCCGTCAAGAATGTGCCTGTGAGAGTCACGTCAAGTGAACGTCGCCAGTCGGCGACATCGAGGTCCGCGACAGTGCCGAGGACCTCGATGCCGGCGGCCGCAACGACCAGGTCGATTCGTCCGAACGCGTCGCGCGCAGAGAGCGAGGCGACCTCGAGGGCCACCGGATCGGAGACGTCGGCAATGACGCCGATCCCGGTGCCCTCCGACCCCTCGATCTCACGGATCGTGTCGGCGAGACCTGACGGCTCTCGGTCGACCGCGACCACTCGGTAGCCCTCGAGCGCGCACCGGAGTGCGACCTGGCGGCCGATCCCGCTTGCGGCGCCCGTAACGAATGCAACCTGGTTCATGGCGTCAGCCCTTCGACCGACCGATGCGCTCGTACAGTTCGGGCTTCTTCGAGCGCAGCACGAATGCCACGATGATGCCGACCACGAGTGCCGTGTAGAAGATGAGCATGATGACTGTCGCGAGCACCTGATCGCCACCGATCAGGTCTGCCACGTGGATCGTTGCGAGATAGAGAGCGGCGAGCAGACCGAGCGTGGCGAGCGCGGGAGCTATGAGCCGCTTCCAGTACGACAGCTGAATCTCCGGACGGCGCCAGAAGTACCCGATCACCGCGACGCTCGTGAGGACGAGCAACATGATGAGCGAGTATCCACCGATTCCGATGAGCACCGCGTAGATGAGGTTGCCCTCGAGTCCCATGAGCACGAGCACCAGAAGGAAGAGAGCACCGACGGCCGTCGTGACGATCGACGCGGCGAACGGAGAGACGTGCTTCGGGTGAACCCTCGAGAGGAACTTGGGGAAGATCCCGTCCACAGCGAGCGAGTACGAGTAGCGGGCCGTGACGTTGTGGGTCGCGAGGTTGGCCGCAAACACACTCGTGACGAGCAGCACCGTCACGATGTCGAGTCCGACCTTTCCGAGATACGTTCCGACCGAGGCCAGCGCAGTACCCGCCGGATCGACGGCTGAGGTCTCGACGACCGTGCTCGCACCCACTCCGACGATCATCGCCCAGGTCGAGAGACCGTAGGTGAGCGCGAGGAACAGTACCGCGATGTACGTCGCGCGCGGAATGGTCTTGTCGGGGTCGCGGGCCTCTTCACGGAAGACCGCCGTCGCCTCGAATCCCGAGTAGCACACGATGCCGAACAGCACGGCGATTCCGATGTTGCCCGAGAAAATGTTCTCGAGTGCGAGCGGCGCCGCAGTGAAGCCCTCGGCACCTCCCGTCGCGAACACCACGGCGTCGTAGACGACGATGAGCACGACTTCGGCCGCCATGAAGAGCATGAGCACCTTCGCGGAGATGGTGATGTTGAAGTATCCGAGCGTGCCGACGATCGCCATGAGCACGCCGACCCACAGCCACCAGGGCAGGTCGGGGCCACCAAGTACGTCACGCACGAAGGCCTGCAGTCCCACGCCGCCCAGGGCGTAACCGCCCAGGAGGATGAAGTAGTAGGAGATGACCGCCACGAACGAGGCGCCGAGACCGGCCGGACGACCGATACCCGCCGTGATGTACGCGTAGAACGCACCGGGGTTCTGCAGGCGCCGGCTCATTGCCGTGAAACCGACGGCAAAGAGCAGCAACAGCACACCACACGCGAAGTACGTGATGGGCGCGCCGAGGCCGTTGCCGGCCCCGATGATGACGGTCAGGTAGCCGATGAATACCGACATCGGGGCGTTGAACGCCAGAACGGTGAAGACAATATCGAGTGTTCCGAGGCGCCCCTTGAGTCGCTGCGGGGAATCCGCGGCGACAGTTTCGGCCTCTCGTTGTGCTGTCATGCTTCGATCTCCTTCGATCAGTTGAGTTGCACTGGATGGGTTGAGCGCGATCTAGCTGCGCGATGGGGTGAAATCAGTGAGGGCGAGATCGTCGGCCCAGGCGGCGCCGGCCGCGCTGTCTGCCCAGTGCACCGAGATGGGTGTCACCGAGATGTGCCCGGCCGAGAGAGCGGCGAAGTCGGTGCCGTCCTCCAATTCGTAGGGGTGGTCGCCCTCGGAGTTGACGTCAAAGACGAAGTAGCCAGAGCCGAGATCGTTTTCTTCGACTTCCAAACTGCGACGCGCCCACGCCCGCCGACCAAGTCGTGTGAGCTCGATGCGCGAATCGGCGGTGACCGCACCCGGCGCATTGAGGTTCAGGATGGTGCGAGCCGGCATTCCCGTAGCGAGCACCCTCCCGGCCAGCCACACGGTTGCGTCGACCGACGGTGCCCAGTCGTACCCGACAAGGTCGACGAGTCGGAACAACCTGTCGGTGGACTGCTGCGACGCGGCAATCGCCGGAATGCCGAAGAGCGCCCCCTCGATGGCAGCCCCGACGGTGCTCGAGTACGTCGAGTCGTCGCCGAGGTTTGCTCCCTCGTTGATTCCCGAGATGACCAGCTCGGGGTTCTCGAGGAGGTCGGACATGAGCGCCACACGCACGCAGTCAACCGGTGTGCCATCGCACGCGTAGATGGGGTCGTCGTCGGTTCCGCCGACCTGCCAGTAGTTGACGGGGCGGCGGAACGTCGCCGAGCGGGATGTACCACTGCGCGGCTCGTGCGGGGCCACCGACACCGTGCGGTATCCGGCCGCAATGAGCCCCTCGCGCAGTGAGTGGAGCCCTTCGGACTGCACCCCGTCGTCGTTGCAGATGAGAACCGTCATGCCGCTGCTCCATTCTTGGTGAACCGACTGGGAAGCCAGCGCTCGGCGCCAGCAAGTGTCGTGGGAGTTCCGAGTACGGCCCACTCCGATGCCAGGTATCCGGCAATGCAGCCGGAAGTGACCCCCACACCGCCGAGCCCTGTCGCCGTGACGAGGGTGGGGTCGCTCTCTTCCGGCCCGATGAGGAATTCGCCATCGGGGCTGAGCGGGTAGAGACCCGTCCAGCCGGGGACGACCTCGAGGCCCGGCACGGGGAACCGCTCGGCGAGCGCGTCGCGGATCGCCTCGACATAGTCGGGCTGAACCTCACTGCGGTAATCGTCGGGGTCCACGATGGGCTGGTCCTCGAGCACGTCGTAGGTGTGGAATCCGGCGAGCAGCGTGCGCGCGTCGAGTTGGCGGAAATACAGCGCCTCGCCCGCGCTGCCGGGCATGTAGAGGTTCACCATCGGGACCGTGTAGGGCAGGGCATCCGCCAATCTCACCTTGACGATGTCGTGCACTTGCGGAAGCACGGGAACGTCGACTGCCATGAGCGCACCGACCTTGCCGGCCCATGCGCCCGCGGCGTTGATGACGACGTCGGCCGTGACCTCGCCCTGGTCGGTACCGATCACATGCTGCGCGCCCCGCTTCTCGTACGACGCCACGCGTGCCTTGAGGTAGCGGGCTCCGCGATCGATCGCCGAGTGCAGGACCGCGTAGGTGAGGTAGGCGCCGTCGATGACTCCATCGCGTGGGCCGAAGAGTCCGCCAGCGAGGTCTGTCGTCACGAGATCCGGGACGAGAGCCTGGATGCCGGCACGGTCGAGCACGACGGAGTCCTCGTCCGTGAGGCCGAGACCGCGCTGTACACCGATGACCCCGCGCAGCACCTCGAGATCGCGTTCCGTCCAGGCGACGCGGAGGTTGCCGATCTTGCGCAAGGGCAGACCCCTCGTGCGCTCGAGCTCGAAGAACAACTCCCTCGCACGCGTGCGCAACTCGACGTGCAGCGGGTCGACGGTTTGCACGTTGTAGATCGCGGCCGATCGACCCGATGATCCGGATGCCGGGCCGTCGCGATCGATGATCGTGACCTCCGCACCCAGTTCGGCCGCGCGGCGAGCGGCACCGACTCCGACCGTGCCGGCTCCGATGACTGCAATCCTCAGCGCCATAGTCACTCCCCGTCCGCGAGCGTCTCGAGGATGTAGAGGTTGGCGAGGGTGCCGCCATCGACGGGAATATCAATGCCGGTGATTCCACTTGCCGCATCGGAGAGCAGGAAGGTCACCGCCGCCGCGACCTCGTCGGTTTCCACGACGCGGCCGATTGCCGCGCGAGTGAACGCGGACTTCATGCGAGCGAGCACCGCGGGGGTCACCGACTCTGCCGCCATGTCGGTCATCGTCCAGCCCGGACTCACGGAGTTGATGCGGATGCCACGGCTGCCGAGCTCAGCCGCTGCTGCTCGGGTGAGACCGATGAGTCCGTGCTTCGCGGCGACATAACTCGCGTAGGGCCCGTCGGCACCCCACGCGTCGACCGATGCGATATTGACGATGGACCCGCCGCTCATCACGCGCGCCGCGGCCTGCGTGACGAGGAAGGGCCCCGTGAGATTGACGTCGACAACCTCGCGCCACCCTGCCTCGGTGATGTCGAGGAAGGGAGCTTCGTCAGCGATACCAGCGTTGTTGACAACTCCATCGATTCGGCCGAACTCGGCCAAAACGGCCTCGACAGTGCGCCCCACGTCCGTCGCGTCCGCGACATTGCCCTGGTGGACGGAGACGCGCGCTCCCCCGGCCGACAAAGACTCGGCAGCGTCGCGCAACTTGGATTCGTCGCGCCCCGTGATCGAGACGCTTGCACCGAGGTCGATGACCGCTTGAGCAAATGCGAAGCCGAGTCCACGTCCTCCGCCCGTGATCAGGATGTGTTTGCCGTCGAGCCTCATTGCGCGACCCCCTCATGTATTCCGAGCAGGGTGCGCATGCGCACTCGATCCCCGGCTTCACCGTTGACGAGCTCGAACACCTGCAGGCCCCCTCCCCCGCGACTGACCTTGCCGAGTGCGTCGAAGAAGTCAGTCGGACGCAGCATCTCGGGAGGAGCGACCCCCAGCCCGTCGGCGAACCCGCCGAGCAGCACCTGGATGCCCGCGGCGGCGGGGACACCAGTGGCCTCCGCCATCTCGGTCTCCCCACCCGCGGCAAAGCGGATGCCGTTTCCCCCGGTGTGCACGTCGATGATCAGTCCGCTCCCCATTCGCGGGTAGGCGGATGTTGTTTCGCGGTAGCGCCCGAACACGTCGACGGCGGCGCGCGTCGCCGCCTGAACATCACGAAGGGCGGGTCGAAGCGGGTCGACCGAGTAGGCCAGCCCCCAGGCGACCCGAGTCGCTTCGAACGGCGTGAGTGTTCCGTAGTTCGTTGCAGTGCTCACCCCGAGAAACATCGGGACGGTGAGCGGCTCGGGGTGCGCCAGTCGCACCAGCGTCTGTCGACCGACGCTGCCGGGGAAGTCGATCTCTCGCATGTCGAGGTCGTCCCACGACGGAACAGGGTTCGTGACGCCATCCGCACCCACGAGGTTGAAGCAGTGCCAGAAGTGTGTGGTTGCGGCATCCGTCATGTCGGCGATATCGACCGACCAAAATATGTTGACCTCCTCGGCGCCCCCCAGAAAGTCGTGCGCTGCCCGAATGAGCACGTTGCTGGTGCCCGGCGATGAACCCATGCCGATGAGGGCGGTGATGCCTGCGGCGCGAGCAGCATCTTGTCGCTCGAGCAGGGCGAGGGTCGCGTCGGTGTCATCGCAGATGTCGAGGTAGTCGGTTCGGGTGTCGATTGCGGCGTTGAGCACCGTCACCCCGGTTCGGTAGTAGGGGCCAGCGAGGTTCGCTACCAGACGGGCGTTGCTGAGCACCTCGCGCAGGGCCTCGGCGTCGCCCAGAACGTCGAGGGTGCGAGTCGAGAGGCCGAGCCGTTGGGCACGTTCCTCTGCTTCCGGCCGCCACATGATGTCGATTCCGAGCCATCGATCGAGCGCACCCGCGCGTGCCGAAGCCTCAAGCATCGCCTGCGCTTGCGACCCGCCGGCCCCGATCACTACCACGTCCCACATTCGGTCACTCATCGCGACCCCTTTCGTTCTTACGCTTCTCGACGACCGCGCGGCGGTCGACCTTGCCTGACGCGCCACGGGGGAGATCGCCCCAGATGCGCACTGTTTCGGGTACCGCGTAGTCCGGTAGACGGCTCGCGAGGTAGTTACGGAAGTCATCGGCGCTGGGTTCGTCGGCACCCTCGCGCAGACGCACGACGGCGTGAACTCGGCTCTGCAGGATCGGGTCATCGAGTGCGAAGACACAGGCCTCGGCTACGGCGGGCAGCTCGCTCAGTTTCGATTCGACGTACGCGGGCAGCACCTTCTCGCCACCGCGATTGATGACGTCATCCACCCGGCCGTCGAGAAAGAGCAGCCCATCGGTGACGTGGGCGAGGTCTCCCGTCCACAGCCAACCGTCGACGATCTTGCGCGCGGTGAGATCGGGGGAACCCCAATACTCCGACATGCGGGTAGGACCGCGGGCAATGATCTCGCCGGTCGCACCCGGTTCGACGTCGTTGCCGTCGGGATCGACTACACGAATCTCGACCCCGGGAGCTGCCGCACCCACCGACTCGCGGTTGCCCGCACGATCCGGAGTCAGGAACGAAACGGCCGACGTGAACTCGGTGAGCCCATACCCGTGGAACAGACGCACCGCGGGCCATCGCTCGGCGAGCTCGTCCGACCACGCCTCCGGCATGGGAGACCCGCCATAGAGAACTGTGCGCACCCGACCGAGTGCGCGATCTGCGTGCTCGTGGGTCATGACCAGTCGGATGATGCTGGGCACCGCCGTCACGTAGGTGACCTGGCGCAGCGCGAGTTCGTCCACAGCGTCTTGCGTGCGGAACGACCGCAGCAGCACGGTCTCGCCACCAACGAGGATCATGTGGCCGAGTTGATCCACAAATCCCGTGTTGTGGAACAGCGGCACGAGCACAAGGGTGCTGTCAGCGGATGAGGTGCCGAGAACACGCGCGAACACGCGGGACCCTTCGCTGAGCGCCTCGTGCGAGAGCAGTGCACCCTTCGGTGTCCCTGTCGTACCGGACGTGAAGCTGATGAGCGCGGACTCGGCGAGCCCGACAGGTGTGGGTTCGGTGGGCTCCACGTCGTCATCGAGGAACGATCCGGCCCGGTCGAAGTGCTCGACCCGACGGGTCACACCCTCGGCCAGCGCGGCATAGCGCTCGTCGACGAGCACGAGTGCGGCATCCACGAAGTCGATCTGATCAGCGAATTGCTGCTGCGACAGCCGGGTGTTGGCGGGAACGATGATGGCACCATGAGCGAGCACGGCGAGGTAGGCGACGACCCACCGCCACGTGTTCTCGCCGATGAGCACGACACGGTCGCCGCGCGAGATCCCCCGCGCGGAGAGCGCGGTTCGCGCGCGGTCGACGGCATCCGCCAGCTCGCGATAGCTGAGGGTCGTGTCGGATTCCGTGAGCGCGCGAGAATCCGGAGTGCGTGCGGCCCAGTATCGGAGTGCATCGGGAATCGTGCCCTCTGCGATGACCGAGGGCTGAGCGTCGAGAACGGCGGCCATCAGAATCGTGCGCCCTCTCGCACCTCGCGCGCCGCCTTCAGGTACTCCTCGAGTCGACCGTCGGCGAGTACGCCGCGCGCCTGAGCGAGGTTGTTGGCGGCGTAGCCCTGGTAGGTCCACCCATCGAGGGGCGCGGTCGAACCCGACAGGATGGGCTCGGCCATGTGCGCCCACGCGGCTTCGCGAATTCCGGCGATCGCCCGCATGAGTTCGACGCGTGCCGCCTGCCCCGCGTCGTAGCTCGGGTCGTAGGCCGCGAGCAGCGCGTGCGTTTCGTCGGCGTCCAGTTGCGCCTGGCAGCAGAACGAGGCGAGCTCGAACGCGATCCACCCCGTGCCTGCATAGTCGAAGTCGACGAGCACGAGACCGTCGCCCGTCTGAATGAAGTTCTGCGGCACCAGGTCGCTGTGGCAGAATCCGCGGGGCGCATCGCGAGTCTCGAAGAGGGATTGGATGCGCTTGACGGCCGCGAGTTCTTCCGTGATCTGCTGAGCAAATCCGACGCCGTCGCCGTCGCCGAATTCGACGAACGTACCCAGATCGTCAAACGGGGAGAACACGCGACCCGCCGTCGTGCCTTCGTTGAGCGTGCGCAGCGTGTGGCCGATGGGGGCGAGCAGGTCAGCCTCACGCACGTACTCAGAGGTGACCGTGACGCCCTCGATGAACCGCGAGAGGAAGTGGCCGTCGGGGAGGCGCTGCGCAACGATTGTTGGCGCGAGGCCGAGTACCGCAGCATCCGACTGTGCTTGGATCGCTGCCGCGCGATCGACGCCCCACCGCTCGGCAAGTGGGTCGCACAACCTCAGCGCCCAGTCCGAAATCTCGGTCTGGACGCGCAGGTTGACGTTGCTCGCCCCACCCGAGAGCCGGGAAATGCGCGCGCTCGCGTCCGTCGGCAGAACGTTCCACTCAGTAAGTAGGGTCGTCGCGAGTGAGCGTGATGCGGCGTCGACGTCGGGGGCGAAGTCGAGAGTGTGCTGCGTCATTGCAGTTCTCCTTGTCTCTCTCGGCTACAGGGTGAGTCCGTGACTGATGGCGACGTGCTTGAGTTCCGTGTGGTCTTCGAGCGACTTGATCGAAAGGTCACGGCCGATGCCGGACTGCTTGTACCCACCGAAGGGCATTTCGGCCGCTGTCGGGCCGTGATCGTTGACCCATACGGTGCCCGCCTCGACCCGGGCAGAAACCCCGATGGCACGAGTCACATCGCGGGTCCACACTGACGCGGCTAGCCCGTAGGCGATGTCGTTGGCCTTCGTTACCGCTTCGTCGTCGGTGCTAAAGGAACCGACGACGACGACGGGACCGAAGATCTCTTCCTGCACGATTTCGTCGCCCTGTTTCGCTCCGACCACGACCGTAGGAGCGAAGTAGGAACCCTCGATGTCGGGCACGACACCACCCGCGACCACCTCAGCACCACCCGCAACGGCACGCTCGACGAACCCCGAGACGATCTCCTGCTGCCGACGGGAAACGACGGGTCCCATGCGCACGCTCGGGTCGACGAACCCGTTGCCCACCGTGAGGGAATCGGCGAGCGAGCGCAGCCGATCGATCACCTCGTCGCGAATCGACTCGTGCGCGTAGATCCGTGTCGCGGCGGTGCAATCCTGACCCGAGTTTCGGTAGATGGCACCGGCCATCGTGGCGGTGAGCTTGTCGAGGTCGGCGTCGTCGAACACGAGAACCGGTGCCTTGCCGCCGAGCTCCAGATGCACACGCTTGATGGTCGACGCAGCGTTGCGCATAATCGTGCGCCCCGTGCTGGTTCCCCCGGTAAGGGAGACGAGAGCGACATCCGGATGATCTGCGAGCGGCCCTCCGACCGACGCTCCGCCACCCGTGATGACGTTGAGCACACCAGCGGGCAGCACCTCAGCAGCGAGGCGTGCGAGATAGAGCGATGTGAGCGACGCTTCGGTCGGCGGTTTAAGCACGACGGTGTTTCCCGTCGCGAGTGCCGGACCGATTTTCCAACTCGTGAGGCCCATCGGATAGTTCCACGGCGCGAGAGCGGCCACGACGCCGACGGGTTCGCGGCGCACGATACTCGTGATGCCTGGCTTGTACTCCCCGGTCGCGGGAACCGTGAGAGACCTCGCCGCGCCCGCGAAGAAGCGATACTTGTCGGCGGCCGAATGCATCTCGGCAATCGCGTCGGCAAGCGGCTTGCCTACGTCGCGTGACTCGAGTTCGCCGAGAACCTCAGCGTGTGCATCCACCAGATCGGCAAGCCGAAGGAGCGCGACCGCACGGTCTTTCGGGGTCAGACCCCGCCACGCCGGGAGAGCGGCGCGGGCCGACTTCACCGCGGCGTCGACGCCCTCGACGCCCACGTCGCGGATCGCACCGATGACCGCTCCCGTCGCAGGCTCGAAGACATCGGTATTCGTGCCCTTCGAGTACGGTTCTCCCCCAACGATCGGGGTGAGGGTCGAGATGTCGAACAGAGTGTTGGTCATCGCGAGATGACTCCTTCCGTGAATGCTCTTCGGCGCGCAGCGAGCATGGTGAAGTAGGTGAGTGCGGCCTCGTGATCAATGATCTCTGGACCGTGTGCTCCGGGCTCAATCACGGTGTCGAGACTCGCGAGCACGGCCGCCGCGGCCCCGAGCCCGGTACCGACAGCCATGACGTCGTGGTCGATGACCGAACGAGCGCCGAGCTCGACGCCGTTGGCAAGGGCGACGACGTGCACGGCCGTGAGAGCGTGGGCCTGGGGCGACTGTCGAGCGCGGTGACGCGCCCACATCATGTTCCAGAGAAACTCCGCCGGCTCGATCTCGTGTCCGTTGACCGACACGGGCTCGTCGTAGCCGAAGCCGATTCGCCCGAGGGTAGAGAACGCCGAGTTGGCCCACGCGGGCTGCAGGGTGCCCTGACACGCGATCGTGCGGAGATGCGCAAACGCGCGCGCAAGCGTGATGGGCTCGGGGTGAGCGGTGTCGTATGCCTCAACCTCCCCGAGCGGATCCGGGAATCGATAGCTACGCGCCGTCTCTGGGCGGAACCCGACGCTCTCGTGCGGCTCGCCGTTCTCAATGTTGATCGCGGGCACGACTGCCATGTGCAACATGTGTCGCAACGGTGCCAACCCCCCGGGGTCGGGTTCGTGCGTCGCCCACGCGACGCGGATCTCGTCGGTGTCTGGGTGCGCGGCGATGAGCTCCGCGGCGAGCCAGTTGGAGACTCCGGGAGAGAGACCGGCACCCGTCACGAGACTCGTGCCCGCCTGGCGAGCAGCGTCATCGAGGGCAAGAATCGACTTCGTCGCTTCGACGTCATCGGCAATGTCGATGTAGGGAACTCGCGCCGCGAGCGCCGCTTCCGCGACGCGAGTCGACACCATGAAGAAGGGACCCGCGAGGTTCAGCACGACGTCCGCCCCGTCGAGCGTGAGGTCGTCGCGCGTGATGTCGAGCGCGAGCGAACGAATTCGCGATGGATCTAGTGAGCGCGCGTCATCGAGTGACGCCTGATCCCGGTCAACGACGGTGAAAATCCACTCGGGCGCATGCTCGGCAAGGATGGCGAGTGCGCTACGGCCCATGTAGCCCGCACCGACGATCCAGACCGACTTACTCACAGCATCCTCGCTTAACGTTCGTTCGTTAAGACGAAAGTACCGGCACGTGCGAGCGAGCGCAATACCCGTTTGCTACCGTGGCCGAATGACCGCCCCGCCGACCCCCTTGCGACTCGCCGATCGCATCATGGGGGCAGTCGAGCTGGATGCCCTGCTCCCCTTCCCGGTCGCGATCGCCGCCCTGCAATCCGCTCTCGGCCGCGTCGGCACGTCGTCGACGCCACGCACCGCCGTCGACCTCGCCGCGGGGCAGCTCCTGCTCATGCCGAGTGAGCTCGACCGCTTCGTCGGATGCAAGGTCATCTCGGTCGCGCCCGGCAACCCCGAGCACGGACTCCCCCGCATCCAGGGCGTCTACCTGCTCATGGATGCCGCGACGCTCACCCCGCTCGCCTACCTCGACGGTGCGGAGCTCACCGCGATCCGTACGCCCGCGGTGTCCGCAGCCCTCGTCGACCTGGTGGCGGCACCGGATGCCCGCACCCTGGGGCTCTTCGGCGCCGGCCCGCAAGCGGTGCGGCACGTCGCCGCGATGCGGTCGATCCGCGACATCGAGCGCGTCGCGGTCGTGGGGCGCTCACCCGCCCGTCTCGAGGCGAGCGTTGCACTGCTGCGGGCGAGCGGGGTGGATGCCGTCGCCTCAGACCCCGAGAGCGCGGCGCACTCCGATCTCATCGTGTGCGCGACGAGTGCCTCGAGCCCGGTCCTCGCCGATGCGGACATCCCGGCGGGCGCCACCGTGGTCGCCGTCGGATCGCACGAGCCACACCGACGCGAGCTCCCGGGCGAACTGCTCGGCCGCAGCCACGTCATCGTCGAGTCACGCGCGGTCGCGACGACCGAGGCGGGCGATGTTATCCAGGCAATCGCCGAGGGGCACCTCGACGAGGCTGCCCTCGTTGAATTCGGCGACGTCGCCACGGCAGTAACCGGCTTCGACCCCACCCGGCCGCGCGTCATCAAGACGTGCGGGGTGGGGTGGCAAGATCTCGTGGTCGCGGCGGCGGCCTACGAGCGGCTCGGATCGCGCTGACGCGTTCGCGACTGGCTAGCTTTCCGGGTCATACCCGAACTCGCGCAACTCCTGGTCGCACTTGCAGCCCCAGGCAAATTTCGCGGCCCATTCCAGCGCGGCCTCGCGATCGGGCAGCTCGAGCACGGTGAAGCCGCCATTGATTCGGTGTGTCGGGTCGTAGGGCCCGGGGGTGACGACCCCGTCGGCAGAGACGCGCACGGGCTCGACCTCCTCGAGGATGCCACCGCCGAAAACCCACACGCCGGCGGCTTTCGCCTGCCGCATCACTTCGCGCACGTCTATTCCTGCCTGAACCAATTGTTCGTCTGTGAGAACCATGGCTTCAGCGGGAAAGGAGATGAGGTACTTGGTCATGTGGACAGCGTAGACATCACCACCGTGACTCGCTAGAGCGCGCTCGTGCGGCCTCGGCGCCGACGCGCGATCTGCACGACCGTGGCGACCATCGCGAGGGCGAGCGGAACGCACGCCACCACGGGCAGCAGGGCCGGCGTGCCCCACTGCAGCACGAGCGAACCGAGCACGGTTCCGACTGCGGTACCCACGAACAGGGACGACGTGTTGATGGCGAAGACGGGGGCCGGATCATCCGTCTGCAGTAGCCCCAGCTCGTACTGCTGCGCAGCGCCATACAGGGAGCCGAAGACGCCCCACACGAGCACGACGACAGCCACCGCGAACACCTCGGGCGCGAGCGGCAGCACGAGGCTCGTCACGATCATGCCGAGCACCGCGGCGAGCGTCACTATGAAGCCGCCCACCCGATCGACGAGTCGCCCCACGACGGCGATCGCGATGAGACCCGATGCCCCATACACGGCGAGCGTCACGGCGAACTCGCGCGAGTCGAGTCCCGCGGTCGCCGTGAGCAGTGGCGCGAAGAAGACGTAGACGGTCGAGTTGCCGGCGCTGAGCAACGCGGTCGTGCCGGCGATCGCGAGCACCTCGGGATTGCTCAGGGGGCGCAGCCGCTGTCGCACCGTACTCGTCGTGGCGCGCGCCTCCTGTTTGGGCACCCACGCGAGGCCGACGAGCGCGACAAGCCCCAGCAGCGCGACGAACCACAGCGAAGCGCGGTATCCCCACAGGTCGCCGATGAGCGTTCCGATGGGTGCGCTCACGGCCGATGCCAGCACGAGCCCCAGGAGCACCGCCGAGATCGCACGTCCGCGCTGCTCGGGCGCGGCGAGCGAGAAGGCAACCGCGGAAGCTTGCGGGGTGAAGCCCGCGGCCGCGAGCCCCACGAGTGCGCGCATCGCGAGAAATGAGTACGGGTCGCGCACGAGAGTCGTCGCCGCGAGTATCGCGATGAACGCCACCATCGAGATGATGAGGATGGTGCGATGCGAGTACTTCGACAGAAAGGCTGGCAGCAACGGTGCACTGATCGCGTAGGCGATCGCGGTCGCCCCCGCGCTCAGGCCCACAAGTGAGATGGGTGCATTCAGCTCACGCGCGATGTCGGGCAGGATGCCCACGATCACGAACGTGTTCGTTCCCGTGGCGAAAGTGCCGAGTGCCAGCAGGAAGATCCGCCGGTTCATGCGAATCCTCCGTTGCGGCTCCCTTGACTCTACGCGCGTAGACTCCCAAGTCTACACCGCCCGCGGCATGGCCTCGAGCTGACGCATATCGACGCTGGCCAGGTCGGGTGGGTCGATGTGCGTCAGTTCGCGGCGGCGAGACCCACGTGCCTCGGCGTTCAGTCGAGCGGGCGCACCGGGTCGCCGATGAGCGGCCCCGCAGCATCCGGCACACCGTCGTCGTTCATGTCGCGCCGCCGCGCCCGCCGCACGTCCCAGCGCAAAAGAACGGCACCGAGCACCGCGCTCACGAGCGAGCCGATGAGGATTGCCAGTCGGGCGGAATCGGTGTGGGTCGCGTCCGGGAACGACAGCTCGGCGATGAGAAGCGACACCGTGAACCCGATCCCCGTCAGGAGGCCGACGGGCAGCAGGTCGCGCATGCCGATCGAGTCGGGTAGACGCAGGCGGCTCACCCTGGTGACGAGGGCGGTGGTTCCGAGCACGCCCACGAGCTTTCCGACGACGAGCGCGAGCACGATCGCGGCCACGACGGGCTGGGCGAAAAGCTCCGCTCCCCCAGCGACGGCAACCCCGGCCGCGAAGAAGGCGAACACGGGCAGCGCGATCGCGGTCGAGACGGGGCGGATGAGGCGTTCCAGGCGGTGCGTGCGCGATTCCGTCTCCCCGTGCACGAGTCGTGCCGGCACCACGGCACCCAGGAGTACGGCCGCGATGGTCGCGTGCACGCCCGACTCGTGCATGGCCCACCATGCAACGAGGGCGACCGGCACGAGCATCCACCAGTGCAGGCGACGCAGGCGGGTGAGTACCGCGAAAAGCGCGACAGCGACAACGGATACTGCCAGCCACCCCACCGCGATGCTCGCCGTGTAGAACACGGCGATGACGATGATCGCGAGCAGATCATCCACGACCGCGAGCGTGAGCAAGAAGGTACGCAGAGCCAGCGGAAGGCCCCGCCCGAAGACGGCGAGCACGGCGAGCGCGAACGCAATGTCGGTCGCCGCGGGGATCGCCCAGCCGTGCAGGGCGTCGGAGTCGCCGAGTACGACAACCGTGACGGAGTAGATGATCGCCGGAACGAGCATCCCGCCGACCGCCGCGAAGACGGGAACCGCGGCCTCGCGCGGGCTACGCAGGCTGCCGACGACGAGTTCGTGCTTGAGTTCGACTCCGACGACGAAGAAGAAGATCGCGAGCAGGCCGTCGGCCGCCCAGGTCGCGAGACTCAGGTCGAGGTGAATGGATGCGGGCCCAACCTGCAGCTCACGCAGGTCGAAGTACACCTGTTGCCACGGCGAGTTCGCCCAGATCAGAGCGGCGGCCGCCGCGATGAGCAAGAGGATGCCGCCCGTGGTCTCGGCACGGATCCAGGACATGATTCGGTTCACGGAAAAGCCTCCGGGGTCGTGGAACGTTCGCCGACCAGGCTTCCCGGCACACCGCCGTCTAGCCTACCGGCCAGCGGCATTCATCGACGTCGAGTCACCACGTCCAGACAGGATTGTCGGTCTGCTCCTGAGTGCACTCCCACAGCTTTCTGCGGGCAAGGTCGTCACGAGCGAATCGCGGCGGGCTAACCGAGCTGCCGTGCTCGTCGACATAGACGTCAGACGGGTTTCGGGGCGCACCTTCGATCTGACTCAGGTAGGCCTCGGCGATGGAGTCGGGGCTCGCCGCGAGCCGGTTCTTGGGCGCATACAGTGCTCGCAGGATGGGCGGCTGATGCGAAAGCCGGTCAGCGTCGAGGCGCACGGCCGGAACCCGCACGCAGGAGATTCGCCACGATCGCGGGGCGCGCTCGGCGAGCGACATCGCCGTCATGACTTGAGCGAGCTTGGCGTGATAGTACGCACGCGTCGGCGTGAACCACCCTGATCCATCGAGCGCATCGAATCGAATACGAATCCGCGGCAGGGTCACCAGGCCTTTGCTCGCGACGAACACGATGGACGGCGACCCTGCAGATGCGAGCGCGGGCGAGAGCCGCGCGGTCAGCTCGGTGGGACCCAGGTGATTCGTCGCCCAGAAGAGCTCGTGACCGTCAACCGTCGTACGGGCATCTCGAACGGACAGATCGAAGGTGGCGGCATTGTTCACGAGCGCATCGAGCGGTCCCTCGCTCAGCAGGTGGTCGGCGGCGCCACGGATGCTTGAGTGGGATGCGAGGTCGAGTTCCCGCAGCGATATGCGGTCGCGCGCCGCCGCATCCACGCCATCGAGTGCACGTGCGCCGCGTTGTACGTCTCTCACCAGACCCACGACCTGATGGCCGCGCTCCGCGAACAGCACCGCCGACCTCAGGCCGATGCCGGAGCTGGTTCCTGTGATGGCGATCTTCACTGTTCCTCGATCTCTCGGACTGTTCGGATTGTTCCGAACAGTTCGAACGATACACTACGGGGGTGAACTCGCACGACGAATTGCGCGCCGAGGTGGCAGAACACTATGAGCGGCTCGGAATGAGCAGCACTGCGGCACGCGTGCTGGCATTCCTCATGCTCGAGCCGAACGGATCGGCAGACGCCCCGACGCTCGTCGCCGAGCTGGGGGTCGCGAAGAGCTCCGTGAGTGTCGCGCTCGGAACCCTCGAGCGCTACGGTCTACTCGAGCGCCGACGTCATGCGGGTGACCGGCGCGAGAGCTTCACCCTCGCCGATAACGCGTTCGAGGCGGCCTTCCTCAGCAAACTCCCGGCCCTCAACTCCTTCGTCGACATCGCGGACCGCGGCCTGCGCCTGGTTCCGGACGATTCTGACGCTGCCCGGCGTCTCAGAAGGATGCGAAGTTTCTACACGTACATGGTGCGCGAGTTCCCTCGCACCCTCGACGGGTGGAAACCTGACGCCTAGCGTCACACTTTTGGAGGAATGATCTCGGCAAGCAGGCGCTCGACGCGGCCGCGGATGTCATCGCGAATCACACGCACCTCGTCGATGTGCTTGCCCTTGGGGTCGGTGAGCTCCCAGTCCTCGTAGCGCTTGCCGGGGAAGATCGGGCACACGTCGCCGCATCCCATCGTTATCACGACGTCCGACTCCCGAACCTGCTCGGTGGTCATCAGTTGCGGTACGGCGGCGGAGATGTCGATGCCCTCTTCGGCCATCGCCTGGATCGCGATCGGGTTGATCTGGTCTCCGGGCTCGGAGCCACCGGAGAGCACGTCGACGGCGCCGTGAGAGAGCGCGCGAGCGTAGCCAGCGGCCATCTGCGAGCGGCCGGCGTTGTGGATGCAGACAAAGAGGACGACTGGCTTGTCGGTCATGGTTTTCCGTTCTCGTGGCGGTTCGGGATTCGGGGAAATAGCACTGTGGTGATGACGAGGCCGACGGCACCTCCCACGAGTTGGGCCGCGAGGAACCCGAGCGCGGATGCGGGGGCAATTCCCGCGAACGTGTCGGAAAAGATCCGGCCCACGGTGACTGCGGGGTTCGCGAACGATGTCGAGCTCGTGAACCAGTACGCCGCGCCGATGTACGCACCGACCGCCGCGGGAATCCAGCCGCGCCGGCCCGATCGAGCCAGCCCGAAGATCACCAGGACCAAGCCGGCCGTCGCGACGACTTCGCCGAGCAGGGTTGCCCCACTGATCCGATCGGTCGAGGCGATCGTGGTCGGCACGTCGAACATGGCGTTGGCGAGAATCGCCCCGCCGATACCGCCGACCAGCTGTGCGAGCACGTAGGCGACCACGTCGAGCGGGCGTGGACCGCGGCCGACGAAATCAATGATCGAGACGACCGGGTTGAAGTGAGCTCCCGACACCGGAGCCAGAACCAGGATGAGCACCGCTAGCCCGAGACCGGTCGCGAGACTGTTCTCGAGCAGCTGGAGTCCGACGTCGCCCGGGGAGAGCCGGGATGCCATGATCCCAGACCCGACGACGATTGCTACGAGCAGGCCTGTGCCGAGGGACTCTGCGACTAGTCGTCGCCAGAGGACCGGGCGGATCGTGGTGTCTGTCATGTCGTCTGCCATCTTGACCTCTTTCGATATCTCAGTCAAGATTGAGTCAATGAACATGGAGTTAACGATCGACAAGCGAGCAGCGCGTCATGCTGCGCTGGCCGAGCCCGTGCGGCTGGAAATGGTCGATCTGCTCACGCTCGGCGACTGGTCACCGAGCGAATTGCAGTCTCGAGTCGGTCTGTCCTCGAACCTGCTTGCGCATCACCTCAATGTGCTGGAAACCGCCGGACTTATTGCACGGGATCGGTCGGAGGCGGATCGGCGGCGCAGCTACGTTCGACTACGTGCAGACGGATTGACGGGGCTCGGTGTGGGCCGAACAGTAACGGCCAGACGGATGCTCTTCGTGTGTACCGCGAACTCTGCCCGTTCCCAACTGGCTGTCGCGCTGTGGAATCGCGCAAGCTCTGTGCCCGCCGCATCGGGCGGTACCCACCCGGCCGATGAGATCCATCCCAGCGCACTCGCGACCGCGCACACGCACGGCCTCACGGTGCATGGCCGTCGACCGCAGCTGCTGGATGAGGTTCGCGAATCGGGTGACTTCATCGTGACGGTCTGCGACAACGCCCACGAGGCCCTTGGCGACAGTGACGCTGTGCACTGGTCGATCCCCGACCCCGTTCGGGTCGGCAAGCCCGCCGCGTTCGAGGCCGCGTTCAGCGAACTGTCGCGCCGGGTCGACGACCTCGCCCCGCGAGTAGTCGCGGCCTAGCGCCCCGCAACGACAGAAGCCCCCGCATGGCGAGGGCTCTTGTCGTTGGTAGCTGAGGCGGGGCACGATCCCGCGACCTCACGATTATGAGTCGTGCGCTCTAACCAACTGAGCTACTCAGCCACGAACACCCGGGTGGAGCCGGATGTCCGAGCCCCCTGTGGGAATCGGACCCACTACCTCTTCCTTACCAAGGAAGTGCTCTACCAATGAGCTAAGGGGGCGCACGCAGCGACCTCGGGTCGCTTTGGCACCGTAAGAGACTAGCATTCCGCAGACCTTCCGCCGACCGGCGAGACGACGAGGGGGCCGGTGCAAGCGCTTCCAGGTCGACGAAAATCCCGTACCCTGGGGGGATGCCTCCCGAGAGCACAACGACACCCGCCGCCGCACCCGACACGGCGCTCATCACCCCCGGCTCCGAGTGGTGGCGCACGGCCGTCATCTATCAGATCTACCCCCGCTCCTTCGCCGATTCGACGGGCGACGGGGTCGGCGACCTCCCCGGTATCGCCTCGCGGCTTCCCGCGCTCGCACAACTCGGCATCGACGCGATCTGGCTTTCCCCGTTCTTCCGTTCGCCGCAGAACGACGCGGGCTACGACGTGTCCGACTACTGCGACGTCGACCCGCTGTTCGGCACGCTCGCCGACTTCGACGCCCTACTCGATCGCGCACACCAACTGGGCCTCAAAGTCATCGTCGACATGGTCCCGAACCACACCTCAGACCAGCATCCGTGGTTCCTCGAGGCGCTCGCCTCCCCCGAGGGATCCCCGGAGCGCGACCGTTACATGTTCCGGGACGGCAAAGGACCCAATGGCGACGAGATGCCCAACAACTGGGAGTCCGTCTTCGGTGGCCCCATGTGGGAGCGCGTCACCAACCCGGACGGCACCCCCGGCCAGTGGTATCTGCACATCTTCGACAAGTCGCAGCCCGACCTCAACTGGGAGAACCCGTGGGTGCGGGAGCAGTTTCGCAGCATCCTGCGATTCTGGCTCGACCGCGGGGTCGACGGTTTTCGGGTCGATGTCGCCCACGGCATGATCAAGGAGGCGGGCCTGCCCGACTACACCCCGCCCGCCGAGCAGGCGAGCATGGGCGGCGGCGTTCTGTCGGATGCCGACACCGCACTGGCCCCCGGCATCGCCGATCACGTGCCCGACCCGCCCTACTGGGGCCAAGACGGCGTGCACGAGATCTGGCGCGACTGGCACGATGTGCTCGCCGAGTACGAGGGCGACCGGGTGCTGTGCGCGGAGGCCTGGGTCGATCCGCTCACCAAGATGGCCCTGTGGGTGCGTTCCGATGAGATGAGCCAGGCGTTCAACTTCGACTACATGTTCACCGACTGGTCGGCCAAGGCGCAGCGGGCCGTGATCGACCGCTCCATCGCCGCCTTCTCGGGGGTCGGCGCGCCGAGCACGTGGGTGCTCTCGAACCACGACGTCGTGCGGCACGCGAGTCGGCTCGCGCTGACCGCCGAGAACCCGCAGGGCGCGGGCATCGGCCCCAACTCCCCGGGTAAGCCCGAGCCGGTGCTCGGCTTGCGTCGCGCACGGGCGGCGACGGCGCTCATGCTGTCACTCCCGGGCAGCAGCTACATCTACCAGGGCGAGGAGCTGGGGCTGCCCGAGGTCATCGATTTGCCGGACTCGGCCCGGCAAGACCCGACCTGGTTCCGCACCAATGGCGAGAAGTACGGTCGCGATGGATGCCGCGTGCCCATCCCCTGGGAGGCCGACCTTCCCGGGTACGGCTTCAACAGCACGGGAGCGAGCTGGCTGCCCCAGCCCGCCGATTGGGCGCCATACGCGCGAGACTCCCAGGCGGGCGTCCCCGGCTCGACCCTGGAGCTCTACCGCTCCGCGCTGAAGCTCCGGCGTGAGCACGATCTCGGCAACGGAGAGGTGCAGTGGATCGAGGGCTACGGCACTGATGTCGTCGCGTTCCGCACCGCTGACATCACCGTCATCGCCAACCTGGGGGATGTTGCGGTCGAACTTCCCCTCGGTGACGTACTGCTGGCGAGCGAGACCATCACGGGCGGTGCGCTCCCGAGCGACACCACGGTGTGGTTGCGCGCGTAGCTGGTCAGTTGACGGCGTGTGCCTGCAGCCACGCGAAGGGGTCCACGGGCACGCTCGAGATGCGAATCTCGAAGTGCAGGTGCGCGCCGTAGGACTGTCCCGTGTCGCCGACGAGTCCGATGAAGTCGCCGACCTTGATGACGTCGCCCGCGTTGAGCGGGCTCGTGCCCGTCTGCATGTGGGCGTAGAGACTGTCGAATGCCTCGCCGTTGATGTTGTGGCTGATGATGACGTGATTGCCGTAGCCGTAGTAGTCGTCGCTGTGGGTCGTGACGACCCCGTCCGCGATCGCGTAGATCGGGGTGCCGTTGCCGGGGGTGAAGTCGACGCCGTTGTGGTGGCTCGTGCCCGAGGTTCCGTTGGGGCGCCAGCCGAACCCGTCGGTGATCGGCACCGTGTACGGGAACGGCCATCGGATGGCACCGGTCGTGGCGGTGAACGTGCCACCCTGCGATCCGTACTGCGCTCGCAGCAGCTCGGCGTACGAGGTAACACCGTATGTGTCGCGAGCGACGGCGCCGGCAACCGCGTCAGCCGAGACGGTCTCCGATTGCACGGCAACCTTCGACTGCTCGGTCTGCGACACCGTCACGGCGTCCGCGGCGAAGGTATCGGGCGGCATGAAGAGGTTCGCGGGCACGGACATCCCCACCGCCAGGGCGCCCGCGAAGAGCAGCGCCCCGAACGACAGGAGCTTTCGTGCGGCCCGTGCGCCCCGGCGCGGCTGGGGGTTGCGCGGTGGACGAAGGTTGCGCGGAACGCGGGGAGCCTTCTTCGCCTTGACCGGCTTGGCGGGCTTACCCGTAGCCACAGGCTTGGCTGTCGAAGGGTGCACTGCAGCCCCAGCACGCGACCCGTCGAGCTCGCGCAACTGGCGCCGAGTCAGTGGGGGCGTTGCTGCGTCAGGCTCGCGCAACGACATAGGGCTCCTTTGGGGGACCAATTCAGGGTAACCGCTCCACCGCCGACACGCCAGCCCGGGGGCGGCTAGCCGCGAGGAAGAACCGACTCCAGACCGAGCTCGACGAGCGTGGCCTCGAGCCGAGCCGCGACATCCGGATGCCCCGCCAGCAGAAACTCGCGGCCCGCACGTGCCCCGCCGAAGCCCTTCACGACCGCCCCCGCCTCCTGCGCGATGAGCGCGCCAGCGGCGTGATCCCACGGGCTCAGGGTGGACTCGTAGTAGGCGTTGAGGCGCCCCGCGGCGACGTAGCAGAGGTCGAGGCTCGCGGTGCCCTGGCGACGCAGATCACGCACGAGTGGGAGAAGGTCGGCGGCAAGGCGCCCCTGGCGTCCACGCATCGTCGAGTCGTAGGCGAAGCCCGTGCCCACGAGGGCCTGCGAGAGCTCCACGGCGTCTGCGACCTGCAGTCGCGTGTCGTTCAGATGGGCCCCGCCACCCGCGGTCGCCGTGTAGACCTCGTCTATCGCCGGGTTCACGACGCACGCGGCGAGCGCCGTCCAAGTCTGCGGGTCGGCTCCGCCCTCGACGACGGCAATACTCACGGCGTAGTGCGGGAAACCGTAGAGAAAGTTGACGGTGCCGTCGATGGGGTCGACGATCCAGGTGAGTCCGCTCGAGCCGGTCGTCGGGTCGGATTCCTCACCGAAGAACGCGTCGTCGGGGCGCGCCTCGGCGAGCGCGGCGCGGATGAACCGTTCCGTCTCACGGTCGGCCTCGGTCACGACATCCACGGGGCTCGACTTGCTCGCCGCGACCTCCACACCCTCGGCGCGCCGCTGCTTCGCGAGCGCGCCCGCCCTCGTGGCGATGTCGCGGGCGAGGGCAAGCAGGTCGTCGTGAGGCACCGTCGAACTCTAGTTGACCGGTATCGTCAGGTATGACTATTCGCCATCTCGTAATGTTTCGGTGGAAGCCCGAAAGCACACAGGAGCAGATCGACGCGATGACCGCGGATCTCGCCCACATGCCCGAATGGGTGCCGTCCATCCGCGCCTACGATTTCGGACCAGACGTCCTCGGAACCGAGGGCAATTTCGACTTCGCAATCTCAGCCCTGTTCGACGACGAGGCTGGTTACCGCGCCTACGCCGATGACCCACAGCACAAGCAGTTCATCGTCGAGCGCATTCGTCCCCTGATAGCGGAGCGTTCCGCAATCCAGGTCGGCTTCTAGCGTCGTCGCTCTCCCCTAAGCCATACGCCTCCACGACCCGAACTGCCATCCCTCGAGCTGGGGATGAATCTCCTGAAGAGTTCGGCTGAATCTCGAACGACTAGGGTTGGCCCGTGATCGATTCCCACGTTCATCTGGGCGGTGGCAAGTTTTTGACGGGCGAGGAGTGGTTCGAGACGGCCACTCGCGTCGGCGTCGATGGTGCCGTTCTCGTGCAGCACATGGGCCATACCGACAGCACCGAGCTGCTCGCCGCGGCGGCGACCGACCCGACGCACCACGCCGTCATCGCCATCGCCGCTGACCTCGCCGATGCTGAACGACAGCTCGAGCAGGGGGCTCGCGGGTTTCGTCTGGGTGCCCGCGGCTTGCACTCCGCCGAGGGCGATCTGCGGATTTTCGATGTACTCAACGCCGCCGCGGGCGTCGCCTGCGTCACGAAGCCCTACAGCGAGATTGCATCCCCGGAGTTTGCGAGCGTGGTGGATGCCCACCCGTCCGTCACGTTTCGACTCGAGCACACCGCTGCCTTCGACTACGCGGCACGAGCAGATCCGGTGGGAGACTTCGCGCCCGTGATCGAACTCGCGCGGCGGCCCAACACCACTCTGCTGTGGTCGGGATTCCACTTCTATAGCTCCGAGAAGGCGCCGTACCGCGATTCGTGGGCAGTTCTCGAGGAGTCGCTGGCCGCGTTCGGGCCAGACCGCATCATGTGGAGCGGCGATATCAACCGCCCCGGTGGCACCGAATCCGCCTACCTCGAGGATGTCGACGCGATCCGCGCGATGCCTTTCGTCGACGACGCTGTGGCTACGAGCATCCTGGATTCCACCCCGCGCCGGGTGTTCGGCCTCGCAGGCTGATTCCGGAACGCCTGCGCGCGGCTGTCACTGGTCGCGGGGGTTCTCGCCGTCGTCTACTACCGCGTCGAGCGTCGCCGCCTTCTTCGCACTGCGGCGTTTGAGCCCCTCATGGATGCCCCAGATCGCAATCGCGATCACCGTGAACGCCCCAAAGCCGATGAGCCAGCGCACGATGTCGCCCTGGATCTCGACCCAGCTGCCCGGCATCGACACGAGGATGAGCACGAACAGAGCCACCCCGATCGCGTAGACGAACGCCCAGGCGGCGATGCGCCAGGCGCGCAGGGTGCCGCCATCCAGTCCCATGAGCGGGAGGAAGGCGAGCGGCATCGTCGAGACTGCTTCGAGCGTGAGGGCGCTCAGCGCCTCGGATCCGGCCACCAGCGCAACGTCGGTGGGATCGGCGGCCGCGAGTGGACTCACGAACGCGAAACCCACCCACGCGGCGATGCCGACGACGATCGCGAAGCCCGCGCTCACGAACATGAGCTTGCCCCGCGCGGCCTTCGGGATGGAGTCGGCGATCACGAGTCCCGCGACGAGTCCGAAGATGATGCCGGGGTTGATGTCGAGAACGCGACTCACAACGACACCCGCCGCGAGAATGAGCAGCGACCCCCACCGAAACTGCAGGGGCATGCGGATGCCCGGCGCCAGCCGCAACCCGACCAGCCGCACCACGAGCGAACCGAGCCCGATGAAGACCACGAACGCCGCGAGCGCCGTCAGCACGAGCCGCCACGATCCGAGGTTCATCGCGAACGCCGTCGCGGCGCCCCCCAGCGAGCCGGGATCGGCGAGCACGGGCACGAACTCGGCGCCGAACGAGGGGTCGAGCCCCGCCGTGATGAGCGCCGCCACGATGAGGCCGAGCAGGAGCAGGATGATGCGAGCCACCGGCCGTCGATCGATGCGCTCCTGCCGCGCCGCCGCACGTCGCCCGGCGATCTGGTCGTAGCGGTCGGAGACCACGCGCGACAGGAGGAACGCCGGGTAGCCGAGTACCAGCACGAGCACGAGGATTCCGCCGGCGAGCAGGTACAGCTGGTCGAGGGTGGGGATCGCTTCCGCGGGCGTGCGCAGGTCGCTCAGCACGGTGGGGCGGGCAGGCCCGGCGACGGGGCGCACCGGCGCGGCATCCACCGGGATCGCTCCGATCGCGCTCGCGTTACTGGTCACGAGCGCGAGGGTCGCGCTGCGTTCGTTGATCCACTCGTATTCGAACTCGGCGCACGTCGGGTCGGTGGTGGCCTCGACGAGCACGAGGTCGCTCGCGAGCTGGGCATCCATCTCGGTCACGACCCAGGCGCCGTCGCGCACCTCGCCCGCGGTCGGCGTGAAGGTGCCGCGGATGCTGATGGTCCAGCGACCCTCGTCGGGGCGGCCGTCCTGAAAGACGCAGTACGCCTTCTCGTTCAGCACCTGGTCGAGGGTGTAGCTCGTGCCGTCGAAGACGAGCGGGTAGGTCGTCGTTCGCGTGCCGCCGTCGGTCGCGGTCACCTCGAATTCGATCGCGGGTGTGCAGGGAAGGGTGCCCGCGCAGTCTGCGGTGAACGTGAAGTCGCTCGTGCCGTCGTAGTCGAAAATGGTGGACTGCACCCGCGCGCACTCCTCGGCCCAGCCGGTGCACTCCTGGGTGAGGTTCTGCCCGGGTCCCTCGAAGAATCCGTCGAGGCTGCCGAGGGCCGGCGCTCGCGAACCCCAGGCCTGGGCGGGGCTCGCGAAGCCGGCCTGCTCGTCGCGCGCGCTGTTCGTGAGCGCGAAGGCGTCGCCGTAGACCGCATCCCAGTTGGCGGGCTGGATGTCACCGGCGCCGACCACGAAGGTTGCGGGTGCTACGGCTTGCGCATCATCCACGCGCGCCGACCCGGTCGCCACGACCCCATCGCACCCGTCGTCGCAGCGCACCGCGAACGTCGTGTCCGCCGAGCCCACGACTGCGCCCCGCTGGGTGTCGATGGTGTAGCCGGATGCCGCGCTCCCGACCGCGTTCCACACCGTTCCCGTCTCGAGCGTTCCCCGGCTGTCGGCCTGCCCGATCACGAACCGGGTGTCCTCGGCGAGACGGGTGAACGCGCCATCCGCCCACTGGATCTCGACGAGCGCCCCGGAGCCGGACGTCTCGACGACCTCCCCCGGCTCGACCCTCAGCTCTGCCGTCACGGCGGAACCGTCTACCGTAGCCTCCCCCGCGAGCACTCGCAGGGTTCCGGATGCCCCACCCGTCGGCGAGCACGCGGCGAGGGTCACGGCGAAGAGCACCGCGAGGGCGCTCGCGATCACGGCACGCGGGCGCACGGAACTTCTCGACACTGGGACTCCCCCTGCTTGGGCGAAACGGGTTGCGGAACAGGTAAGCGGAATATTGCTCGCCAAGCTAGCGGGTTTCGCCCCCGCGCGACAGGGGCGCTGAGGACGCGTCGTCGCAGGCGGTCGCGCGCGTGTATCCTTGATCGTCGCGGCAAGTTACCCAAGCGGCCAAAGGGATCTGACTGTAAATCAGACGTCTCAGACTTCGGGGGTTCGAATCCCTCACTTGCCACTCATCAAGAAAAGGTCTCGCGCAGCGGGGCCTTTTGTTGATTGGCGGCCAGCGAGGTTGCGAGAACTCTTCGTGGGGTCCCCGCCTCGCAGTCCGTACCGTTGCGCAGCGACGGGGCGGCGACTAGGTGGGGAGTCGAATCCCTCACTTGCCACCACACGTTCGTCGAGGTAGCCGCGCGCGCGGCCGCGCGGGCCCCCCGATAAACTCCCCCCATGCCTGGAATCAACGACGTAGCCCAACTCGCCGGGGTCTCCACGGCGACGGTGTCCCGCGCGCTCAGCGGCAACGGCCACGTCTCGGAGGCCACGCGCCAGCGCGTGCACGCCGCAGCACTCGAACTCGAGTACGTCGTCTCCTCCAACGCCTCGAGTCTCGCGACCGGTCGCACCAAGAACGTCGGCATCGTCATCCCGTTCCTTAACCGCTGGTACTACGGCGCCGTCATCGAGGGTGCCGAGAGTGCGCTGCTCAGCCATGGCTACGACCTCACCCTGTACAACCTCGGCGGCGGGGCCGACGAACGACGCAGCGTCTTCGAGCACTTCCTGCTGCGCAAGCGGGTGGATGCCGTCGTCGCGATCGCGCTCGAACTCACCGAGGCGGAGTCCGGCCGCCTGCTCGACACCAACAAGCCCATCGTTGCGATCGGCGGTCCCCTCCCGGGCGTGCGTACGCTGAGCCTCGACGACATCGCCGTCGCGCGGCTCGCGACCGAGCATCTGCTGTCGCTCGGCCACCGCTCGATCGCGTTCATCGGCGGCGACAGCGCATCGGAGATGGACTTCCACGTGCCGACGAAACGCCGAATCGGCTACAGCGCGGCGCTCGAGGAAGCCGGCGTGACCGTCGACCCCGAGCTCTTCCAGGCGGCCGACTTCACACTGCAGGGTGGATATGCCGCCGCGAAGCAGCTCTTCGGCAACCCGCGCAAGCGACCGACCGCCGTGTTCGCGGCCTCTGACGAGATGGCGATCGGCACCATCCTCGCCGCGCGCGACCTCGGGCTCCGCGTCCCCGACGACGTGTCCGTCATCGGCGTCGACGACCACGAGTTGAGCGACTTCTTCGGACTCTCGACGATCGCGCAGTTTCCCGCCCTGCAGGGGCGCATGGCGGTCGACGTGATCATGGAGCAGCTCGGCTCCGCACATCCACAGAACACCTCGACCAACACGGCGTTGCCCTTCGAGCTCATCGTGCGCTCGAGCACCTCACGCCCCAACTGAGCCGGTACCGACTACCGCGCCAACTCCGCGTATTCGTTGGCCCGTGCCGCGACGTCGGCGATGTAGGCGTCCGACGCGTTGTACGCACCCACGGCAGCGCGCCACACCTCGCGCTCGTGCTGGTCGCCGTCACCCGCCTGGCACAGGTAGCGCGCGGCCGCAGCCGCCGCATCGTCGATGTTCTGCGGGTCGAAGATCCCATCCCGGTTTCCGTCGCTTCGGTACACCGCCCAGGTCGTCGGGAGAAACTGCAGGGGTCCGACGGCGCGGTCGCTCAGCGGGTCGCCGTCGAGGGCACCACCGTCGGAGTCCGCCTGCGGACTGAATCCCTCACCGACGAGTTCCGGCCCCACGATGGGCGGGGTGGCGACGCCGTCTTCCCCGATGCTCGAGCCGTTCGCGGTGCCGTGGTGCGACTCGGTCCATCCGACTCCCGCGAGTGTCGTCCAGCCGAGTTTGCAGTACGGATGCTCCAACTCGGCGATGATCGTCGCGCCCGCGTACGCCGCCAGCACGCGACGCGGGATGCCTGTCGCCTCGGCCACGCGATCCACCCACTGCGCATCGGCGAGCGTCGCGACCTGATAGTCGACTGGCACGGTGGAGTGCGGCACCGCATCCACCGGCGTCGCAAACGGCGGCTCCGGTTCGCGCGGCAGCACGGCGACGACAAGCAGCACGATCCCCACCACGGTCGCCGCGATGGCACCGGCGATCACGAGAACACGCTGTCGGGGCATCCGTTCTTACTAGCATGGGCACATGGCAGATTCCACATTCGACATCGTCAGCAAGGTCGACAAGATGGAGGCGGACAACGCCGTCAACCAGGCCCAGAAGGAGATCGCGCAGCGCTACGACTTCAAGGGTGTGGGCGCGTCGGTGGAGTGGAGCGGCGAGAAGCTGCTGCTCAAGGCGAGCGCTGAGGAGCGCGTGAAGGCCGTACTCGAGGTGCTCGAGCAGAAGTTCATCAAGCGCGGCATCTCGCTGCGCAGCCTCGACACGGGCGAGCCGTATGCGAGCGGCAAGGAGTTCCGCATCGAGGTCGGTCTGAAGAATGGCATCTCGTCTGAAGACGCCAAGAAGGTGTCGAAGATCATCCGCGATGAGGCGCCGAAGAGTGTGAAGGCGCAGATTCAGGGCGACGAGCTTCGCGTGCAGTCGAAGAGTCGCGACGACCTCCAGGCCACGATGGCGCTGCTCAAGGGCAAGGATCTCGACGTCGACCTGCAGTTCGTGAACTTCAGGTAACCGCATGCATCTCGCGGCGGATGAGGGCACCGCTGTCTTCGACCTCACCTGGGCGATCGCCATCCTCATCGGTGACATCGTCATCCGGTTTGTGGCGCTCATCTACATCCCCCGCAACCGTCGGCCGCAGACCGCCATGGCGTGGCTCATCGCGATCTTCTTCCAGCCCTACATCGGCGGCGCGATATTCCTCCTGCTGGGTTCGCGCAAGCTGCCGAAGAAGCGGCGCAAGCGTCAGGCGGAGATCAACAAGTACATTCTCGAGACCACCGACGGCATCGAGAAGGTCGACCGCAAGCATCCGTGGCCGACGTGGCTCGAACCGATCGTCGAACTCAACCGCACCCTCGGGGCCATGCCTCTCGTCGGCGGCAACAGCAGCAAGCTGCACTGGGACTACGAGGAATCGATCGCCGCGATGACCCAGGCGGTCGATCAGGCAACGAAGTACGTGCACGTCGAGTTCTACATCCTCGCGCTCGACGACACGACCGCCGGCTTCTTCGATGCGCTCGAGAACGCCATCAAGCGTGGCGTGGTCGTTCGGGTTCTCATGGACCACATCGCGTGCCTGCGCAATCCGGGCTTCAGAAAGACCAAGAAGCGTCTCACCACGATGGGCGCCCAGTGGCACCTCATGCTCCCGGTGCAGCCGCTTCGGGGCAAGTGGCAGCGACCCGATCTGCGCAACCATCGCAAGCTCGTTGTGCTCGACGGCCTCGTCGCGTTCACGGGCTCGCAGAACATGGTCGACTCTAGCTACGACAAGAAGTCGAACATTCGGCGCGGGCTGCACTGGAAAGACCTCATGGTGCGGTTTGAGGGACCCATCGTCGCGGGCATCAACGCGCTATTCGTGACCGACTGGTACAGCGAGACCGACGAGCTTCTGCTTCGCGAGGCGCCCGACGTCGACCCCGTGCACACGCGCGAACCGCTCGACGCGCAGGTCGTGCCGAGCGGCCCGGGTTTCGAGGGCGAGAACAACCTGCGCCTCTTCAACTCCCTCATGTACGCCGCGCAAGAGAAGGTGATCATCACCTCGCCCTACTTCGTACCCGACGACTCGATGCTCTACGCGATCACGACAGCGGCGCAGTCGGGGCTCGACGTGCAGCTGTTCGTGTCAGAAGTCGCCGACCAGTTCATGGTGTACCACGCCCAGCGCAGCTACTACGAGACGCTGTTGCGCGCGGGGGTGAAGATCTGGCTCTACCCGAAACCGACCGTGCTGCACGCCAAGCACTTCACGATCGACGACGAGGTCGCGGTCGTCGGGTCGAGCAACATGGACATGCGCTCGTTCAGCCTCGACCTCGAAATCTCGGTCATGGTGCGCAGCAAAGACTTCGTCGACGACATGCGCGAACTCGAGCAGAGCTACCGCGCCGTGAGCCGCGAACTCACCCTCGACGAGTGGATGCAACGCTCGCGCCTCTCGGCGACGCTCGACAACATCATGCGCCTGACGGCTGCGGTGCAGTAACTAGGTTTCGATACGCGACCTTCGGTCGCTACTCAACCACCGAACCGTTGGAGATCGCGACCATCTCGTCGCGCGGCACGACCTTGACGCGCGTACGACCGGCGGTCTCACCGAGGGCCAGCTCGTGGGCATCCAGGTTGTGCCAACCGTCGAGGTTGGTGAACTCGACCCCGCGCGACCGCAGTAGGTCGATGATCGCCTGCTCCTCGGGGTGCTCGGGGGTCCACCACGACGCCTGGTCGTTCATGACGTGCTTGATCGTTTCCATGGCATCGCTCTTGGTGTGCCCGATGAGGCCGACCGGCCCGCGCTTGATCCACCCGGTGGCGTAGACGCCGTTGACGGGTTCGTCCGCATCATCCAGCACCTGGCCTTCGCGGTTCGGGATGACGCCACGGCGCTCGTCGAACGGAATGCCGTCGAGCGGCGATCCGAAGTAGCCGACCGCGCGGTAGAGCGACTGCACGGCCACCTCGCGGAACTCGCCGGTGCCCTTCACCCCGCCCTCGCCGTCGGGCGCGGTGCGCTCGTACCGGAAACCCTCGACGCGGTCGGTTCCGAGAACCTCGACGGGGCCAGCGAAGAAGTGCAGGTGCAGGCGTCGGCTCGCGCCGGTCTGCGGCTCGTCGCGCCATTTGCGGAAGATCTTGTCGATCACCATGATCTGCTTGTTGGTCTCGATCGCGACCCTCGAGGCTTCGTCGTAGTCGAAGTCCTCCTCGTAGACGACCATGTCGACGTCGTTCAGCTCGCCGAGTTCCCGCAACTCGAGCGGCGTGAACTTCACCTGCATGGGTCCGCGGCGGCCGAAGACGTGAACGTCGGCGATGGGCGAAGCCTTGAGCCCCTGGTAGACGTTGTCGGGAATCTCGGTGGGCAGCAGGTCGTCGGCGTGCTTGGCGAGGATGCGCGCAACGTCGAGCGCGACGTTGCCGTTGCCGATGACGGCGGCGGATGTGGCATCCAGCGGCCATTCGCGCGGAAAGTCGGGGTGGCCGTCGTACCACGATACGAAGTCCGCGGCACCGTAGCTGCCGGGCAGATCGATGCCGGGGATGTTCAGCGGGGCATCCTTGATGGCACCCGTTGAGAAGATGACCGCGTTGTAGTGGTCTTTCAGGTCGGCGAGCGTGATGTCACGCCCGAAGTAGACGTTGCCGAACAGGCGGATGTCGCCGGTGTCGAGCACGTCTTTGAGTGCCGTGATGATGCCCTTGATGCGGGGATGATCGGGGGCCACGCCATACCGCACGAGACCGTACGGCGCCGGCAGTTGCTCGAACAGGTCGATCGAGACGTCGAACTGCTTCTCTGCCTTCAGCAGGATGTCGGCAGCGTAGATTCCGGCCGGCCCGGCACCCACGATGGCCAGTCTGAGTTTGTTGCGCACTATTTGCTTCGCTCCACGATGGTTTCGGCGAACCGGGTCAGGGCCTTCTTGACGGGGCCTTCGGGCAGGGGGGCGAGGGCTTCGACGGCCTCACGGGACCATCGGTGCGCCTCATCCAGAGTCTTCTTCGTAACCGGGTGCTCTCGCAGTTGGGCGATCGCCGCCGTGATGTCGGCCTCGTCACCCTCACCGTAGAACGCGGAGGTGACGTCGCGCTCGATGCGACGCAGCAGGTCATCGGCGTCGCTGTCGGTGCGGGCGAGGTCGCGCAGGTAGAGCAGAGGCAGGGTCGCGACACCGGCACGGAGGTCGGTTCCCGGCGTCTTTCCGGTGTCGTCCACTTCGCTCGCGAGGTCGATGACGTCGTCGATGAGCTGGAAGGCGACGCCGATCTTTTCGCCGAACTCGGCAACGGGCGCGCGGTACTCCTCGGGAGCGTTGGAGAAGATCACTCCCACTTGGGCCGCCGCGGAGATGAGCGATCCAGTCTTGTCGGCGAGCACCTGGATGTAGTGGGCGATGGGATCCTCGTCTTCGCGAGGTCCGATCGTTTCGTGCAACTGACCGAGGCACAGTCGTTCGAACGTCTCCGCCTGCAGCACGAGGATGCGTTCGCCGAGGCGCGCGCCGATCTTCGACGCGCGAGCGAACAGCAGATCGCCCGTAAGGATCGCGACCGAGTTGCCCCAGACGTTCTGCGCACTCGGCACCCCGCGACGGCTCGGCGCATCATCCATGACGTCATCGTGGTACAGCGAGGCGACGTGGGTGATCTCGATGGCCTGGGCCGCGGAGATGACATCGTCGTTGTTGCCCTCGCCGAGCTGCGCGGTGAGCAGCGTGAGCACGGGACGCACGCGCTTGCCGCCCGCCTCCAGCAGGTAACGGGAGGTGACGTCGGCGATCTCGTCGGCGAACTGCATCTGGTCGAGAAGGCCGGCCTCGACCGTCTCTAGTCCACTCTCGAGGGCGTCGACGAAACGTCGCTCATCATTCGAGGCAAACAGCTTCTCGCCGAGTCCCAGAGACGAACGCAGCGTGTTGCTTCGGCGGGTCGAGATCACCGGGCGACCGTGCGAATCGGCTGAGTCGCGTTGAGCTTGCGCTTGGCGACCGAGGCGAGCACACGGTCGTCGATGGGCTTGCGGCCGCGGTGCAGTGCGACGACACCACCCGTGAGGTTGCGGTAGGCCACGCGGATGAAGCCCGCCGCCCTGATCCACTGGCTGAGTTCGCCCTGGTCTGGCCACGCCTGAATCGACTCGGCGAGGTAGCTGTAGGCGGCGGGGTTGGAGCTCACGCGATCGGTGATCGTCGGCATGACGTACTTCAGGTACGCCCAGTAGCCGGCACGGAAGATCGCGACGGGCGGCTTCGAGAACTCGCAGATCACGAGACGGCCGCCCGGTTTGAGCACGCGGTACATCTCGTCGAGGGCGATGCGCGGCTCGTTGATGTTGCGCAGGCCGAAGCTGATGGTGACTCCGTCGAACTCGTTGTCGCCGAACGGCAGCTTGGTTGCGTCGGCCTCGACGAACTCGATCTTCTTGTGCTTGCGGCGCCCCTCGGCGACCATGCCCGACGAGAAATCGACGGCGACGACGCGAGCGCCGCTGCGGGCGATCGCTGCCGAACTCGTGCCGGTACCCGCCGCGACGTCGAGGATGCGCTCACCCGCGACGGGCGCGAGCGCACGCACCATGGCCGCACGCCAGAGGAACGCGTTGCCCGCAGACAGCACGTTGTTGGTGCGGTCGTAGTGCTTGGCGACGTCGTCGAACATCCCGGCAACCTCGTCGGGTCGCTTGTTCATGTCCGCCTTACTCACTCTGCAAGTCTAGGCTGGTTACGTGGAGAGCACGGCGGGTTCGATCGGCTCCCAGCCCCCTCACACCCGGCTGCACGTGCACACGCGGCGACTGGATGACAACGCCCCGCTTATCGAGTGGACTGACCCCGCCCACCCCACGGTATTCCTGCGATCGGGCGAGGGAATTGTCGGCTTCGGCGAGGCACACAGCATCGTCGCGCACGACCTCACCGAGCTCGCGGGTCTGTGGGCCGACATCGCCTCGGCCGCCGACATCACCGACGACGTGCGGATGCCCGGCACCGGCCTCGTCGCCTTCGGCAGTTTCGCGTTCTCCCCCACCTCCGCTCAGCCGAGCGTGCTCTCGGTACCCTCGGTGATCGTCGGTCGACGCGGCGGCGTCACCTGGGTTACGCGGGTGAGGCACGAGGGCGACCCGGCGGTGCACGCACGGGGTTCGGTACTCGAGCCCGTGCGGAGTGACCTCGGCTCCGGGTTCACCGCCACGCTCGAGGCGGGGGCACAGACCGAGGCGGGGTACGTTCAGGCGGTGACCGAGGCGATCGCGCGGATCGGCAACGGGGTCGCGAACAAAGTGGTTCTCGCGCGGGACCTGCGGGGGATCATTCCGCTCACCGTCGACCTGCGCACCGTGATCGAGCGTCTTGCGCGGACCTACCCCGACACGTTCACGTTCGCTGTCGACGGCCTCATCGGCTCGAGCCCCGAGACCCTCGTCACCGTGCACGGGGGCACCGCGACGGCCCGAGTGCTCGCGGGCACGAGCGCACGCGGCGTGGATGATGCGGCTGACGCCCTCGCCGCACAGACGATCGCGAGCTCCCCGAAAGACCTGTCCGAGCACGAGTTCGCGGTGCGCACCGTACTCTCCTCCCTGGCCCCGCACGGCCCCGGATTCCGCGTCGAGGGCCCCTACGCGCTGCGACTTCCCAACCTGTGGCACCTCGCCTCCGACGTGTCGGGCGAGTTGACCGACGGGTCGACCGCGCTCGACCTCGTCGCCGCGCTGCACCCGACGGCCGCGGTCGCGGGATCCCCGACGGATGTTGCGCTCGAGACGATCGCCGAACTCGAGCCCTTCGACCGCGGCCGCTACGCCGGTCCCGTCGGGTGGGTGGATGCGAACGGCGACGGCGAGTGGGCTGTGGCGCTGCGCTGCGCCCGCTTCGAGGAGGGCCGCGTGACGGCGTTCGCGGGCGCGGGTATCGTGGCCGACTCGGTTCCCGCGCGCGAACTCGCGGAGACGAAGCTCAAGTTCCGGCCGATCGTCGACGCGCTCGGTGACTGAGTAGCGGGTTTCGATACGGCCTTCGGCCGACTCAACCACCGGTGCAAACTCAGGTCGCGGCGAGCCGCTTCTTCTGCTCCTCGACGTCGTAGTCGGCGGCGGGCCACTGCGGGTCGAGCGTGCGCAGCGCCCCCAGCAGCAGGTTCTGCACCGCCCAGCGCGCGTACCACTTGTGGTCGGCGGGAACGACATACCAGGGCGCGTCGGGCGTCGAGGTGCGCTCGAGCGCGATCTGGTACGCCTCCTGGTAGGCGGGCCAGTGCTCCCGCTCGTCGATGTCGCCGGGGTTGAACTTCCAGTGCTTGTCGGGTCGGTCGAGGCGTTCCTGCAGCCGAGCCTTCTGCTCGTCAGAGGAGATGTGCAACATGACCTTGATGATCGAGGTGCCGCCCTGCACGAGCTCGCGCTCGAACTCCGTAATGATGCCGTACCGCTCTTCAATCGCCTCCGGAGTCGAGAAGCCCCTCACGCGGTGGATGAGAACGTCCTCGTAGTGCGACCTGTCGAACACGCCGATCGATCCCGCTGGCGGCAGCTCGCGGCGCACGCGCCACAGGAAGTCGTGCTTCTTCTCCTCGTCGGTGGGCGCCTTGAACGCGTGGATGTGCACGCCCTGCGGGTCGACGCCGCCCACGACGTGACGGATGATGCCGCCCTTGCCCGCCGTATCCATGGCCTGAAGCACCAGGAGTACGCGACGCTCGCCCCCGAACTTGCTCTCGGCGAACAGCCGCTCCTGCAGAATCGCCAGTCCTTCGCCGTTGGCGAGGAGATCTTTCGCGGCAGACTTCTTGTCCCCGGAGTATCCGGGGGTCGACGACGTGTCGATGTCTGCGAGCACGAAACCGGGGCCGACGGGGGTGAGCGTGTCCATCCCGTCACCCTAGCGAGGGCAGCGCTAGCGCGGCAGGGGCACTTCGATGATCGTCGGCTCTGACGCGGCCGTGAGCGCTTGGTCGAGTTCGCCGCGGGTCGTCGCTCGCAGATATGCCCAGCCGTAGGCGGTCGCGAGCGCCTCGACGGGGGCGTGCTGCGGGGTCAGCAGCACGCGGTCGAACGCGGGTCCGGCATCCTGCCCCACCTCGAGTCCATCGAAGATGGTGCCGCCATCGTCGTTGCCGACGATCACCTGGATGCGCGGGCGGGGCTCGCCCACCCCGAAGAGCAGCGCGCCGACGTCGTGCAGGAACGTGAGGTCGCCCACGAGCACCCGCGTCGTGCCGCGAGCCCCCTCATCCTGACTGGCGAGGGCGATGCCGATCGCCGTCGACATCGTACCGTCGATGCCCGCGAGCCCCCGGTTGGCGTGCACCGGGATGAGCTTGCCGGGCACGACCTTGTCTGCCTCACGGATGAGTCTGGATGCCCCGAGCACGAGCCGGTCGTGTGGCCACGTCGCCCGCCACACCGCCTCCACGAGGGAGCGTCGCGTGATCGGGGTGCGCACCGCCGCGAGTTCCGCCTTGGCGTGAGCTCCCGCGTCGGGGTCGAGGTTCGCGGCCACGTCGGACGACCCGACGAGCTCGCGGCTCGTCACGACCCACCGACCCGCCCACGCCCGGTCGCCACCGCCCGGCTCGACCGTGACGGAGTCGACGAACTGCGACACCCGGCGGCCCGGGTTGTAGTCATCGGCGGATGATCCGCGCACGACGATCGTCTCGACCCCGTCGCGCTGAATGAGCGCCGGCACCTCACGGCTGAGCGTCGGATGCCCGAACACGACGACCCGCTCGACGAGTCCCCCGAACTCGGCATCGTTCAGCAGGTCGCGGTAGGCGACCACAAGGTTGGGGCCGAAGTGGGCACCACTCGCGACCTCCGCGAGTAGGGGGGCGTCGAGTTCGCGCGCGACCTCCTCGGCGCGCGGGCCAGCACCCGTTCCCGCGACGACCACGGTGCGGCGCCGGTGGTCCAACTGATGGTCGAGCTTGTCGAGACCTGCCGACGAGCTACCCGCGGGGGTCTCGACGAGCTCGACCACCGGGGTCGGCTCGACCACCGGGGTCGGCTCGACCACCGGGACGTCAGACAGCACGACGGGCGACGAGAGCGGCTCGGCAAACGAGAGGTTCAGGTGGACGGGGCCGGATGCTGCGGCCATCGCGTCACGAGCGAGCTGCGCCGCAGCATCCGTCTCGCCCGGCTCGCCGGTCGGCGCACCGACATCCCACGTGCGCTGCACGGCGGAGCCGAAGATGCCCGGCTGGTCGGTGGTCTGGTTGGATCCGACACCGCGCAGTGCTTCGGGCCGGTCGCCGGAGAGCACGATGATCGGAACGCCCGAGTGGTGCGCCTCGAGCACGGCGGGGTGCAGGTTCGCGACGGCGGTGCCGGAGGTGGTGATGACGAGCACGGGATGCTTGGTCTCGACGGCGAGGCCGAGGGCGAGGAAGCCGGCGACACGTTCGTCGATGCGCACGCGCAGTCGCACCGCTCCGACACGCTCGAACTCTGCCGCGGCGAGCGCGAGGGCCTGCGACCGGGAGCCGGGGGCAACGACGATGTCACGCACGCCGAGGGACACGAACTCACGCAGGAGTGCCACCGCGAACGCGGTGGCCGGCGACTCACTCCTTGGGAGGGTCATCGTCGAGATCGGCGAGTTCCTGCTCGAGGCGGCGGATGCGGGCATCCTGCTCCTCGTCACGACTCAGGTCACGCAAGAAGGCGGGGTCGTCGTCGGGTGCGATGGTGCGACGGTCGCCGCCGCGCGCGCCCCAGTCGCGACCGACGAGGAACCACAGGATCGCCCCGACGAACGGAACGACGAGGATGATGATGACCCAGAACACCTTCGGGAACGCCCTCACGCGCCGATTGTCGATGAGCACGACATCGATCACCGCGAAGAGGTCGAGCACGACCGCGGCTACTGCGAAGAGGAGCAAACGTCCCATGCCTCAATTCTAGGCTCGGCGGCTGCGCACATCCTGCGTGCCTACACTGGGCTACGTGAAACCCTGGGTGATCTACTCCCTCGTGCGCGTCGGCGTGTTCGCCCTCGTCTTTGCACTGCTCATGGCCACTCAACAGATTCCCTGGTGGGCGGCTGCGCTCATCGCCGCCGTCATCGGCCTGTGCGTGGCCTACATCTTCTTCGGCAAGCTGCGGGATGCCGTCGCGCGAGACATCGCGCAACGTCGCTCCACGCCGGAGAAGAAAGACGCCGACCAGCTCGCGGAAGACGTCTAGGTTTCGATACGCCTCTTCGAGGCTACTCAACCACCGGGATCAGAAGGCGATCGCCCAGCCGAGTATCAGCGCGTAGGGCAGTGCCGTGAGCAGGGTCAGCCGCAGAGCGACGATGAGCTCCGGCGGCGTCTTCGCGGAGATCGTGATCGCGACCGCGGGGATCGCGGCGAGCAGCGTGAAGTAGGTCAGGTACGCGTTCTCGTAGAAGAGGGTGAAGAACGCGAGGATGCCGTACGGCGCAAGCACGAGCACGCCGAAGACGATGCGCGACGGCAGGTCTCCGATGAGCACCGCGAGCGTGCGCTTGCCCGACGCCTTGTCGTTCTCGCGATCGCGAATGTTGTTGACCATGAGCACCGCGCACGCGAAGAGGCCCGCGGCGACACCCGCGAGCCAGGCCTCGAGGGTGAACTGTCCCGAGAGCACGTAGGTCGTGCCGACGGTCGCGACGAGACCGAAGAACACGAACACGACGACCTCGCCGAGTCCGTAGTAGCCGTACGGGCGCTTACCCCCGGTGTAGAACCAGGCCGCGACGATCGCGACGGCACCCACCGCCAGCAGCCACCAGATCTGCGTGCGGATCACGATCACGAGACCCGCGACCGCGGCAATGCCGAAGAACACGAGGGCGACGATCAGAACGGTGCGCGCCTTCGCGGCACCCGACGCGACGAGGCGGCGCGGCCCCACACGGTTGCGGTCCGTTCCGCGGATGCCGTCTGAGTAGTCATTGGCGTAGTTGACGCCGATCTGCAGCGCCACGGCAACGGCGAGGCACAGCAGGGCGCGCATCCAGTGCCATCCACCGCCCGCGTCATCGCTCGGCAGCACGTAGGCTGCCGCCGTTCCGAGGGCGACGGGGGCGATCGCCAGGGCGAGGGTCTGCAACCGGGCTCCCGCAATCCAATCGCCGAGGGTGGCCTTCTTGATCTGAGGGGCACCGGGCGGGCGACCGCCGGGGCGACCCGACTTGCCCTTCGCCTTCGGGGGAACCACGGGTACGGTGCCCTTCACCGGCTTGGCCGGGACCGTCGGCGTTTTTACAGACGAAGGGTCGATGCGCTGCTTCTTCGGTGTAGCCACGGATGGAGTCTAACGAAGCACCAGAGCGGCGAGAGCGACACGATCCGGCTTTCCCGAGGCCAGCAGCGGCACTGCATCCACGAGCACAATACGGGTGGGGGCGGATGCTGCACCCAGCGCCGCCGCAACCGTCGCGCGAACGCGCTCGAGGGACACCGCCGCCGCCGCGACCACGACAGGCGTCTCCCCCCACTGCGCGTGCGGCGCCCCCACCACGACCGCATCGGAGAGGCCGGGGATACCCCGCACCGCCAGTTCGACCTGCGCGAGCGACACCTTCACACCGCCCGAGACGATGACGTCATCGACGCGGCCGGTGACTCGCAGCACACCGTCGACAAGCTCCCCCGTGTCATCGGTGCGGAACCACCCGTCGCGAAACGCGAGCGCCGTGCGCGCGGGGTCGTCGAGGTACCCCTCCGCGAGCACCGATCCACTCAACTCGATACGTCCATCGACGATGCGCACCTGCGTGTCACCGATCGGCACACCGTCGTAGACGCACCCACCCGAGGTCTCGCTCGACCCGTAGGTGCGGATGATGGCGACCCCCGACTCGAGCGCGCGCACCGCAAGCTCGGTGGGCATGGCCTGACCCCCGACGAGGATCGCGTCGAAGCTGCGCAACGGCTCGAGTGCCTCATCGGCGTCGAGCAGCCGCGCAAGTTGAGCCGGCACGAGGGAGGTGTACCGGCGAGGTGCGACCATGTGCCGCATCGACCCGAGGAACCCCTCGACCGTGAATCCGTCGTCAAGCCGCATGGCGTGCATGTCGCCCTCGGAAGCGATCTCGCGCACCATGACGTTGAGCCCCGCGATGTAGTGGGCGGGGAGGGCGAGCAGCCAATCGCCGGGGCCGCCGACGACGGAGTGCGCCGCCGCCGCGGACGCGAGCAGGGCATCCGCGCTCAGTTCGACGCGTTTGGGTCGACCCGTCGATCCGCTCGTCTCGACGACGACGGCCGTGCGCTGCGAGACGGTCGCGGGCACGTCATGGGGCAGGCGATCGAAGGGCAGGATCGCGGGGCCGTCCGCGGTGAGGGCGTCCCGCAGCCCGCGCCAGACCGCGAGAGTGTCTCTCGCGTCGATGAGGCTGAGCTCGCGCGTCACCTCAGTACTGCCAGGGGTAGGGTCCCCAGTCGGGCTCACGCTTCTCGAGGAAGGCGTCCCGGCCCTCGACCGCTTCGTCTGTGCCGTAGGCCAGACGCGTCGCCTCACCCGCGAAGACCTGCTGTCCGACCAGTCCATCGTCGACGGCATTGAACGCAAACTTGAGCATGCGGATGGCCGTGGGCGACTTCGTCAGAATTTCCTGCGCCCACTCGTACGCCACCACCTCGAGCGTTTCGTGCGGCACGGCCGCGTTCACGGCGCCCGTCTCGAGTGCGCGCTCCGCGCTGTACTCGCGCGCGAGGAAGAACACCTCGCGCGCGAACTTCTGACCCACCTGACGCGCGAAGTAGGCGCTGCCGTAACCCGCATCGAACGAGCCGACATCAGCGTCGGTTTGCTTGAAGCGGCCGTGCTCGAGCGACGCGATCGAGAGATCGCACACGACGTGGAGCGAGTGACCGCCGCCCGCGGCCCACCCGGGGATGACCGCGATGACGACCTTCGGCATGAAACGGATGAGGCGCTGCACCTCGAGGATGTGGAGGCGCGCGGATCTCGACTGCGCTCGATCACCGGTGGTCTGCGCTCGATCACCGGTGGTCTGCGCTCGATCA
>OFDC01000055.1_pt1 | contig 147917 bp, 111 predicted proteins | sample 1520941 | NCBI WGS metagenome assembly OFDC01 (sample SAMEA94258168, study PRJEB24077) | hot springs metagenome | biome: Aquatic biome; feature: Water | place: India | collected 2012-12-06 | depth 5 m
TAACAAAAATCATTCCGAAAATGAAAAAACTACTTTTTAGTTCGACTGCGGTTGCATTAGCGTTTATGCTAATCCTAAGTGGTTGTTCGAGCAAAAAGAAAGCTTCAAGTATCAATCCTGGTCGCAAAAGTACAGCTACAGGTATTGGCTACAACAAGAAAACGAAGAAAGGCAAAGAACCGGAAGGTTTACAAGTTAAAGACTTCAAAGGCCAACCAGCAGGACCAAACCTTGTTTTTATTGAAGGTGGACGTTTTACGATGGGTACTGTAGAAGAGGATGTAACCTTCTCTCGTGACAACCTTGAAAGAACGGTAACTGTTTCGTCTTTTTATATGGATGAAACAGAAATTACGAACCTTCACTGGTTAGAATACTTACATGCTATTCAAAAAGACTCTTCACAAGAGTTCTATGAAACAGCTTTACCTGATACAACTGTTTGGTTAAGTAAGCTTTCTTTCAATGACCAATTTACAGAACAATATCTTCGTTATCCAGGTTTCCGTATGTATCCTGTTGTAGGTGTTTCTTGGGTACAAGCTTCCGATTACTGTAAATGGAGAACTGAAGCAGTAAACGGAGAAATGGCTGCTCGTTTTGGAGATAAAGCTAAAAAATCAAAAAGTGGCGGTTTCGGTAAAAAATCAAAAAAAGGAGCTGCACCAGAAGCTCCAACTGTTAAAGTTGGTGGTCGTTTAGCAATTGAATCTGGAAACGTTTTACCAGCTTATCGTCTCCCAACGGAGGCAGAGTGGGAATATGCAGCAAAAGCCCTTATCGGTACCCAGTACATGGACGAAAATCAATCAAACCAACGTATTTATCCTTGGGATGGTTCATCAATGCGTAAAAGCAAAGGAAAAGCAAAAGGCACAATGCTTGCTAACTTCAAACGTGGCCGTGGTGACTATGCTGGTATTGCTGGTCATCAAAATGACAAAGGAACTATTACCGTTGAAGTTTATGAATTCCCTGCAAATGATTTCGGTTTATATCAAATGGCTGGAAACGTAAATGAGTGGGTTTATGACCTTTACCGTCCAAATTCATTCCAAGATGTAAACGATTTGAATCCTATTCGTCGTAATGACTTCTTAGATGAGGAAAAGCTTTATGACAAAAAAGGATATAACTCTTTGATAGATAATAATTTGAGAGTTTATAAAGGTGGTTCATGGAATGACGTAGCATATTGGTTATCACCAGGTACCCGTCGTGCACTTGACCAAGATTCATCTACTGCTACTATCGGTTTCCGTTGTGCAATGATTGCAATCGGGCCAAAAGGTAAACGTAAACTTTAATTAAAATATTAGTTATCAGTAGAAACCCCTCCCAAAAGAGGGGTTTCTTTGTTTTATAAAGCTGCTGCAATTGTTATAACGGCGATCTCCTTTGCTTCTGCATTTAATAGTGTTATACCAAGTGATTCAATAGTTGAACCAGTTGTCAACACATCATCCACAATAGCTATTCTTTTGTTTTTAATCTTCTCAGCATCAATCACTTCAAATATATTGTCCACATTCTGAAAACGCTCTATACGGCTCTTTTTTGTTTGCGTGGCAGTATGTGTAAGCCTTTTAACTGCATTTGTTTCATAAGGTATATTTAGAGCTTCTGAAAGACCTTCTGCTATACAATCTGCTTGATTATAACCTCTTTGGATGAACTTAGTTGGGTGAAGTGGTACACCTATTATCAAGTCTACTTTCTTTTCAAATCCGACCGCTTTCAAATCAACGCCATAGATTTTACCTAAATACTTTCCAACCTCTGGCTTGTTTCTATATTTCAATTCATGGAGAAGTTTCTGGACTTTTCCTTTTTTAGAAAACTTCATAAAAGTTATAGTATCAGTTACTGGGATTTTACCCCAAAAACGATTAGAAACTTTATCAAGTCTTTGAATGTGAGAATTGGTACGTGGTAAATCTATCATACAATTTGTACAAATCAGATTTTCTCCGCCTAAAAGAGCCTCTCCACAGGCTTCGCAAGTACGTGGATAGATTATATCTAAAAAATGCTTAAACCATTTCATAGTGATTGTTTAAGTTTGTATATCAAATAACATAAGATGACTCAAGAAGACAATATTTTAAAAGAAAATTGGCAAACATTACAAAGTTTCCTTAAAAATAACCTTGGCAAAAAGCCAACTGACCTCAATGGTGTTTTATTTCTTATCGGCGTTCAAGAACTTGGACAAGGTAAAAAAGTTTTTACAAAAGAACAAAAACAAGACCTTATGCACATCGCAATTTGTAAGGTTTTAAGTTTTGGCGGCTATTACGAACTTGAAGGACGAGACGAAGATGGCTGGCCACATTGGAAATTAATAACACCTTTACCACATTTTGATATGCTTTCACAAGAAAAATTACTAAAACACTTTGTAATTGAATATTTTAGAAAAGAAGTTGGACTTCACATTTAAATCTAAAACCTGTAAAAATATTATATTATGAAAATTATTTCATACAATGTGAACGGTGTGCGTTCGGCAATCAATAAAGGCTTAATTACATGGTTAAAATCAAGCAACCCAGATATTTTGTGTTTACAAGAAATTAAACTTTCTGAAACTGAATTAGTAAGTCCGCTTTTTGAAGAACTTGGTTATTATTGTTATTGGTATCCTGCCCAAAAACGAGGTTACAGTGGAGTTGCCATTTTAACTAAAATCAAACCTAACAATGTTCAGTATGGAATTGGGAACTCTCTTTTTGATGATGAAGGTAGAATTCTCAGAGCCGATTTCGATACTTTTTCGATTCTAAGTATGTATTTTCCTTCGGGTTCATCTGGCGATGAGCGTCAAGGTTTGAAGATGACTTTCTTAGATGATTTCTTGGTTTACATTCAAGAACTTCAAAAAGAGTTACCTAATTTAATTATTAGCGGTGATGTAAATATCTGTCATCGGGAGATTGACATCCATAATCCTAAGGGTAACGCAAATTCATCAGGCTTCTTACCCGAAGAACGTGCATGGGTTGGCAAATTTCTTGATAATGGTTACGTTGATACTTTTAGACATTTCAACCAAGAACCCCATCATTATACTTGGTGGTCGTATAGGGCAGGAGCAAAGCAGAAAAACTTAGGTTGGCGTATCGATTATCATTTTGCTACTGAGAGCCTAAAAAATTGTTTGGTAAGTGCTGCTATACATCCTGACCAATTGATGTCAGACCATTGTCCAATTGAATTAAACTTGCTTTAAAAATTTATTAAACCTTATACCATCATGTCAACATCTGTAAAAACTATTTTTGAAAAAATAGACGATTACAAAAGGAAGTATTATAAAAACCTGCTCATCAAAGGTTCTATTTTTACTTTGGCTTTGATATTCTCGGCCTTCTTATTAGTTAATACAGTAGAATATTTCGGTCGTTTTAACTCAACAATTCGAGCAATTTTATTTTTTAGCTTTCTTGGAATGGTACTTTACTCACTTTTTGCGTGGGTAGTTAAGCCTTTACTTTATCTTTTTCATTTTAACGAGCCGCTTACTTACGAAAAAGCTGCCAATGAAATCGGTAAATTTTTCCCAGAAATAGGGGATAGGCTTTTGAATACGCTTCAACTTTCTCAGCTTTCTGACAAAGATAATTCTTTACTTCAAGCGAGTATTAGTCAGAAAGTAAACGAATTGCGTTTCGTAAAGTTTGCCGATGCAATTAAAATTGATGAAAACAAAAAATACTTAAAATATGCGATTCCACCATTGTTACTTATTCTTATGATTGCGGCCGTATCGCCTAAATTTTTCAAAAGTAGTACTGAGCGTATCGTTTATTTCCAGAAAGATTTTGCAGAAGAAGCTCCTTTTAAGTTTAAAATTACAAACGAAGAATTAAAAGCAGTAAAAAACGAAGATTTCAACCTGAACTTAACGCTTATCGGTAATGCTGTTCCAGAGGCTGTTTACTTAGTAGCTAATGACCGTAAGTTTAAAATGAATTCTGTTGACAACAAGAATTACACTTTTACTTTTTCAAAAGTTCAAAATCCAGTTGACTTTCATTTTTTAGCTTCTGGTTTTAAATCAAACGAATTTGAACTCGAACTAATTAGTCGTCCAAATCTACTTTCTTTTGATGTTGCCTTGAATTATCCCTCTTATTTGAATAAATCAAACGAAAGTTTTGATAATGTTGGAAATCTAGTCGTTCCCGAAGGTACTACTGTTGAGTGGAACTTTAGAGCAGCTAATACCGATTCTTTGTATTTACTATTTGAAAACGAACCTAAGCATTTATCAAAAGATGGTTTTGGAGATAACTTCTCTTATGTTCGTCGCTTGAAAAACTCATCTTCGTACAAAATCCAGCTTAAAAACGAGTTTAGTTCTAATCGTGAAAATATAGATTTCTACATAAATGTTATTCCTGATAAATACCCACAGATTCAACTCGAACAAATACGTGATACTACGCTTTTCAATTATATAGTTTTAGGCGGAAATATTAATGATGACTATGGTTTGGCTCAATTCAAGCTTTTTTACCGTCCTGTGCGAGACATTGCTCAAAACCAAGCCCCTGCATTTACATCGGTTGATGTGGCTTTTAATAAAACTCAAATCTCTCAAAGTTTCTATTATCAGTTTCCATTAAATGATTTAAAACTCAATCCTGGCGAGAAAGTTGAATACTTCTTACAAGTTTGGGACAATGATGGTGTAAATGGCTCTAAAAGCACAAAAACGCCCATTCTGACGTTTGCTTTACCTTCAGCAAAGAATTATGACGCCGAAGTAGAAAAAGCCACTGAGAAGACGGAAAATATGCTTGAGAAACTTAATGAGAAATCTAAGAAATTAAAGAATGACCTCAATAATTTAGAGAATAAACTAAAGAGTAAAAAAGACTTGGATTTTCAAGAGAAGAAACAATTGGAAGAATTGCTCAAAAAGCGTGATGAGTTAATGTCAGAAATGAAAGTTATGCAAGAGCAGTTTGAAAAGATGCAAGAAAAAACTAATCGTTTTCAGCAACAATCTCCCGAACTCCAGAAAAAAATGGACCAACTCAAAAAGTTGATGGAAGAAATCATGAACGATGAAACCAACAAAATGTATGATGAGTTGAAAAAAATGATGGAAAAAGGCTTAGATGAGAAAACTGTTGAACAACTTGAAAAGCTAAAAAACCAAGAGCGTAATATGGATAAAGATATTGACCGTACGCTTAAGCTTTTCAAACAACTTCAAATGCAACAGAAGGTAGAGAAAACTGCTAATGAACTGGAGAAACTTGCTGAGAAACAAGATAAATTGGGTGACGAATCTCAGAAAAATGAGAAAGAGCAAAATCAACAGCAAAAAGATGCAAAGAACGAAGAACTGAAAAAAGAGCAAGAAAAGCTTTCGAAAGAGTTTGAAGATAAAAAAGAGCAAATGAAAGACATCGAAAAATTGAGTAAAGAACTCAAGAAAGAATTCGATGAACAGAAAGAAGAGCAGGAAGATGTATCTGAAGAACAAGAAAAGTCAGAAGAACAACTCGACAAAAAGCAAAGTGGTGCAGCATCTAAGAGCCAAAAGAAAGCTGCTTCAAAAATGAAGAAGATGGCTCAGAAAATGAAAGAGTCAATGCAGTCTCAAGAAATGAAAGAAATGGATGAAGATATGGATGCTCTAAGGGCGATTCTTGAGAATCTCGTCAAGCTTTCATTCGACCAAGAGAAGATTATGAAAGACTTCCGCAACATGAATGTAGCCGACCCACGCTTCGTAAAACTATCACAAGACCAATTAAAGATTCAAGATGATGCCAAAATGATTGAGGATAGTTTGTATTCATTGGCGAAGCGAGTTCTTCAAATTCAGTCTTTCGTGACAAAAGAAGTAACATCTATGCGTAACTCAATGGATGAAAGCGTAAAGTTTATTAAAGAGCGTAAATTGAATGTCGCTTCTGCAAAACAACAGTTTTCGATGACATCTATAAATAACCTCGCTTTGATGCTTAGTGATGTATTTAGTCAGATGCAACAAATGATGGCTAATGCAATGCCAGGAAGCGGCAGCAAAGGAAAGAAAGGTAAAGCACCATCTCCTTCTTCTATGGGAGAAAAGCAAGACCAGCTAAATAAATCTATGGAGCAATTATCTAAATCTGGTAAATCTGGGCGTGGATTATCTGAAGAAGCGGCAAAACTTGCTCAAGAACAAGCCGAACTCAGAAAACGTATCCAACAAATGCAAGAGGAATTGAAAGGTACTGATGCAGGTAAGAAGCTTGGAAATGAATTAAAAGAACTCGAAAAGAAAATGGATGAGAACGAGACAGATTTAGTAAATAAACGCATAAACCCCGATTTGATTAAACGTTCTCGTGATATTCAAACAAGATTGCTTGAAGCAGAGAAAGCGGTTCAACAACAAGAAGAAGACCCTACACGTCAATCAAAGGCGGCCCAACAGTTTAATCGTCAGTCTCCGCCATCAATGGATAAATTCTTACAAGAGAAACAAAAGCAAGTGGAATTAATTCGTACAGTTCCGCCTAATTATACACCATTCTACAAGAAACAAACGGATAATTATTTTAGAAAAATCAAATAAACGTTTTTCTTAGTAAATTTGCAGGGACGCACTAAATGCGTCCCTTTTTTGTTGACTTATAGAATCATCTATGTGTTAGTCTTAAGAGGTTTTATTTTTTAGTACTAATAAAGAAGTCTTTAGAATCCCTTTTATAGTCAATATTATTTTGATTTATTTTTCACTAAATCATCGGAAGAAATTCCTCCAAAACATAAGATCAAAAACTCACGTTTCACGTGAAACAGAGTAATTCACAAAAACACAAACGTTTCACGTGGAAACATAAATAAAAAAATAATGTTCAAAGAATACGATGTAATAGTTGTTGGAGCAGGCCATGCAGGATGTGAAGCAGCAGCAGCAGCAGCCAATATGGGCTCGTCTGTTTTATTGGTAACGATGAATATGCACACCATAGCACAGATGTCATGTAACCCAGCGATGGGCGGCGTAGCAAAGGGACAAATAGTTCGTGAAATAGACGCTTTAGGTGGTCAATCAGGAATCATTAGTGATAAGACAATGATTCAGTTCAGAATGCTTAATCGTTCTAAAGGGCCAGCAATGTGGAGCCCAAGATGTCAGAGCGATAGAATGATGTTTGCTCAAGAATGGAGAGATACGATGGAAAATATCCCAAACTTAGATTTTTGGCAAGAAATGATCGAGGGCTTGGTTATTAAAAACAATAGGGTAGTAGGAGTTCGTACAGGAATGGGCATCGAAATAAAAGGTAAATCGGTTGTCTTAACAAATGGAACATTTCTTAATGGGAAGATACATATCGGTGAAAAAAACTTTGGCGGTGGAAGAACTGGAGAGAAAGCAGCACACGGAATTACGGAGCAATTAATTGACTTAGGATTTGAGTCTGGACGAATGAAAACAGGAACTCCTCCACGGATTGATGGTCGTTCGTTAAATTGGGATTTGATGGAAGAACAAAAAGGCGATGAAAAACCCGAAAAATTTTCATACACTGATACCCCAAGATTGACTAAGCAAAGAAGTTGTTATGTAACCTATACGAACGAAAAAGTTCACGAAGTGCTGAGAAAAGGGTTCGATAAATCGCCAATGTTTAGCGGAAGAATAAAAGGACTTGGCCCAAGATATTGTCCTTCGGTAGAAGATAAGATTAATAGATTCGCAGATAAAGACCATCACCAAATATTCGTAGAACCAGAAGGATGGAATACGGTGGAAATGTATATAAATGGTTTTTCTACATCATTGCCAGAAGAAATACAATATGAAGCATTAACTAAAATAAAAGGATTTGAAAATGTAAAAATGTTCAGACCAGGTTATGCAATCGAATATGACTTCTTTCCACCAACACAACTAAAACTTACACTTGAAACTCATTTAATTGAGAACCTTTATTTTGCTGGACAAATAAATGGAACTACAGGATATGAAGAAGCAGCTTGTCAGGGATTAATGGCAGGAATAAATGCACACAATAAAGTGCACGAAAAGGGCGATTTTATTCTCAAAAGGAATGAAGCATACATCGGAGTATTAATAGATGACTTAGTAAACAAAGGTACAGATGAGCCTTACAGAATGTTTACATCAAGAGCAGAGTTCAGAACTTTATTACGTCAAGATAATGCTGATATTCGTCTGACTCAAAAAGGATATGATTTAGGCTTAGCCTCAGAGAGACGTTTGGAAAGAATGAATTATAAAAAAGATGAAGCTGCCAAAATTGTAGAAGAAATAAAAACAAGAAAGATAACACCTGATTCGGCTAATACTTATCTTGAAGGAATAGGTTCAGCAACAATAAGAGAAAAATCTTCGTTTTATAATATATTAAAACGCCCTGAAATAGACATTGAAAATATCCGATTGCTGGACACAGAAATGAAAGAGTTTCTAAATCAATATGATGAAGAAGTAATTGAGCAAGCCGTGATCAATGTTAAGTATGAAAGCTACATTGAAAAGGAATTATTGATGGCTGAAAAAATGTCTCGATTAGAAGACTTAAATATCAATCCTAATTTTGATTACGAAAAGTTATTATCAATCTCAATTGAAGCAAGGCAAAAACTAAAGAAAATAAAACCACAAACTCTCGGGCAAGCATCAAGAATTAGTGGAGTTTCGCCATCAGATATTTCAGTAATAATGATTCATCTCGGTAGATAATTAAAATTAAAGTTTCTTAATTACCCTCAATTAATCGTTGAGGGTTTTATTTTTACTAAAAATTAAAACCATAAAATGATTAAAAGTAGTATTCTAAAAAGCGTAGTTCTGATAACAAGTTGTAAGTTATTAATAAGTTGTGCCCAATTTGTGCCACCAACGGGAGGAAAGAAGGATGAAACACAACCAAAGCTAATTAACTCAATTCCAAAATCAGAACAAAAAAACTTCAAAGAAAAAACAATAAGTTTAGAATTTGATGAATTAGTTGATGTCACAAGTCTAAGACAAGAGCTTTTGATTATTCCAGAGGCAGAAGGGACATTCGATATAAAATCAAAATCAAATACCGTTATTCTTAAGTTTGATAAAGCTTTTAAAGATAGCACAACATATACGCTCAATTTTAGAAAAGGAATAAAAGATCTTAATGAGAGAAATGAATCAAGAAACTTAAAGTTAGTTTTTAGTACAGGAAATTTTATTGATTCTTTAAAAATCGGAGGCAATGTAAAAGGATTACTTACAAATCAACCAATACTGGACGCTCATGTAGCATTATATAAACTACAAGATTCGTTAGAACTAAAAAAAACAAAGCCAGATTATTTTATAAAAACTGATTCAAGTGGAAATTATCAGTTTGAAAACATTAAAAGTGGAAAGTATCGTATTTATGCTTTTATGGATAAAAATAGCAATCTGAAATACGATACCAAAACAGAAGCAATCGGATTCAGAAATGATACAATTAATTTAGACAAAAACTTTAATGGTATCAACTTATTACTGGCCAATGCCAATAATGAAAAACCAAAAAATCAGAAAGTACTTCCAAGAGCTGAAGACTACACTATATTATATGATAAGAATATAAAATCATTTGAAGTAAAGTTTGAAAATAAAAATGATAGTATTCCTTATTATGGAGAAGGAAAAGAATTAAAATTTTATAATTCAACACAAAGAACAGATACGTTAAAAGTGAATGTTACAGTAACAGATTCAAGTGGAAATGCTTTAAGTTATTTACAAAAGATAAAATTCAGAGAACCTGAGAAAAAGAAAAAAGAAAAAAGAGAGTATTTAACGTTAAACGTGAAACCCAAGGTTGGAGAAGTAATTGATAAAAACCTAAAATACGAAATAAGTTTCGATACGCCCATTTCCACATTTGATTTAACGAAGTTTAAAATACTATCTGATACAATAAGAGAAGAGAAACTTGAAACCAACAACATCACGTGGAATAAATCCAAAACAAAATTAATAATCAATAAAGAGATAAATTCGGAACGAGAAGTGAAGATTCAAATGAGTAGGGGAGTGTTTATAAACATCAAAGGAGATTCGAGTGATAAACAAGATTTAAAGTACCCAATCTTGAAATCAGAGAACTACGGATTAATAGAAGGAAACTTTGATGAAAAGAAAATCAGTAAGATTATTCAAATAATCAATGAAAAATATGAAGTAGTAGCAGAACAAATAACCAAGGAAAAGTTTTTATTTCAGAATATAAAGCCTGGAATATACTTATTGAGAGTAGTAAAAGATAAAAATGAAAACGGATATTGGGATTGTGGCAATGTAGAAAAGAATATATTACCCGAAGAGGTAACGTTTTATGAAGAACCCATTAGATTAAAAGCCAATTTTGAAGTACGTGGACTAATAATAAAATAAGCATATAATCCACATATATTTAAGTAGTACTGAAAAGGTCAATTCAAAATAAAAAATATCCAAGAAATTTTGTGGACAAAGATGTGGATTGATACCATATTATGTGAATTGGTTCGTTGAAAGCAATGTGGGTAAGTTTGACAAATGGTGGAAAGAAATCAAAAGAAGTGGAAATCGTTCAAAACTCATACTTTATCCTCAATTCACATCATGTTGATTAACGTGGACACACCATGTGGAAATTAAATAAAGTAATAAACAAAAAATATTTAAGGTCAGTGTCAATAAATGGTATTAGAATTGATAATCAATAATATAAGTGTTAATTAAGATAATAAAGCTGTGGAAAAAGCAATTAGTTATATACATTCACATTTATAGTGTTGTCAACAAACAAAGTTTATTCACATATCCACAGCCCTAATAATTTAAAACAGTAATTAAATAATATATTTTATTTCTTTTTTTTAGGAAACTATGAAACGGTATTTATTGATAATTCTATTCTTTTCAATTAGTTGGTTGGCCAAAGGTCAAGATATCGAATTGGCAAACGAATACTTCAAGCAAGGCGAGTACGAAAAGGCAAAAGACATTTTCCAAAAAATCGCAAGGGATAAAAACAATATTCGATTGATTCATCAAAATTATATTCAGTGTTTGTTCAAACTGAAAAATTTCGATGAGGCAGAAAAATATTTGAAGCGTCAAATCAAAAGCAATGACTTAACAGGAATTGTCTATCGCTCAGATTATACGAGCTTGCTTGAAATGACAGGAAAATTTGAAGAGGCCCAAAAAGAAATGGAAATCTTAATTGATCTTGCAGCAAGAAGTGAAGGGACAATTTACGAACTACAAGATTTACTTTACAGAAATTCAAAAACCGAACTCGTAATTCAGTTATTGAAAAAAGGACGTGAAATTGCCAAGGACGAAAACAAATACGCAATCTTGGTGGCAAGAGCATATCTCTACAATGGACAAAAAGAACCGATGATTGAAGAAATGTTAAAATACGGTTTGGTAGAAGGAAACCAAGATTACGTAAAAGCTACCTTCCAAGACAATCTTAAAACTGAAGCTGAGGTAGATATGCTCGAAAAGGCACTTTATGGCAAGGTACAGAAGTTTCCAACTGAACAGTACTACACTGACATCCTAATCTGGCATTTTATTCAACAGAAGGAGTTTGCTAAAGCCTTTATTCAAACAAGAGCTTTAGACCGCCGCCTAAAACAAGACGGACAGAGAGTTTTTGAATTAGCCCAAACTGCCTTGGTAAACAAAGATTACAAAAGTGCAATTCAAATGTATGAGTATGTAATGAAAGAATATCCTCAAGGACAATACTATGCTTACGCTCGACGAAACGCTTTATTTTGCAAAGAAGAAGTTGTAAAAACAAGCTACCCTGTAAGTATCTCTGATATTCGTTCGTTGATAAAAGATTATCAAGGTTTGTTTTCTGATTTAGGCAGAAATGTAAAAACAATGGAAGCCCTCAGAAACACCGCTCAACTTTACGCTTTTTATCTCAACGAAAGAGATACTGCGATTACAGTTCTTGAAACCGCCATCATGATTGCAGGTTCTGATAATGCTTTCAGAGATAAATGTAAATTAGATTTAGGCGATATTTATGTTTTGAAAAACGAACCTTGGGAAGCAACTTTGCTTTATTCGCAAGTAGAAAAATCTCAAAAAGAAGATTTCCTCGGTCAAGAAGCAAAACTCAAAAATGCCAAGTTGCATTATTACAATGGAGAGTTTGATTTATCGAAAGAGATTTTAGATATTTTGAAAAAAGCGACTACACGAGAAATCGCCAATGATGCCATGCAACTAAGTTTGTTGATTCAAGATAACATCGGACTTGATACTTCTGAGGTAGCCATGAAAGAATATGCCAAAGTTGACTTACTACTTTTTCAAAATAAAAATGTCGAAGCAATGATGGCTCTTGACCAAATTTTTGAAAAATATAAATCACACTCTTTAGCAGATGATATTTTGTGGTTAAGAGCAAATACAAATCTCAAAATCAATCAACCCCAAAAAGCATTAGAAGATTTAGAGTTACTTCGCAAAAATTATAACTTTGATATTTTGGCTGATGATGCCTTATTTCTGGAAGCAAAAATTTACGAAGAAAACTTCCAACAAAAAGAAAAAGCCATGGAATTATACCGTGAAATACTCCAAAAATTTCCAGGCTCAATCTTCGGAGCGGAAGCTCGCAAAAGATTCAGAAATTTAAGAGGCGATACAATAAATTGAGCCTTTTTACATTTATAATATTGAAACGCCTCAAAACTTTCGGCTTTGAGGCGTTTTTGTTAAAATGATGTTAATAAGCCCCTACAATAGCCATTGAAACTACTTTTCCTCGTTTATCACATATAATCACTTACAAACATTCACCCCATGAATTTCAAGTTATGCACATTATCCACAGTGTTATCCACATTTGTGTTTTTGGCAAATGCACAAGAAGACAAAGTCAAATCGTTTGGATATAACTACTATGGACAAAAAATAAATGAAAGAGCGTTTTGTAGTCAATTTAGTTTTCGTTCGAAAGAAGTTGCCGAAAAAGCTGTTGATGAAATCGTAAGAAGAAGCGGTTTAAAAAGAAATTTCTATGTAATGGAATGCCCAAATACAGATAACTGTTTTGCTGCAATACAAGGACAAACTCGACTGATCGTTTATGATGGCTCATTTATGAAAAAGGCCAACGATTTATCAAAATCTGACTGGGGAGCGTTAAGTATCTTGGCACATGAAATAGGACATCACCTCCAAGGACATACAATCGTAGAAGGTGGAAGTGACCCTGCAAAAGAATTAGAGGCAGATGAATTTTCGGGTTTTGTGATGTACCAAATGGGAGCTTCATTAAAAGATGCTCAAGCGGCTATAAATAAGCTGACTTCTGATTATGACGGTGGAACTCACCCCGCCAGACCAAAGCGTTTAGCAGCTATAAAAAAGGGATATGAGAATGCACAAGAGCTTTACCCAAATATTAAGAAAAGCGACGGAAGTGTAGTTATACAACCAAAATCTCAACCAACTCAACAAGCTCCACAGCCACAGATTCCACCACGTTCAAATCCACAGCCGATTCCACAACAACAACCGCCTCGAACATACCCGCAACCAGCTGATAATCAGGGTAGTGTGGATAAAGTGGATAACTCGGTGGACAATTCTGAAGTGCCAACAAAAAGACCTGATATTATTGTTGCAGCACCAACAAATGTGGAAAACACTGGTGAAGTTGTTAAAAAAGGTGGATGTTTTGAAGGAGATTGTAGCGATGGTTTTGGGAAAATGATAAATCCAAAAACGGAAGAAAAGTACGAAGGTGAGTGGAGAAACGGAAAACGGGATGGAAGAGGCGTAGAATTCTATGCTGATGGTGAGAAAAAGTATGTGGGTAACTTCAAAAATGGTAAGTATGAAGGTAATGGAACCTTTTTCTACAAAAATGGGGATAAATATGTGGGTAAGTACAAAAATGGTTTAATGAATGATGATAAAGGCTATTTTATCTTTAATAATAACATCAGATTGGTAGTTCGTGTGGAAAACAATACTAAGCACGGAAAAGCCATGAGAATATACCCAGATGGTAGAAGAGAAGATACTTTTTTCGTAAATGATATAGAGAGAAAAGGATATTTACCCGATAAGAAAATTAGATGAATTGATTTAAGGAAGGCATCGCTTTAAGTGATGCCTTTCTTTTTTTAAGGGTAGCAAAATAAAATTTTGAACAAAACTGAATAAATCAACGGACAAGTTTATTTACCTTTGTCCCCTCAAAATATGATAACCTAATATGTCTTGGTTTAAGAGAACAGATAAAGGAATACAAACTCCGACGGAAATGAAACGTGAAGCCCCTGATGGGCTTTGGTATCAATGTCCAAATTGCAAGAAAGCAATGCACACCCGTGAGCATAAACTAAATGCCTTTACGTGCATCAATTGTAACTACCACGAAAAAATTGGCTCAGAAGCATATTTTCAGATTTTATTTGATGAAGGTGAATACACTGAACTCGACGAAAACCTACGCTCAGGTGACCCACTGAAATTTACAGACACAAAATCTTATGTAGATAGAGTAAGAGCAACCGAGAAAAAATCGGGTTTAAAAGACGCCGCCCGAACAGCCTATGGTAAAATGTCTGAAATTGATATAGTAATCACTTGTATGGATTTTAGTTTTATTGGAGGTTCGATGGGTTCGGTAGTTGGAGAAAAAATTGCACGTGGAATCGAATATGCTTTGCAACATAAAATACCATTTTTGATGATTTCAAAATCGGGTGGGGCAAGAATGATGGAAGCAGGATTTTCATTGATGCAAATGGCAAAAACTTCGGCAAGATTAGCTCAACTATCAGAAGCAGGAATTCCTTATGTATCTTTATTAACTGACCCAACAACAGGAGGTGTAACAGCTTCTTATGCCATGCTCGGTGATTTTAATATTTCAGAGCCTGAGGCACTTATCGGTTTTGCTGGGCCACGTGTAATTAAAGAAACAATTGGTAAAGAATTACCCAAAGGTTTTCAAACTGCCGAATTTGTGTTAGACCACGGTTTCTTAGATTTTATAGTAGATAGAAAAGACCTAAAAGATAAGCTCGCAAGTTTATTAGGAATGTTGAAATAATACGGAAAAAAGATTTTAGATAAGAGACATGAGATAGTTTTCTTTCAAAAATGAAAAATCTCTTGTTTCTTATCTAAATTATCAAAAATGAAGCTAATCAATTACCCAGTTGTGTAACTACTAAGTAAGCTATCGCTGCAATGCTACGTGTAGTTTTTGTGATAATTGGGAAAAACTTTCACCCTACGTTACCCTCGAAAATTTCAGAGAAAATCTCAAATACTTAAACAAACACAGGGTCAAATTAATTGACTTTACAGGTGGAGAACAACTACTTCACCACAAATAAGATGTACTACCTGCAGAAGCAAAAAAAGCAGGCTTCAATACAACTGGCACTACCAACTGTTTGCTCTACCCAAAATATGCCGACCGCCTAAAAGGCAAAATTGATATGCTTCACTTCTCTTTCGACTCACCTGATGAGGAAGAACATAATTTAACAAGAGATGTAAAATATTTCGATAAAATACTAGATTCTATATAAATAGCGAAAAAATAAGGAAATGCCAGATATTCTATTCACAGTATTTGAACAAAATGTGGAAAAGATTGAGCGTGTGTGGAATGAAATCACGCAACCTAATTATTTAGTCTTGATTCTCAATCCAGTTTTCAACTGTAAGGCTGAATAGACTGAGGGAAAACCTTTCAAAAGAAAGTTTACAAAAACTCTTGTGGTGGGGAAAAGAGAAAAATGTTTATTTGAATGAAGCATTTATACATCTCCGAAAGCATGGTGGAAATCAAGTGGAAAACCCAATCTGCCGAGCTGTTTCAACTACAATAGTTATTACGCCTGAAAATAAATTGGTATTGCCAAATTATCATCTCGGAACAAAAGATTTTAAGATAAAAGGAAATCTATTTGATTTGTATAAATCGAAGGAAGTGCAGGAAATTGTGGCTTTAGAAGGGAAACTGAAAGAGTGTGAAGGGCGTATAATTAACTATTAGATGAAGCCATCTCTTTCAGTAGAGATTAATAAATACTTTTGGAAAGAACTCCCAAGTACCTTAAAATACAATTTTATAAAAGGTACTTGGAAGAATTTGTTCTATACTTACTTTTTAGGAGGTATTTGCTGAGAGAAGTCGAAGGGAAAAGCGAGGGCTTTATTTCTTAGGGTTCGCCTTGTTCTTATCAATAATAGTTTCCATCGAATTGATTGCAGAAATTCCAAAGAAACCAATTGCTTTTTTGGTCGAGTTTGAATTTCTATTGATTATATTCGTTGGAATATTTGCCAAAGGGGTTGAAAATAAACTTCCATCTTGAGAAACTTGCTGAACAAATTGCAAATAATAAAACTGCTCTTGAGTAATAGAATAAAGATCAACTTTCAAGGTGTCTTTGTCTGAAAACAATTCTCTACCAACCGATGTACGAATCGGCAAAATAAACAAAAGTCCATCAGTTTTTGAACCAGGACTAAAACCAGCATCATAAGCTACTTGAATTTCAGTTGCCTTTGAAAAATACTTATTATTTTTTGCGGCTTTAATCCAATAACAATCACCTTCTCCTTCAAAATCTTTGGCATAGAATTGAGGCAGAAAGCCTTCCTGTGGGCCATTTTCTGGTTTAACAGGCAGCTTCTCAACTTCATAATTAATTGAGTCAATTTTAGGTACACGGTTGAGTTTTGAAACCGAGATGTATTCTTCACCACCAAAATTAATATAGAGTGCATATTGCTTTCCTATTTTATTTAGAGGCTTGTTTTTGGCATCATAAGTATAGACACCATCATTCTTTAAATCTTTAAACTCATGGGCAACACTATCTTGGTCAAATACAAAAACAGTAGCACCAAGTGCTGGCTTTATTGCAGAATTATCAAAGTAACCTTGGGTTAGGGTCAATTTGATTGTTTGCGTTTCTGCCTTGTTATTGACCAATGCATCAACCGAAAGTTGAGAAACTCCTTCTTCAATATCAACGACAATTACATCCGTACAAGAAAATAAAAATACGGATAAAAAGTATATAGAAAATAAATTACGAATATTTTTCATTTTTTAACTTGTTTTATCTTTGACTTCGCTCAGTTACAAACGGTGAATGAGCGAAGCCGAATTCAGAATTTAAAATTATATGTAACAGCGGGAATGATAGAGCCAAAAACAGCATAACGAACCGCTTCGGTTTGAGTTGGGTTTGTTTCGTTTTGACGAACAAAAACCGAAAAAGGATTACGACGATTATAAACATTATAAACCGAGAAAACCCATTCGCCCGTACCACGCTTGAAGAAACCGTATTTAGTTTGACGAGTTGCCGCAAAATCAAGACGGTGTGATGCTGGAATTCGGTAAGTATTGCGGGTATCGTAATAATTGTGCGGAAGGGCATAACCTTGCCAAATAAACTTATTGGTCGGGAAACTCGCTGGAGTACCAGTACTGAATGTAAAGTTGCTTGAGAATGTCCAACGTTTGTTTAAATCGTAAATTGCAACAACAGACAAATTGTGTGTCTTATCAATTCTACTTGGAAACCATTTATTGAGATTCAAACCTTCAATTTTTCTTTCCGTACGAGCGAGCGTATAACTTACCCAACCATTAAATTTACCCTTCGCTTTCTTTACATAAAACTCTGCTCCGTAAGCACGACCTTTACCAAAAAGTAAATCTGCCTCAACGGCTGGATTCAATAGTAAATCAGCGTTTCTTACGTAATCAATTTGGTTGTAAAGGTCTTTATAATAAAGCTCAACAGAAGTTTCAAAAAGATTATCGCTGAAATTATGAAAATACCCTAAAGCAAACTGGTCGGCCAGTTGGGGTTTGATGTTATTGCTACTCGGTGTCCAAACATCAAGTGGAGAAGAAGCAGTTGTATTTGAGAGAAGGTGAATATATTGAGCCAAACGATTGTAACTCAATTTTATTGAATTGTCTTGTCCAAGACTAAAGTTTGCTGCAAATCTTGGTTCAAAATTTCCATATTGTTGAATACTTTTTCCCCAACCAAATTCAGTTGTTTTAGTAATACTTCTACGTTCAGCGTCGTTTGTAATTGGACTTAATTCATACGCTTTTCCTTTGCCAATATAATTATAAAGCGAATATCTTAGTCCATATTGGAGCGAAATTTTTGAGTTTAATTTTTGTTCATTGCCAATATACAAAGCATTTTCAGTAGCAAATTTGTCATCTAAACCAATCGTTCGTTCAACTCCCCCCGAAATAGCAACTGCCTGCCCTGGATTGAAAGAGTAATAAGTTAATTGTCCACCAAAAGTAATGGTATTTTTTGTATTCGGATAATAAGTAAAATCGGGCTTTATGCTGTAGGTAATAATATTCGATTTCCAACGAAAGGCATCTTGATTATTAGTTTCTTTCAAATCAGATTGCAAAGCGTAGTCATAGTTACTGTAAAAGACCGTATTATTAAGGAATAACTTATTATTGAAAACGTGATTCCAGCGAAAACTTGTGGTTGCATTTCCCCAATTGAAACCAAAATCGGCACCGAAAGTATCTCGTCCGAAATACCCAGAAAGAAAAACCGTGTTCTTTTCATTTACTCGGTAATTAGCCTTTGCTGTAAAATCATAGAAGTAAAAGCTTGTTCCTTTCAAATCATCATTCAAAAATGGTTTTGCCAAAATATCAATGTAAGACCTACGTAATGCTACAATAAAAGAACCCTTATCTTTCAAGAAAGGACGTTCATAAGTAAACCTTGAAAAGATACTACCAATTCCACCAGAAAATTGCGGCTTTTTTGAGTTTCCTTCCTTCATTCTAACATCCAATATAGAAGAAACACGTCCGCCGTACTGTGAAGGAATACCACCTTTAATCAATTTTACATCTTTTACAGCATCGGGATTAAAAACTGAGAAAAAACCAAAAAGGTGAGAGGAATTATAGACGGGAGCTTCATCGAGTAAAACTAAATTTTGGTCAATTCCTCCGCCACGAACATTGAAACCCGAAGCCCCTTCACCAACGGATGTTACTCCAGGCAGAAACTGAATACTTTTGATAATGTCAACTTCTCCAAGTAAAGCAGGCATTTTTTGCATCGTTTTTATATCAACTTTATTGACTGACATTTCGAGGCTTTTTACATTATCATCAGCCTTTTTCGTCGTAATGACAACTTCCTGCAAAAGCTTTGAATCATCTTTTAGTTCAATATCTAACTTTACGTCTTGACTTAAAAGCTCAACTTTTTTAGTGATTTTTTCAAAGCCAACATACGTCAACACCAAGTTATACGTTCCTTTGGGAAGGGTTAGTGAATAAAAGCCGTAAGGATTTGTCTGAGTACCTGTTTTAACTTCTTGGACATAAACTGACACTCCAATCAAACCTTCTCCATTGGTGGCATCTTTTATATACCCACTGACGGTAAATTTTTCTTGAGCCGAGGCATTCCACGTGAAAAATAGACTAACTAACAACAATAATAGTTTTTTCATGAATTGGATTTTTTGTAGTAATAAAAATGAAAACCATTTCTCGTTTAAAAGAAATTAATAATTGTAAATATTTAATACAGTGACAATTTTGGATATTTTTTACTTAAAAAATAGTGAAGAATGGTAGATTTTTGTTTTGAACGGTTGTTGAAAAAAAATAATAGAAATTGCTAATCTTAATACAAAACCAAGATTAGTAACCAAAAGTAATAACGTTATAAACCTATCGAAAGTTTTGTTTGATGAAGCGGAAGTTTTGAGGGATAAAAGGGGAATTAGAGAAATTCAGCAACAAAAGACGATTAATAGACAGAATAATAGAGAATATTTTAAGAAATTGCCGAAAAATTGGTAGTCAATAGATTTTTAGTAGAAACCCAAAGAAAATTAGATGAAGAAAACACGCTTTTTGCTTTTTATAAGTTTGCTTATTTTTCAAGCAAATGCACAAACAATCGAAAAACTCAGATGTGAATACCAAGAAACTCCATTGGGTTTAGAAGTACTAAATCCACGATTATCATGGCAAATGAAAGCAACCAATCGAGGAGCAAAACAAACAGCCTACCAGATTTTAGTAGCCGATAACGAAGCCGACTTGAAGAAAGATAACGGAAATGTTTGGAACTCAGGCATGGTAAAATCGGAGCAATCAATAAAAATAGATTATGCAGGAAAACCGCTTGAATCTCGTAAGAGATATTTCTGGAAAGTGAAAGTATGGAATGAAAAAAACAAACCAACGCTTTACAGCGAGCCAACGTGGTGGGAAATGGCCCTGCTAAAAAAAGAAGATTGGTCAGCTCATTGGATTGGGAAAAACGGAACTGATGGCAAATCAATCGAACTCCAAAAAGAATTTAATCTCGGTAAACGTGCCACAAGAGCCAGAATATATGTAACTGGAGTAGGAGCATACCACTTGATATTCAATGGAAAAAAAGTAGGACAAGATATTCTGACACCTGGTTTGATAAATGACTCTAAGACAATTCCATATCAGATTTATGAAATCTCAAACGAAGATTTAAGTATTGGAATCAACTTCATCACCGCAACACTCGGAAATGCTTGGCAAAAAGGTATTCTTCCAAACAAGCTTTTATTTCAGATGGAAATGGAGTTTTATGATGGCTCTCGCCAAACCGTAATTTCAGATGGAAGTTGGAAAACTCGACTTTCGCCAATTGTCTCAAATTCAATTTATGGTGGTGAAACTTACAATGCCCAACTCGAATATGGTAAAGATTGGGAAAACGCTGCCATCATGGACGAAGCCCAGAGTGGAATAGAACTCAAGACTCAAATCTCGCCTCAAGCAAGAGTTATCAAAGAAATCAAGGCTGTAAAAATAACCGAGCCGAGAAAAGGCCGTTATGTTTTTGATTTCGGACAGAACATCGTTGGTTTTGCCTTTCTACAAACAGAAGGAAAAGCAACAAAAGAAGTAGAACTAAAATATGCCGAAACACTGACCGATAAAGGCTTGGCCGAACAAAAAGGAATCAAACCAACTGATAAATACCTCTTGAAGGGATATGGCGTAGAAAAATGGGAACCCAAATTCAGTTTTCACGGATTTAGATATATTGAGATAGAAGGCCTTCCTAAAAAAGCCGATGAAAATACACTTGTGGCAAAAGTAATTGCCGAAAATAATCCATTCGTAGAAAACTATGCTTACTCAGAAGAATTTCTAACAAAAATATATGCAAAAAAAGTAATTGCAGAACCAAATTTTAATGAATCGAAGGTTGTGATTGCACCAACTTTAGCCCAAGAATCAAAGACATTTGATACAAATTATGGTCAAATCAGTAGCCAATCAAACTTGCAAGGCAATAAGTTTAGTTTGAAGCTGACCATTCCAGCAAATTTGTCGGCACAAATACAACTGCCACTTCAAGCAGGAAAAACAATCAACAATATCAAAGAAGGGGGTAAGTTCTTCATTGTAAAGAAAAAACCTGTAAAAATTGAAGGTATCATTTACGTAAAGTCTGAAAAAGACAAAGCAATCTTTGAAGTTTCAAGTGGAACTTATGAGTTCGTAGTAGAATAAATCAAAATAACTACTCATTTTAAAAACCTCTGCATGTCAATTTTTGGAAAGCAGAGGTTTTTTGTTTTATAAAAATCCCTAAAAAGTACAAAGTTTTCCAAACCAAATTCAATCATATTACTCATTCATAATAAAGAAAGGTTTTAGGCTACATCAATAATCATATAAATTTTGATTAAAGCACAAACTCATTATATTTGTGGAAAAGAGAAATAGGCTTTTCTTATTTCGTACTTCATCACAATAATTACCAAAATACTTGATAATGAATAAGTTCTGGCTTGTTTTATTTTTAATGTTACCCATTTTTGGCTTTGCCCAAGGTAGAGTAACAATAAAAGGTACAATCACTCAAGCAAATACTAACACACCGATTTATGGTGTAAATATCCTTATTCCTCAGACAGGATACGGTACAACCACAGACTCTCTCGGAAATTATGAAATGACTATTCTAAAAGGAAACTTTCTCATAAAAATAACGCATCAAGGATATTTCAGTAAAAACTTCCAACTTGATGCCACAAAAAACGCCACTCAAAATTTTACCCTTGATGAAAAAGTAAACGATTTGGCCGAAATCGAAGTAAGTGCTAAAAGTGCCAATCAAAATGTAAAAAGTCTCAGCACGGGTGTTTCAAGTTTAAACTACAAGGCATTAAAAAAACTGCCAACCTTACTCGGTGAAGTTGATATTATCAAAAGTCTTTTTACGTTACCAGGAGTTACCACAGTAGGAGAGGGAGCATCGGGTTTTAATGTACGTGGAGGTAACATTGACCAAAATTTAATTTTACTGGAAGAAGCTCCCATTTTCAACTCTTCGCACCTGATGGGTTTTTTCTCAGTTTTTAATCCTGATGCTTTTCGAGATTTTAATTTTTACCGTGGCGGAGTTCCAGCTCAGTTTGGTGGTCGGGTTTCTTCCGTGTTGAGTGTTAATCTGAAGGATGCCAATGCCAGCAAGTTTTCAATCAATGGCGGTGTTGGCACAATTGCGAGCCGATTGTTTATCGAAAGCCCAATAATTAAAGATAAACTTAGTTTTTTTGTAGCAGGACGGATATCTTATGTTGACCAAGTTGTCAATCTATTCAAAATCAAGCGTTTGTCAGGAAGTAAAGCAAACTTCTATGATGTAACGGCCAAAGTAGAATACAAACCAACCAAGAAAGACAGAATATCTGTTTCGGCTTTTATCGGAAATGATAATTTCAAACTCGCAAAAGATACAATTTCTACTATCGACGAAAATAGTGATGCACGCTATCATTGGACATCACGGAATCTTTCAACTTCGTGGTCGCATTATTTCGGACCAAAATTCACCTTAAAAACTCATGGTATATTTGCCAATTATGATGTTGATATTATCAACACCGACTCAGCTTCGGCGTTTACGCTCAGTAGTTCAATTGCTTATAAAAGTCTGAAATCGGTTTTGATATTCACACCCAACGAAAAACACGAAGCCGAAATCGGAGTACAAATAAACAGCTACCTTATAAAACCCGGCAGCTTATTGCCTACTTTAGAAACCTCAAACAAAAACCCTACACTTCTTCCCGACGAGCGAGCTTTAGAATCAGCCGTTTTCGTCAATGATAAAATCAAGATAAATTCAAAGTTTGACATGGGCATCGGTTTACGATTTGCCTTGTATCAAGCTCTTGGAAGTGGCAAAGTTTATAATTACGAAGCAAACCAGCCTCGTTCTACTTTGAGTTTGACCGATTCTATAATGTTTCAAAAAGGAGATGTTATCCAGCAATATTCGAGCATAGAGCCAAGAATTTCATTCAATTATAGCATCAATGCCAATTCGAGCATCAAAGCAAGTGCCAACCGAATGAGTCAGTTTATCAATTTGCTTTCAAACACAACCGCTGCTTTGCCAAGCGACCGATGGAAACTAAGTGATGTTTATACAAAACCTCAATATTCTAATCAATTTTCGATTGGTTATTTCAGAAACTCAAAAGATAAAACTTACGAACTTTCGGCCGAACTATTCTATAAACAACTATTTAATGCCATCGACTATAAAGATGGTGAAACCCTAATTTTAAATCCAAAACCTGAAACTGTTATTTTGCAAGGCGATGGTTTTGCTTATGGTGCCGAATTATTTGTCAAAAAGAATTTAGGAGTACTTACGGGTTGGTTGAGTTATACGTATTCGCAGACACTCATAAAAATTGTTGGAGATTCGCCAGAAGAAACCATCAACAACGGAAACTATTTTCCACCAATTTTCAACCGTCCGCATAGCTTTAATGCTGTTGGTTCTTATCAAGCAAGTAAAACGGTCTCATTTTCTGGTAATTTAAATTTTACTTCGGGTAGAGCTATCACCTATCCTGCATCAAAATTATTTTTATCGGGTTCATTTTTGCCCTACTACAATAGTCGAAATCAGTCACAGATACCTAACTATTTTAGAATTGATTTATCAATGAATATTGAAACGCATCCTTACCGCACAAAAGGCTATAGAAGCAACTGGAATTTTTCACTCTATAATATACTATTCAGAAGAAATGCCTATTCAGTATTTTTAAGGCAACAAACGCCTTTTAATATTTATGATTCAAGAGTAAAAATCTACAAACTTTCAGTTTTGGGAAGCATCATACCATCACTAACCTATAATTTTAAGTTCTGATATGAAATGGCAATCTAAATTTTTTGTACTTTTTGTTATAGCTTGTTTGGGTATGAATGCCTGTGTAGAACCCTTCGACCCAAAACTAAATAGCGATACACGAAGGTTAGTTATTGAATCTCAGCTTACAACAAAGCTTGATTATCAATACGTATATCTTACTTATGATGCTCCCTATAATTCCGATGCGTCAGTTTTTAAAGATTACGTTGCCGATGCCAAAGTTACTCTCAAAGATAATTTAGGAAACGAATATGCTTTCTTTGATGACCCATCACAAAATAATGCTGTTAAACTTCCTCGTGGCTATAACTATCGCTCAGTCGATAAAATCCAACTGCTTGTTGGTCGTACTTATCAGCTTTTTGTAGAAACTTTTGATAAGAAAAAATACGAATCTACTCCAGAAAAAGTAGTAGGTGTTCCAAAAATTGATAAAGTAAGTGTTGTTTTTAATGAAATAACTCCACCAGCCTATCTAAAAACCGAAAGAGGCGAATTTAGAGTAAGTGTAAATGTAAAAGATACACCCGGTGAAAAAAACTATTACAAATGGGATTGGTACAATGTTAAAAAAATAGATTGGTGTCGAGAATACACCATAGCAAATGCCGCAGGTACGACTTCGTACGTGCAACCATGCTGTCAGGATTGTTACGAAAAAGTAGTTTGTACCAATTGTTTGGAACTAGAAAACGATAGGCTTATTGATGGAAATAGTTTTAGCAGAAGCATAACCAAAGTGCCATACGACAATACCAACAATTATTATTTGGTAATCAATCAATACTCAATCAATGAAAATGCCTACAAGTTTTGGAATACTGTAAAAGAACAAAGCAAAGCTTCGGGTGGATTATTCGACCCGACTCCAAAATCTATCCGAGGAAATTTTAAGAACTCAAATAATTCCTCCGAAGAGGTACTAGGTTATTTTACAGTTTCTGATGTCCACGAAGAAATAGTAATTATTGACCGTAACCTTGCGAGTCCCAAACCATTTTACACCGAAAGTTATCAACCACCTTGGTGGATACAACTGCCTGTATCTCAATGTTTTGCCTGTAACGAGTCATTTACTCGCTCAAAATTTGCTCCGAAAGGCTGGAAATAGATAATTTGTGTCTTAAACTCTGACAAAGAACCAGCGAATTTTACATATTGAAAAATATTTTTATTAGTATGCTTGCATAATAATTTTAAAAATAATTATATTTGCATAATAGTATGCACGCATAATAATTTCTGATAAAAATATTCAACTATAAATACCATGACAGCAACCGAAAACAAATCATCAATTAAAGGTGGCGAATTTTTAATCAAAGAAGTAGAAGCTCACCAAATTTTCATTCCAGAAGAATTTACGGAAGAACAACAAATGATTGCCGAAACTTGCCGTGATTTCTTGAAAACAGAAGTTCACCCACGCCTAAATGAAATTGACTCGGCTAAGTCTCCAGAATTAATGTCATCTCTAATGACAAAAGCTGGTGAATTGGGTCTTCTCGGAACAGCCGTTCCTGAAGAATACGGTGGTTTTGGTATGAATTTTAATACTTCAATGTTGGTTGCTGAGGCTCTCGGAACTGGTCACTCGTTCTCAGTAGCACAATCGGCTCATACAGGTATCGGAACTTTACCGATTGTATATTACGGAAATGAAGAACAAAAAGCTAAATATTTGCCACTATTGGCTTCGGGAGAATGGAAAGCTGCTTATTGTTTAACTGAGCCAGATTCAGGTTCGGATGCCAATGCTGGAAAATCAAAAGCAGTTCTTTCGGCTGATGGAAAACACTATATTATCAATGGGCAAAAAATGTGGATAACCAATGGTGGTTTTGCCGAATTGTTTATCGTTTTTGCTAAAATTGATGATGATAAAAATTTGACTGCATTCATCGTAGAAAAATCTTTCGGTGGAATTACGATGAATGAGCCTGAGCATAAACTTGGTATCAAAGGTTCAGATACTCGTCAGGTTTTCTTTAATGATTGCCATGTTCCAGTTGAAAATATGCTATCAACTCGTGGTAATGGATTTAAGATTGCGGTAAATATTCTAAATATTGGTCGTATCAAATTGGGTATTGCCGTAGTGGGTGGCTCGAAAGGCTCATTGAACTATGCAATCAATTATGCCAATGAACGCAAGCAATTTGGGGTTTCGATTGCAACTTTCGGAGCGATAAAATATAAATTAGCTGAAATGGCAACCCGCATTTTTGCATCTGAAACGGCCAACTACCGTGCAGGACAAAATATTGACGATGCCATCGAAGACCTAAAAGCACAAGGCTTAGGTGACGCCGAAGCAAAACTAAAGGCACTCGAACAGTTTGCTATTGAGTGTGCCATCATGAAAGTGCATAGCTCTGAAGTTCTGGACTATGTAGTTGACGAAAGCTTACAAGTTTATGGCGGAATGGGCTACTCGGCCGATGCTCCAATGGAGCGTTCGTACCGTGACGCACGTATCAACCGTATTTTTGAAGGCACAAACGAAATCAACCGTATGTTGATTGTCGATATGTTATTGAAGCGTGCCATGAAGGGCGAAATCGACCTAATGGGGCCAGCAATGGCAGTTGGCAAAGAAATCATGTCGATTCCAGATTTCAGTGCCAATGATGATGAAACACTTTTTGCGGCTGAGAAAAAAGTATTGAAAAACTTGAAAAAAGCAGCGTTAATGGTTTCGGGTGCGGCCGTTCAGAAATTTATGATGAATCTTTCGAGCGAACAAGAAATTTTGATGAACGTAGCAGATATGGCCATCGAAATTTATGTTGCCGAATCAGCTTTATTGAGAGTTGAAAAACTTATCGGTATCAAAGGCGAAGCAGCGGTTGAGTTGCAAAAAGATATGGCTTTGATTTATCTAAACGAAGCGGTAGCAAAAGTAAATAACGCAGGTCGTGAAGCTATTACATCATTTGCCGAAGGCGATGAACTCAGAGTAATGCTTATGGGCTTGAAACGTTTCACGAAAATTGAACCAATGAACCTCAAAAACGCTCGTCGCCGTGTGGCCGAAGCAATGATTGAGGAAAACAAATACATTTTTTAAAGGATAGGGTAAATTTTTAAAAAAGGCTTAGAATCAACAACTAAAAACCAACAAACCGTCTTTCTGATTTGAGAGGCGGTTTTTTATTTTAGGTTGAGAAAACATTTTCCCAACCTAAAACAACTTTTTAACAAAAAGAAAATGAGGTAGTTAATCTCATTTTCCCTGAAAAAATACTATTGGAATATCCATTGTTACAGGCTTTTACAAGCTCAGAAATTAAAATACTTGCACCAAATAAACCTACAAATGGAGTAGAAATTCCAAAGTTTGTTAAAACTCCACAGCCACCTTTTTCAGAAACTAAATTAAATAGATTCTCATGTAAAATTTCTGTTTTTTCTTCTACTGAGTTCCAAATCTCATGAGGGCTTTTCCTCAATAAATTCAAGTTTCTGAAGGTGAATGAATCAAAATTATCTAATTTTCCATTTGTTGCACCATCTAAACAAATTTTGAATCTACTTGGCTCAATTATGCTTCTTGTTGATGCACTATCAAGACCCGTCAACAAAACTTGATAATCCATGAGTGAATCATCTTTTTGGTCAGAAAAGATAAACTTTTTTTCCAATATTTTATTTGAAACACCTGCATTATCTAAGAAGTCTGCACATATTCGTGTTTTGTACTTGCCAATTTGGTTTTCAAAACTCAGAATCTGAGACCCTAAATTTTCTAACCCCAATTTATCAAAATCTTGTAATAAGACTTCAAACTCATTTTTTAAATGCAATAAAGTCCACAAATATGCTTGACCTAAATGTCCAAGTCCTACAAGCCAGATTTTTGGCGGAAATTTTACTTCATTTGGACCTTCTCCAATACTTTCATTCCAATTAAATTCTAACGAATTATCCCATAACGAATGTCCAAAAGATTCATTTTGAAAGTTATTTGTAATTTCAAAAGTAAAATCGAAAGCCCAAAATAAACCATAAGAACTTGCAAGTAATGCCCCCAATGGAATAGAAGTAGATGCATTACCCAAAGTATAATGTTCAGAATGGTAAAAATTTAAACCACCCTGCCATCCCGAACAGATAATCTCAACTTCATTATGTGATTGAGGCGTTTTTCCAAACAAAAGCTTAGGAGTACTTTCTGATACATCAATATTGTTATTGATTTCAAACAAATTACTTAAAGCATCCTTAAATGATTTTCCTTTCAATTGAAGTAAATTAGGAATATTTTCAGGGAGAATACATTTCACCCCCCCTTTAAAAATCCTATTACCAATATTAAAACAAGTTACATAAGCAACTTGTAAGCTGTAAGAAAAAGCCAATTTCTCATCTGCTTCTAAAACTAATTTACTATCATATAAGAGTTGATTGGCTTCCTCAAATAGAATCGATTTACTCGTCATTAATGCAATTATAGGTCTATCGACATCTTCAAAATTTAATTTCATAATAGTGTAATGTTTAGTGGGAAACTTTCATTTACTAAAGTCTTCCATTGAAAAGAACCCTCATACAAATACGCACTACAATCCTTCGGCATCAGCAATAAATTTGATGCGTAGTTTGGGGCAATAAAAGCGATATGCCCTTTCAGACGACACATAGGATGATTTTTATCCGAATCACTTTGCTGAGTGCTACAACCTATCGGGTGAGTGTGGATGTCAGCAATAACAATTCCGTCAAAATCTTGTAAGATTTTATCTAATTTTGAATAGTATTTACCATCAAATACAATTATCCCAGATTTGAAAGCATTGGGGTCGAGTTCGTCATAAAAAATAATTTTTGATATTTTATCAGAACCGTTTTTAGCTATCAAAAAAGCACCACTCTCCCTTTTCCTTTCACCTTTCTTTCTTAAACCCCAAGTAAGAGTCAACCATTTTATTATTGAAATCTTCATTTTTTGTTCAGTTTAAAATTTGATGGACTTCGTTTAAATACTTGTGAATAGTATCTTCTCTACTTTTCCAAATCAAAGAAGGATATTCTATAGGCCAGTTATGATGTCCTTCAAATGCCAATCTGTCACAAGGGAGATAAAGGCAACTTTTGCCCCATGCTTTAAAAACCTGTAAGCAACGATTCGACCAGTTTGGCCATAGATTTTGTGAAAGAGGTTGATTAGTTTCAATATCCCATAACTGAGCTGTCGGAGCAATTTGCTTATAATCTGTTAAATCGAACCGTAAGTAGTATTTTACGCCATTTTTAGCCGAAACCCAGAAAATAGAAATGGGCCAAACTGGCCCATTTTCTACTTTTCCCCAAATACCTTCAATCTCACCCGAAAGGTAATTAGCTTCATCTAAGTCTTTATTTAATAAATCTAAAGGAGCATCAAAAAAGCCGTTCACATCCTTTTTAGGAGCAAAAACCAAGCTTACACTGCAAGCAGAATAATTAACCAACGAGCCTACCATAGTTTTCAAGTCATCAATGGCTACGCCATTAAAAAGAAACTGAAAATCAGCAACTTCTTGGTCTGTCATTCCAAAATGTTCGGCTACTTTCTTTTTAAGTACTTTAAGCATTAGTGCAGGAGTAGTTTCAGTAGAGAAACTTCTTCCATGATAAGAAACAACCACATTTACACGTTTACATTTTCCAATAAAAAGGTGGTCGCCATTCTTTACTTCGCATTGTTCTAAAGTTTTACCCTTATCAACATCTTCATCTTGATTGGCAATGTAAACCTCGTTGTCTTCTTCAAAATCAGACCCTTTTTTCATTTCAGGGTATGCTTTTTGCATCAATTTTCCTATCGTTGTAGATGCTTCAACTTCCATTTTTAATGACTTTAAGCTGCCATTAGAGCTAACAAATACTAACATAATTTTAAGTATTTAATGTTTTTAAAAATTACAAAAAAGCCCTGTGTAAGTCATATCAATGACGAACGAACATAGAAGTTCAAGGCTCACTGAATACAGTGATTTTAAACAGCTTTCGGAAGTGAATTAACCTTTGATAGAGCTATAAAAATTAAATTGAACAATTGCAGCAGCTCCCTGATTTGGAAAATTGAAGAAGTTTGAATAGCTTTGAATTCTCAACCTCAAAGATATTTGGCGGTTTTATCAGACCGTCATCTTCTTTCCCAAAGCACGTAGGAAACTTCGTGCTTTATTTTTTTTCAAAAGTATGTAAATTAAAAATCACTAACAAGTTTTTTGATAAAAAAATAAAATAAATTTTAACCTAAAAGGTAATAACAGTAAAATAAATCTTGTTTTAAATAGTAATTTGTCATAGTTTTGTTAAATTATTTAAATATTCTTGCAGAAAGTTCACTTTTCGACCCTATTTTTCTAACTTAACTTACTCAAAATCATATGAATTCAGCTATGGATTTTATAAGTCCTGGTGAAGCTATCAAGTTCTACCTTGATAGAAATGACTGGACTCAAGAAGATTTTGCACAGATAATGTCAATTTCTACAAAGCATGCAAATGAACTCATTAAAAATAAAAAGCCATTATCACTTGAGTTAATACTTGATATTTCAAAAGTTTTTTCTTTTTCTGATGAACAATTACAAGACTTTATAAAGCTGTACTCGCAATACAGAATGAAAAATATAAAAGAAGACATGACAATTGCTGAAAAAGCAAAATTGTATGCCGACATACCTGTAAGTGAAATGATTAAGAAAGGTTGGATTGAAAGAACTAATGACTTTTCTGGACTTATTAATCAGCTTAAAAAAGTACTGAATCTTTCTGCTAATAATTCAAAAGGATTGATAGAAGAGATTAAAGGATTCACCGGTGCTTTACATTATAGGAAAAGTGAAAATTCTAACTTTAATAATATTAATGCGGTTATTTGGAAAATGGTGGCAGAATCGTATGCGAATGCGATAGAGGTTCCGCAATATAATGAACAAGCTTTAGAACAATTATTGCAAAATCTACATTTATATACGATAAAAGAGAATGGTGTTGAGATATTTTTGGAGGATTTATTACAAACGGGAGTACGATTCATTAATTTAGAACATCTAATTAAGACTTATTTAGATGGTGCTGCTTTTTGGTCAAATAATAATCCAATAATTGCATTGACAACAAGATACGACCGATTGGATAATTTTTGGTTTACAATTGCTCACGAAATTGCTCATGTTTTAAAACATTTGAGAACATCGAAAGATATATTTTTTATTGATGATAATTTTAGCAAAAGCGAGACTGATAAATTTGAAAATGAAGCAAACGATATTGCTAATGCAGCTTTGAAACGTGATTTAATTTTAGAGTGGTTTAGAGAATTTTATGGATATATACCAAAAGAGGAGGTTATAAAATGTTCTCAGCATTTAAAAGTTCATCCTTCAAATATAGTTGCTATTTTAGCATTTAATGAAAAAACTTCTTGGGCTACGTTACATAGATTTAAAGATACTGTTAAAAGTAAAATACCAGAAAAATTTAAAGTTTGTAATTAATTATCATTGTCTTTATAGACCTCTTACCGTCTTTCTGATTTGAGAGGCGGTTTTTTATTTTTCGGAAAAAACGTACCTTTGAGGCCTTAAAATCTAAAAGTAGGCTTATCTATTCGTAAACAATAAAATAATGGCATACGGACTTCTTAAAGGTAAAACAGGCATCATTTCTGGTGCGTTAAACGAAAAATCAATTGCTTGGAAAGTTGCTTTGAAAGCACACGAAGAAGGAGCAAAGATAGTTTTGACCAATGCCCCAATAGCAATGCGTATGGGCGAAATCAATAGATTGGCTGAGATTTGTGAAGCACCAATTATTGCGGCAGATGCTACTTCGGTAGAAGAGATTGAAAACCTTTACACCAAATCAATGGAGCATTTTGGTGGAAAAGTTGATTTTGTGCTTCACTCAATCGGGATGTCGCCCAATATTCGTAAAGGAAAAGCCTACGGAGATTTGAATTATGACTGGTTTCTGAAAAGTGTTGATATTTCGGCTCTTTCGTTTCATAAATTCTTGCAAACTGCCGAGAAACTCGATGCTATCAATGAGTGGGGTTCTGTTGTAGCTCTTAGCTATATGGCGGCTCAACGTACATTTCCATTTTATACTGATATGGCTGAAGCAAAAGCTATGCTTGAGTCGATTGCCCGTAGCTACGGTTATCGTTATGGTAAACTAAAAAAAGTACGTGTCAATACAATTTCACAATCTCCTACTGAAACATCGGCGGGTTCTGGAATTGGTGGTTTTGATAAATTCTTTGATTTTGCCGATAAAATATCTCCACTGGGAAATGCTTCGGCTGATTCTTGTGCTGATTATTGTATTACGCTTTTCTCAGACCTTACTCGCATGGTTACGATGCAAAACCTTTTCCACGATGGTGGTTTTGTAAATACTGGAATTTCGGAAGATGTGTTGGCTTTTATGGAAAAATAAATCACCAATCATTTCATAATAAAGCCCTATAATTTTCGAGATTATGGGGCTTTTATTTTTACTAATATTGTACTTTTTAAAGTTTTACCTGTGATTATTAGCGTTTTTGAACTGATTGGTATAATTTTTCCGTTATTTTTGTAGAAACAAATATTTTAATACAATGGAAACCCTTGGTTATGTAGCAGGTATTTTGACCACGATTGCATTTGTTCCTCAAGTGTTACAAATCTATAAAACTAAATCAGCTAAAGATGTATCGTTGGCTATGTTTTTGATTTTTACTACTGGAGTATTGATGTGGTTAGTTTATGGAATCAAAGCAAACGCTTTTCCTGTGATTGCAGCAAATGCCTTTACGTTAATTCTTTCGTTAGTGATTTTGTTTTTCAAGTTTAAATACAGAAAAACATCACATTAATAATCTATTTCGATGCCTGAGCGAGGCCTCAATGGAATTGCCGAAGGCTCGAAATAGATTATCGTTATTTCTTCTCAATAACCTCGTCAATCACAAAGAAAGGACGTTTTTTTACTTCAATATAAATTCGGCTAATATACTCGCCAATAATTCCGAGCATTGTAAGCATTACACCACCTAAGAAAAACATTCCAACGGCCAACGATGCCAGCCCTGGTGTCTCTTCGGGTGTATGCCCGAATACTTTAAAACCGAAAAGTCGGTGAACCAAAAAGAAAACTCCAATAATAAGCGAAGGAATGGCAATTGTAATGCCTAAGTAAGTAGAAAGCCTAAGTGGGAAACTCGAAAATCCGAAAAGCCCATCGAGTGCTAACTGTACTAATTTCTTGAAAGTATATTTTACTTCGCCAGCGGCACGTTCGGCACGCTCATAAGTTACGCCAATTTGTTTGAAACCCGCATAGGCACGCATTCCACGGATGAAGCGAATCTGCTCGGGCATATCATGCACCAATACATTTACTACTTTTCTATCCATGACACAGAAATCGCCCGAATCAAGAGGAATTTCAATATCTGAAATAGCAGCCATGATTCTATAAAAACTCGAATAGGCCAACTTCTTGAAAAAACCTTCTTTTCGCTTTGTTCTTACGGCATATACTACTTCATAACCTTCACGCCATTTATCCAGAAAACGGTGTAGTTCTTCGGGAGGGTCTTGCAAATCGCCATCCATAATAATGATTGCATCGCCTTTCGCTTCTTGAATTCCTGCCGAAATGGCTGGTTGATGACCAAAGTTTCTCGAAAGTTTAATAACCCTAACGTGCGAATCTTTCTCCGCCATTACACGCATCATTGTCAACGAACTATCACGTGAGCCATCATCAATCAATACAATTTCGTAATCTTCCTTCCATGAAGGTGCTGAATTGGTCAGACGAGTGTAAAGGTTTTGGAGGTTTTCTTCTTCGTTATAAATCGGAATAACAATCGAAATCATTGGTCAGTAAAGTAGGTCGATGTTTAATAATTGCCTAAATGCAATTATTTTTCATTTGATGAGTAAAAAAACAACAAGATACAAAGATAGGTCTTTTGAAGCAGAAAACGGAAAAATAGAAGATAAGAAAACAAAAAAGTCTCGCCTGAGTATCAGACAAGACTTTCCGTTTTTTAATGCGTATGATATATAAACGCCAATGTTATGTGAATAGTTTTACAGTTGAAAAACTATTCAACTATTTTTCAAAAAATCATCAAAACCCAATTTGTCCCGAAAGCGAAGCTCCATATGGCACCGAATCGGCATTTATTCCCATTGCTTTACAGGCTTCGGCAGCAACTCTGATTGAGTTGTTGGTGCTACGTTCATCGGGATAAATATGAACCATGTTTGCTAAATAGAGATTTTCAGTAGCAGTTTTGCAATTGGTTACTTTTCCTGAAAAATTCAAATCGCAGACCGTTGCGGCAGTATTGGTTTTGAAAACAAATACATTTTTAATCCAATCTTCCGAAAACTCAGGATTTATTTTCTTTAAAGGAGGAATCATCACAGCTTTTATTTCGTCTTCGGTCATCGTTGCCAGTTTTTCACTCATGGCAAAATAACGAGAAAGATAAACAATGTGCGAACCATTGTATTCTTCTTTCGGAATAAAATTCGTGTGTTCGATTACTCCACCAAAAGGATAACCTTCGTCGGCAACATTCATCCAATAAATATGGCTGAACGATTTTTTCAATTCTAAAATCGTACAAACAGCCCCGAAATACTCAACGCCATTGGCATCGAGTGGGCAATTTTTGATTTTATCGAAATAAAGCGACGGAATTGTTAAAAGAAACTTTCCGCCATCAATAGTCATATTTTTGGTGATAATGCCTTCTACCTTGCTATTTGTAATCTTAAATTCTTCGATTGGCTCATTCTTGATTAATTCTACGCCCATTTGTTCTAAACGAGAAATTAGCGTATCCATCAAGGTTTTCCAGCTACCATTGATGTAGCCGAGGCGTTCGTCACCACCCTTGCGAGAGTTTAGGCGTTGAGCCATTCGGCCGATCATCCAAGCCAGCGGAACTTTATTGGCATACGGCCCAAACTTGATATTGAGCATTGGCTTCCAAAGGGCATCAGTAATATCACGGCCAGCCCAACGATAGAACCAGTCAAGAGTCGGAATACCTTCGTTTTCTCTCCATTTAGCCATTTTTCCTAAGAAAAGGCTTGTCAGACCAAAACGAACTTTACCTATTAGACCTACGGGTTTGAATTTCAATAAATCAATTGGAGAATTAAAATCGTAAATTTTGCCATTACGGAAAACTCCCATTGTGGTTTTTTTGTAGAAAGCCTTATTTGATATTTTTAAGTCTTCGAGTAACCAACGAAGCTCGGCATCTTGCGTGAAAAAGTGGTGATAATAGTGTTCGAGTTGATTTCCGCCTATTTCAAAAGTATTGAGAAGTCCACCGAATTTATCGCTTCCTTCTATTACTGTTACTTTTACGCCTTGTTTGGCTGCAATATAGGCCGTTGCAAGGCCAGTCATTCCGCCGCCGATGATTGTTAGTTTTTCCATAAACCCTAAGATTACGCGTCCCGCCTCTGAAGAGGGATTTTTTTATAATTTTCTTTATAATATCGACTTACTTTATTTCTATTACTTGTTCTTTTAGGACTTTAAATTGACCATTTTCGAGTTTTCCGATTTGCATATTGAAACTTCCAATCGGCAAATCAGGCTTCGCTACAATCACATCTATACGATTATTGTAGTAGCGTTGCGTACTTAAAAATGTTGAGAATTTATTAGCCACTGTTTCAAGATGAAAAGCCAAACGATGGGTATTATTGCTAAAAACAGCATAATAACCATCGTATCTGCGGTTGGCAGGTATAAACACATTGTTGATTTCTATGTGGAAAAGGTTTTTTTCTTCCTTAATTTTTACTGACTCTCCTGCATTGGCGGTAATTTGGTTTTTGAATAGTGCTTGATTTAAATCATCAATTTCGGCAGGAGGAGTGTAGTTTTTGAAATGTACACGACTTATCCACAAAATGTCATTAACATACTTCATAACTCCAGGCACAAAACCCGCATAGTTATACGGAGGAATTGGTAGTCGTTGATAAGTATTGATAGGAGCGTGGTCGTCTGGGTTTCTGGAATTATCGAAGGCGTAATAGTAGTAGCGACCGTTATTTTTCCAGTTCAGAATCGTTGTTCCGAAGAATTTTCTGCGGTTTTCCACATCGTCCCAACTTTCGTAATATGAAAAAGCACTAAACAAAATTGTTACGATTATCGAAATCTGTAAGTATTTTTTCCAGTTTTTGGCTTGAATAACATTGTAGAAACTCAGATAAACCACCACAAACAAAATTAATGAAACTGTTTTGTATCTGCTTGCAAAAGCTTGTTCGAGTCCTTGGCTGGCACGAGAAGCCGCAAAAGCCGCTCCGCTCAAGCCAACAAATATAAAAGCTGCCAGTAAGTAAAGATTGAATTTTTGATATTTTAGAATGGTTTGGTATAAAGAACTCGTTTTATAGGTGGTAAGTCCTTTATAATTAGTCAGATACCAAAAGTAAACAAAGCTAAAAAGTATATACAAAACCCAACCAAGCATCAAAACTCCTGCTAAAATGGCAACCGTAAATTTTAGATTTATGCTGTAAAACTGAACTGTACTGTCAATAGGTGAGCCAAAGAATGCAAAAATATCTCCCACAATAATGTGAGGATATTGTGTGAAATTTATCTTCACATCGGGGCGAATACCTGGTTTCTTGAAGTCAAAGAAGTAGAGAACAAATGAAAAAATGGTAAAAGTAAAAAACTGAAGTTTTTCACTACGAGTACGTGCATACAAAACCAATGGAATAGCCGCAATAAACGAAAACATTCCGTTGCCGTTCGTAAACATGGCTATAAAAAATAGTAAGTTGGCCAGATAAAAAGCCCATTTTTGCTTGTAAAATAACAAAAGAGAAAAGCCCCAAAGCCCGAAAATAATAACAGTATTAGGTTGCAGCGAAGTAATGGCCCAAAAGATATTTTCGATGGGTTGTGTGTTGAAAACAATAAAAATAACTGGAATCAGGTAAGCCATTTTTAAGTTTATTTCTCGCAAAACTCGGTAGAATACAAAAGGTAAAATCAGTAGATACGAAACACCCATGAGCATCAAAATCTTGTAGTTTACTTCGCCGAAAAGATTATAGCAAAGTAAGGTACTGAGGCGGACGTACAAGATTCTGTGTTCGCACATTTGCGAAAACAATAAGGCAATTTTCTCAGAAAAAGTCTCTTGTTGCATCCAACTCGCCAAAAAACCTTCGATTCCGTGCCAGTCGTCGTTCCAACCGATGTTGAAAGCATTATGAAAAACGAATAGATAAAAGCCAATAATTGGCAGTAGAATCAACAGATATGTGACGAGTTTTTTATGCATGCTCTATGAAATGAGATTTATATTTTTTCAACGGTTTGGATATAGTCCTGAAAGTGTACCGCAGGAAGAAAATTGAAGTTTACACGATAAGAAAGAACTGTAAAAACTAATATCAGAGTACTGAGAAATGCTTGGCTCAAAATTCCGAAAAATAGGAGCAAACCCCAAATCGGAATATGGTAATCGAAAACAAAAACCAAAGAAATGCCAAAAATGGCAGTTAGAATAAGCAAAGAAACGGCAATGAGTAATCGTACCGAAACGGTATCAACATAAACAGCTACGGCACTTAGACCGTGAATCACCAATGAAGTATAATTCATTTTTGATTTGCCCATGTATCTTTCGCCACGCTCCAAACCTACTGATTTATATAACAGACGTGAACGAATAACACCACCGGGATAATGATTCCAAATATCAGAAATATGGGCAACTTTATCGAGCAAAACTTTTGGAATGACTGAATAATTGCCAAAGTTGATGACCTTTCCTGTTAAGAAAACAAATATGTACTTGTAGATTTTATAGAAAATTTTGAAGAAAAAACTCTCTTTTCGCTTAGTTCGACGGGCAAAAACAATCTCGTTTGCTTTACCTTTGATGGCTTCTTCCAATAAAATTGGTAAATGTTCAGGCTTGTCTTCACCGTCTACATCCATGACTACAACCAAATCTTGCTCCGAAATTTTATTCAGATAAGATATTCCAATAGCAATAGATTTTTGATGACCAAGGTTTTTATTGAGGTGAATAATTTCAACTGGGTGTCCAGCCAATTTTGTAGCATCAACTTCTAAACTCGAACAATCGTTGACAACCACAATTCGATAATCAGCAAATTGGGTAGGCAAAAGCACTTTACGAACCTCTGCGACGAGTTTGTAAAGACAATCCCAATCATTAAAAAGTGGTGTAACTATTGCTATTTTGTAAGACATAAACCCCTGAATTTGCTTTAAGCTTTACGCAATAGGCATTAAGCAAGTTATATTTGTTAAAAAAATTAAGAGCATATAGCTTAAAGCATAGTGCTTACAGCCTTAATTTTTGCAAAATTACTAAAAATTAGCTTCAAGTGCTTGAATTTGTTTTTCGTAAGACGCCAACGTTTGCCGAATTGTAGCATCGTACTTAAAATCTAACCATTCGTTAATATCAGTAAACATTTGTTGGCGGTTTCGTAGAAAATACAAATTGGTTGAGGATTGTACATTGCTTAAACCTCCACGATGTTTTCTGTAAACACCCATTGGTTCATTAATATAGTGAATCTTTCCCGTTGCGGCCAACTGAATAACTAAAGCCCAATCGCCAGAAGCGGCTCGGCTATGCCATTCTACAAAGTCTCGTTCTCTGAAAATATTTCTGTAAAGTGTGGCAGCAGTGGCAATAAACCAACGGTCTTCCAAAATATCCACAATGCTTGATTCTATTGTTTGATTTTCGTCGTTGAAAAAATGTTCGGGCGAATTATCTTCATAAATCACTTGCATATTATGGTGACAAATGGCGTAATCTGGATTTGCTTCCATGAAATCTACTTGTTTTTGTAGTTTCAGTGGGTCTGTCCAATAATCATCACCTTCGCAAAGTGCCACGTAATCACCTTTACAAGCTTTTAGTAGTCCCAAAACGTTATTTCTACCACCAAACTCTTTTGGTTCTTTTGGCCCTTGGTTTTCTTTATGCAAAAACGCTTGAAAGATATTAGGGTACTTATCGACATATTCCTGAATAACTTGTTGATTATTATCTGTCGAAGCATCATCGCCGATGACGATTTCAATCTCAAAATCGGTTTGTTGCATCAAAGCTCCATCAAGAGTCTGACGAATATATTTCTCGTGATTATATGTCGGAACACAAACACTTACTTTTGGCGGCATAATATTTTGTAATGTTATTCATTGTTGCAGGTTGTGATTTTTGTTACATAGTTGTTAAAAAACAATTTGCAACAAACACAACACTAAAAGCTTTTCTTAATTTTATGAGGCAAAAGTGCAAAAAAACTGTAAAGATTACTCAGCCATTTCGGGAAAATGTATTCTCTGATAATCTCTTTTTTTATTTCACGACTTGGTTTGGCCAGCCTCAAATAAGTTATAGCCGTTGGCATTTGTTTGAAATATTTGCCTACAAATTGCTTACTATCAAGCATCATACGATAATAACGAGCAATGTTCTTATTGAGCGTTTTATGAAATTTATAACCTAATTCTTGGTCAATTCCTCGGTACATTCCGATCCGGTTTTGTAAGAACTCAGCATCTTTATAGCCATCTGTAAAACTCATACCGCTATTACGATTTTTTCTATAAACTGACATCGTTTCGTTAATGTACTTAAACTTCGTTCCCCCTTTTCCCAACAAAATATAGCGAGGAATATCTCCACTTTTTGACTCATGAAACCACTGTGGATAATGTGTAATTACACCATTGCGGAATAAAATTGCCGAAGTAGCAATAAACCAAACTTCGTCTTCGCCAATAAAATCTTCTACCGTGACGATTTCTTTTTGGTCGGGAGCATTCACAAACTGATTTGGGTGAGAATCATCATCAAAGATGATTTCGGCATTATGAAAACACGCCACAAAGTCCGAGTTTTGGTCTAAAAAATCGGCCAGTTTTTGAAGTTTTTGGTCGGAAGTCCAATAGTCATCGCCATCCATCGGGGCGATGTATTTTCCTTTGGTAATTGCCAGAGCGGCCAATGTATTCGCTTTACCAAATCCACCGAGATTTTTCTCGTGAAGCATCGGTACAATAATATCAGGATATTTGGCGTAGTATTCTCTGATGATGTCAGCGGTCGAATCAGGAGAAGCATCATCGCCCACAATTACCTCAAATTTAAAGTTGACTTGTTGCGAAAGTATCGAATCGAGGGTTTTACGAATAAATTTTTCGTGATTATAAGTCAAAACAATTACACTGACTTTTATATCCGATTTTTCGTTGGGAAAAGTATTCAAGGAATTTCTACAATTAACTTATTGAAATAAAAACCCTTCTGCTTACAAATTTTTATAGAAGAGGTGACAAAATTAAACCAAAAAGTACTCCCAAATATTAGAAACACGTTAAATATTCTGATAATCAGACTTTTTTTACTTTCTAAACTCGTCTAATCAATAAATCGTCTTATTTTTACATCGAAAAATACAAACAAACTATAAAACCATGCCTGTTACCACTGAAACTTACCCTTGGCTAAAATATTATCCAAAGGGTGTTCCCTACGAAATAAATCCAGAAGCTTATCCGTCAATTTTAGAATTGATGGAAGATGGTTTCAAAAAATTTTCTCATAAGTCGGCATACGCCTGCATGGGAAAAGAAATAACTTACGGACAGCTTGATGCACTTTCACGTAATTTTGCTGCTTATCTTCAAAGTATAGGAATGCAAAAAGGTGATCGAATTGCAATTCAAATGCCAAATGTTCTGCAATACCCTGTTGCTATGTTTGGAGCGTTGCGTGCTGGGCTGACGGTCGTGAATACCAATCCGCTTTACACGCCACGTGAAATGGAGCATCAGTTTAAAGATTCGGGAGCAAAAGCGATTGTTATTGTAGCAAATTTTGCATCAAGTCTTGAAAAAATTCTGGGTAATACTTCAATCAAGCACGTTTTTGTGACAGAGTTGGGCGATATGCTGGGTTTCCCGAAAAAGCAGATTGTAAATTTTGTTGTGAAGAGTGTCAAGAAAATGGTTCCTGCCTTCAGTTTGCCTACTTCACAGTCTTTTATGGGTGCCGTAAGCAAAGGTGCAGGCCAAACTTGGACAAAGCCAACGATGCAAAACACTGATTTAGCATTTATTCAATACACAGGCGGAACAACTGGTGTATCGAAAGGAGCTATGCTTACCCACCGAAATATCGTGGCAAACCTCGAAGCAAATAATGTTTGGCAAGGTGTTTTGACCGATAAAATTACCGATGAAAAACCTGTTGTCGTAGCTGCTTTGCCACTTTATCATATTTATGCTCTAACGGTAAATGCTCTTACTGCTCTAAAAACAGGTACGATGAATTTACTTATCACAAATCCTCGTGATTTGGAGGCATTCATCAAAGATTTGAAAAAATATCCTCCGCACGTATTTACAGGCGTGAATACTCTTTACAACGGCTTGCTCAATCATCCGAAAATTGGAGAAGTTGATTTTAGCAAGTTAGTTATCACATCAGCAGGTGGAATGGCACTTCAGGGAGTTGTAGCTAATCGTTGGAAAGATTTAACTGGAAACCTACCAGCCGAAGGCTATGGTTTGTCAGAAACCTCGCCTGTGCTTACATCAAACCCACTTATTGGAGAAAACCGTGTTGGCACAATCGGAATTCCGTGGCCAAGTACTGAAATCAAAATCTTAAAAGATGATGAAACTTGGGCAGAAGTTGGCGAAGCTGGCGAAATCGTGGCTCATGGTCCACAAGTAATGGCAGGTTATTATAACCGAGCCGACGAAACAGCAAAAGTTACTTTCATTGACAGTGAAGGAAAATCTTGGTTCAAAACTGGCGACGTGGGAGTCATGAGTGCCGATGGTTTTTTTAAGATTGTGGATAGAAAGAAAGATATGATTTTGGTATCGGGCTTTAATGTTTATCCAAATGAAATCGAAGACGTTGTGGCAACTTGCCCAGGAGTTTTGGAAGTTGCTTGTATTGGTGTGGCCGACGAAAAATCTACTGAAGCCGTAAAGGTTTTTGTGGTGAAAAAAGACGAAAATCTTACAGCTGAGCAAGTAAAGGCTTATTGTAAAGAAAACTTAACTGCGTACAAATGTCCAAAGCACATAGAGTTTCGTACAGAACTGCCTAAGACAAACGTTGGTAAAATTTTACGAAGAAGTCTAAAAGAAGAAGAAATGGCGAAGAAATAGATTTTAGATGAAGATTCGAGAGAATAAATGTATATAGTATTAAAATCCACTTTTATTATTTAATAAAAGTGGATTTTTTGTTGAAACCCCAATGGATTCTATAAATCCAAATCATATCTTTTTAGTATTTTTATCATTAAGAAAGAATATTTTTATAATTTTGACAGTCTTTTCATGATAAAAGTGAGTTCTGCCCAAAATCTAAAAAATATACAATGAATATTTTTTCAAAAGTAGTGCTTTGTGTTTGTCTATCTGTAATTAGTGGTGCTTGTAGCAGGTTGGCAACGCCAACCAAAAATACGAATACAGGTATTGGCAATTATGAAGAAGACCTCTCGGATGTTCGTGTAAAATATGATGCCAAACCAGTAGCTACATCACCCGCTGAGAAAGTACCTATTAAAGAAAAATCAAGCGGAGCAATTGCTCAACTTCCTCAGCAAGTAAATGCACAAGTTGATATAGCTCTTGACTCGATAGCTGTCAGAAATAAAAACGTTCGATATTCATCTGGTTATCGAATCCAAGTTTATGTGGGCAACGATCGCCGAGAAGTAGATGAAGCAAAAGTATTTATTTACCAAAACTTTCCCGAACTAAGTACTTACCTCACTTTCAGCCAACCAACCTACAAACTAAAAGCAGGCGATTTTACTTCCAGATTAGATGCGGAGCGTTATTATTCTTTTATTAAACAACGCTACTCAATGGCAATGATGGTTTCAGAAAGAATTGATATTAAAAAAAGTATGCAGACAAAATAAATCTTGTGTTTTGAGTGAGAGAATGAGGAGGAAAAGCTCAAAACCAATAACCGCCCGTGCGGCCCCGAAATTTTCCAGTAAATCAGTAACAAAATATGACAGCTTATGTTTTTCCTGGGCAAGGAGCTCAGTTTAGTGGAATGGGTAAAAATCTTTACGAAAGTTCAGAATCTGCCCGCCAAATGTTTGAAAAGGCCAACGAAATCTTGGGCTTTGAGATTACAAAAGTAATGTTTGAAGGAACAGACGAAGAACTCAAACAAACCAATGTAACCCAACCAGCAATATTCTTACATTCAGTAATTTTAGCTTCAACCATCGAAGATTTTAAACCTGATATGGTTGCTGGTCACTCTTTAGGCGAATTCTCGGCCTTAGTGACAGCAGGTGCACTATCATTTGAAGATGGTTTGAAACTTGTTTCGCAACGTGCGAACGCCATGCAACGTGCATGCGAGATAAACCCATCAACAATGGCGGCAATTTTAAATTTAGCGGATAATGTAGTAGAAGATATTTGTGCAGGAATCGATGGCGTAGTAGTTGCTGCTAACTATAATTGCCCTGGTCAATTAGTAATTTCTGGGACTGTTGAGGCAGTGACAGAAGCTTGCGAAGCAATGAAAGCCGCAGGTGCAAAAAGAGCTTTAATTTTGCCAGTTGGTGGAGCATTTCACTCTCCATTGATGGAACCAGCTCGTGAAGAACTGGCCGCAGCGATAGAAAACACAACATTCTCAACACCAAGTTGTCCGATTTATCAGAACGTAAACGCACAGCCTTCAACGGATGTAGCAACAATCAAAGCAAATTTGATAGCACAACTTACTGGTCCAGTTCGTTGGACACAATCAGTACAAAACATGGTGGCTGATGGTGCGACAAAATTTGTAGAGTGCGGACCAGGGAAGGTTTTACAAGGTCTTGTGAAGAAAATCGCTCCAGAAGCCGAAACAGCAGGTGTTTAAATTCAGGGATTAAATGATACAATGATAGAGTGAGCTAATAATTTGTTCATTTCTGTAAAAGAGAAGCCCAACTTGATTTTTCAGGTTGGGCTTCTTTAATTTTAGAAAAGCGGTTAAAATCGCCAACAATGGGAACAAATGAAAGATTTTTATGAAACGATTAAAATCGTTTTTATCCCCCTAATTAAAGATCCGTTGTTCCCTTATCTTAGCCCCAGAGCGAGTTAGTCAGTTAGATTATGAATGAGCTTCCAAAACCACACGAATAGCTTCTTGCGATAAATTAGCAATTTCCTCACCAGTTTTACCTTTTGGCTCAATTGGCTCAAGCACTGTCCAAGAGAGTTTTGAGAAAGAAACCAACGGGAAAAGACCACTGTTTGGGTCAAATTTATTGTTGCCTTTAATAGCAATCGGAACGACTAAAGCATTAGGTGCCTTTTTCAGCAAAGCATTAATTCCACCCGCTGCAAAAGGTTTCATCACACCTGATCGAGAGCGAGTCCCCTCTGGAAAAATTACAGCGGAGTAATTATTTTCTCCAATATATTTACTCAAACGTAAGATTTCGCTTACAGCTTGTTTGCCATCTTTACGGTCAATTAGAGCCGCATTACTTTTATGCAGATTGTAAGAAATACTTGGGATTCCTTTCGCCAACTCTATTTTCGATACAAAAATTAATTTATATTTACGCAAAAACCAATACATGGCAGGAATATCAAAAGTACTTTGATGATTGGCAATAAAAACAATTGGTCGGTCAGTCGGTAGTTGAAACAATTGTGTAAATTTTACAGTTGTTCCCGTCAGGTACCAACCATAGGTAATGAAAAAATTCAGTACATAGACAACTTTCTGTTGGGCATTTCGGCCGAAAATAGTAAAAGCTATCACTTGAAGTACGTGAAATATAACCAATAATAGGCCAAAATAGACCAAATACACCGAGCTGAGAATGTAATCAATAATCTTTTTCATGTCACAAAAATACGTAAAAAGCACATAGTTTGCAGAAAAAGTGTAATAATCTGCGTTTTTTTCTAAAATAAGAAGTACCTTGCACCGTTGTTGAAACTAAACTTTACATTTCAGATACTAATATGGAATTATCCAATATGAGATTAGAGGTGATGAAGTTCGTTGGTCAAAAGATTGACTACTTTGTTGACGAATTTCTAAAACCGATTGACACAAACTGGCAGCCAACTGATTTTTTGCCTGACTCAAGAAGCGAAGACTTTTTGGTTCAAGTAAAAGAATTGCGTGAAACAGCCAAAGATTTGCCCTACGATTACATTGCGGTTTTAATTGGCGATACAATTACAGAAGAAGCTCTTCCAACTTACGAATCATGGTTGATTGATGTTGTGGGAGTTGACCAAGTTGATGAGCCAAATGGCTGGGCCAAATGGGTGCGTGCTTGGACTGCCGAAGAGAACCGTCACGGAGATTTATTGAATAAATTTTTGTATTTATCTGGTCGTGTGAATATGCGTGCTATGGAAACATCAACACAGTATTTGATTGCCGATGGCTTTGATATTGGTACTGGTCGTGACCCATACAAAAACTTTGTTTACACATCGTTCCAAGAATTAGCAACTAATATTTCGCACCGAAATACTGCAAAATTGGCAAAAGAGTATGGAAATACGCCTTTGGCAAAAATTTGTGGTGTAATTGCCGCCGACGAAATGCGTCATGCAAGAGCATACAAAACTTTTATTAGTCATATTTTTGAAGTTGACCCATCAGAAATGATGTTAGCTTTTGAAGATATGATGAAGAAGAAAATTGTGATGCCTGCTCACTTCTTGCGTGAGACAGGAATAAATATGGGACAAACATTCTCACATTTTTCAGATGCAGCTCAACGCTTGGGTGTTTATACAACCTATGATTACATCGAAATCATGGAGTCGTTGTTGAAAGACTGGAAAATTGATGGTATTCAGAACCTGAATGATGCAGGAGAAAAAGCTCGTGATTATTTGATGGCTCTGCCAAGCAGATTGAGAAGAGTAGCCGAACGTACGAAAATACCAAATATCGAATATCAGTTTAGTTGGATTTCGTAAGTTTTGGAGATAGATTATAAATATTAATAATGAGTCACCCTTGACAAAATGGATTACTCAAACCCCTTCGTTAGGTTAGTTCTGCGAAGGGGTTTTCTTTTTGTCTTGACAAAACTTATTCCAAAGTTCTGTTCCTTTGGCTTGTTGCATATTTTTAAGTTGAAGTAAATCTACACACATTTTCTGCACATCTTTTGTGAGAGCATAAACCGCCGCACGAGAATAGTAAGCATCAATATTCAAAGGGTCTAAAGAAAGACTTTTAGTAAGGTCTTTGATAGCTTGCGAATAACGTTTCGCTTCGACATTGATATTTGCTTGCATCAAATAATAATTCGATTCGTTGGAATCAATTGTATCTTTTTGGGCAGTAGCATCACCGTTTTTGTTCTTCATTTTTTCTGTCCAACCCATATCAAAACCCATTTTTACCTCACTATTTACTGGTTTTCCTTCCCAAGTGGCCGGTCTCCACTTTCCTGCGGTTGATTTGATGGCTTTTATCAAATACTTGTTATAGTTTGCGTGTGTGCTTTCCAGAATCTCAACTCCTTTAATCTCACCTTGTTTTGTGATGATAAATCGAGCATAAAAATCCCCTGCCTTATATTCTGGGAAGAAAAAGTTTTCAGAAATAAACTGAGAAGCCGACCTGTCAGCATCCATAAAGAGTGGTTCAAGATAATTAAATTTAGAGACATAAATTGTATCTTGACCTTTGGTGCGATATGTCTGTGGGCTAAAACCTAAATTATGAAAACGAGCAGGAATAAAAGATAATCTCAGTGCCTTTGACAAACTCGTTGAATCTAAATTTGCCGCTCTAATAATAAGTTTTATATCATCTAAGCGTTCAATTTTGAAAGTTATGTTTTTACCGAAATACAAAGTATCATTTTTTACTTGGTAGGTTCCTCGCCCAGTTTTGCCGTTAATTGTTACTTGAAACGAGTCATTTGGCATGAATGTATAGCGTAATTGCATATTCCGAATGTCATCTTTCAAAATAGGACTACCATCATAGAGCGAAATATTGTCTTTTACCCATTCATCAACAATTTTTTGTTTAAATGTCTGAGCAAAGATATGTGTAGAGAAGAATAGAAATATTAGTATTTTGTACATTGCATAGATAGTTATGGAGGGACAATTTAGTGAAAAATATAAAACAAAAAAAAGCGAAGATTTGATAACTTTCTAAAAACTCTCCAAATCTTCGTCAAGGATTAATCACAAAAGGCCTAAAAACGAAAAAAGGCTTACCTTTTCAAGTAAACCTTTTAGAAGGGAGGTAGATGGGGCTCGAACCCACGACCCTCGGTACCACAAACCGATGCTCTAACCGACTGAGCTACAACCTCCGTCTCGTAAAATTTTAGTTTTAAATCACAAACCGATGCTCTAACTGACCGGCAAACGTTTTGTGAGCTACAACCTCCGTCTTGTATTTGAGAATGCAAAGGTAGAGGTATTTTTTTATTTCTCAAAAAAAATTTGCTCAAATTTATTCAACCTGCTAACTTCGGCATTATGAGCGAGCGTAGAACATCTTTTTTTGACACCAAAATAGAGTATTTAAAAGGTGTAGGGCCATCAAAAGCCGAGATTCTCAACAAAGAGTTGAATATCTTTACTTTTGGTGACTTGATAGAATATTATCCTTTTCGCCACGAAGACCGCACACAATTTCACCGAATTTGTGATTTGAACGATACGATGGCTGCCGCACAAATAAAAGGACGGTTGCGTTCTTGGGAAAAAGTAGGAGAGGGAGCAAAGGCTCGATTAGTCGGTCAGTTTACCGACGGAACGGGTGTTTTAGAACTTACATGGTTTCAGGGTATTACGTGGGTTGAAAAGAATCTCCGACTTCAAGGCGATTATGTTGTTTATGGAAAACCAAGTGCATTTGGTAGTAAATGGCAAATTACGCACCCCGATATGGATGTGCTTACACCCGAAAATGAGCGTGGTGGATATTTTCAACCAGTCTATCCATTAACGGATAAACTTCGTAAGAAATACATTGATAGTAAGCAGATTAGCCGTTGGATGCGGACTTTGCTCGAATCGGCCGTTACGAATATTCGAGAAACTTTGCCAGCTCCGTTGGTGCAGAAGTTTCGACTGATTTCTAAGCAAGAAGCAATCTATCACATTCATTTACCTATCAATCAAGAAGCACTTCGGCAAGCCACACGACGCTTAAAGTTTGAGGAATTATTCTACAATCAGTTTCGATTGATTAAGCAAAAACTCATTCGCAAGCACGATTACGCAGGTCAGGTTTTTGATAAAACGAAGCTATTGACTGATTTTTACCAAAATCATTTACCCTTCGATTTAACCAACGCCCAAAAGAAAGTGATTCGTGAGATTTTCCACGATATGCGTTCGGGTAAGCAAATGAACCGACTATTGCAAGGCGATGTAGGTAGTGGAAAAACAATCGTGGCATTTATTACGATGCTACTGGCTCTTGATAATGATGCCCAAGCGTGTTTGATGGCCCCGACCGAAATTCTTTCCGACCAACATTATACTGGTCTGAAAAAATTTGCTGATTTGATGGGTCTTAAAATTGTTGAGCTCACGGGTTCGGTCGGAAAAAAACAACGCCGAATTATTGACGCTGGCTTGCTTGATGGTAGCATAAATATCATTGTCGGTACGCATGCCTTGCTCGAAGACCACGTTCAGTTCAAAAACCTTGGTCTTTGTGTGATTGATGAACAGCATCGTTTTGGGGTAGCTCAGCGAGCCAAACTTTGGGAAAAAAACCAAAATTTCAGACCGCACATTTTGGTCATGACCGCCACGCCGATTCCGAGAACGTTGGCTATGACGCTTTACGGAGATTTGGATATTTCTATCATTGATGAACTCCCAAAAGGACGAAAACCGATCAAAACACTCCATAAATACGATGCAGACCGACTTCGAGTGTTTGAGTTTTTGAGAAGCGAAGTTCAGAAAGGTCGCCAAGTTTATATTGTTTATCCACTGATTGAGGAGTCGGAAACTTTATCATTCAAAAACTTAATGGATGGCTATGAGAGCATTGCGAGGGCTTTCCCAGAATATGCGTTGAGTATTGTGCATGGAAAAATGGGTTGGAAAGAAAAAGACTACGAAATGCAGCGTTTCAAGAATAGAGAAACCGAGATTTTGGTAGCAACTACGGTTATCGAAGTGGGCGTTGACGTGCCAAATGCCTCGGTGATGCTGATTGAAAGTGCCAATCGTTTCGGGCTTTCGCAGTTGCACCAATTGCGTGGGCGTGTGGGACGTGGAGCGGAACAGTCTTACTGTATTTTGATGACTGATCATAAATTGAGTAAAGATACCCGCCTCAGAATTGATACGATGGTCAGAACCAACAATGGTTTTGAAATTTCGGAAGTAGATTTATCGTTGCGTGGTCCAGGCGATATGGCTGGTACGCAACAAAGCGGAATGCTTGACCTAAAAGTGGCAGATTTGGCTAAAGATGGCGAGATTCTGAAATACGCTCGTGAAGCTGTGATGGAAATTCTGGACAACGATCCTGAATTGGAATCGACTGAAAACCAGCCAATTAAGCAGCACGTAAATGCTTTACGAAGTAATGAAACTAACTGGAGTCGGATTAGTTGATATTATGTTTCTTCAGAGTCTCCCGAAGGCACGTAGGGGTCGGGGATGCCTAATCTCTGAGGACGAAGAAAGAGGAGTGAAAACTATTTCCCAAAAAAATAGACCAATGCCTCAAAGTCCCGTGAAAAACGGAGACTCTGAGGAAAAGTCGAAGACACCGAAACCAAAAACTTCATTCAAACTTATCTTCCATCAACCAACCCCATGCAATACTTAAAACATCAAAAATTTGCCGATGTCGAAATGTTTCGGTTTGGCTATTCGCCTATTGGCAAGCCGTGGCTGAGCGTTTATTGCTACCTTATTGATAATGTATTGATTGATACCGCTCAAACCAACTGCCAAGAAAAAGTGCTTAAAACCTTTCAAAATAAGCAAATTGATAAGATTTTACTCACGCACTGGCACGAAGACCATTCTGGCAATACAGCCAAGCTGGCTAAACTTCACAATGCCCAAGTTTATGCACACCCGTTCACACAAGAAAAACTCCGTCAAGGTTTTGAGATTCTGCCCTACGAAAAATTTCTTTTCGGAAAAATAAAGCCGTTTCGAGGAAAAATGTTTGATTTTGGAGCCATTATCGAAACGCCGAATCATAAACTTGTACCCATTTTTACGCCAGGCCACGCCGAAGACCACACGGTTTTTCTGGACAAAGAAAATGGCTGGCTTTTTTCGGGCGATTTGTACGTGGGCGTAAAAATCAGAGTTTTCCGCAAAGGCGAACAGTTTTGGCCGCAGGTTGAGGCTTTTCGTAAAATACTGACTTATGATTTTGATGTGTTGTTTTGTGGGCATCATCCACGGCTGAAAGATGGCAAGAAAATGTTGGCTCAGAAACTCCAATATTTTGAAGATTTTGCAGGAAAAGCCCAACATTTTCAGCAAAAAGGCTTTAATACTAAGGAAATTATGAAAGCCATGAGGTTTCGAGAAAACAGTCTATTAAAACTTTTACTCTCGAATGATGTTTCAGTAGAATATATGGTTGAAGCGGCACTAAGGGAGGATTAAGAACTTTGTTCCTTCATAATCTCTTTAAAAAACGCAAGAAATGTATGAAGGAACAAACGAGGGAGACATGATAAATCATCACGGAAGCAAAACTCTATCCAGTTTATGAATAACGCCATTTGTTGCCATTAAATCGGCACTTGTAATATTAGCAACCCCACTTCTAACACCCCTTACTTTCACTCCGTTGGTTACATCAAAAAATACCTGATACTGCCCTGTAAAGGTATAAATTACCGATAACTCTGTACTTGTCGGTATTGGGAAACCAGCAGCCCCAATAGGAGGTCCGACAATAACTGGTGTAAGTGCAGTATTAATCGGCTGATTTTTATCTGCAAAATCTACCGAAAAAATTCTGTTCCCAATGCGATGCAAATTAAAGATTTCATTTGCTTTTTGTTTATCCGCCAAAAGTGTTGCTTTTGGAATTGTTTTGTAAAGTTCCGCAAATGCCTCATTCGTTGGGGCAAGAATAGTTGGGCCACCCAGTGGAATTGGAATACTGAGACTTATCTCTGCATCGTCCCTTGCTACTGCTATTAAAGAGAAAAACTCCGAAAATTGTGGGTTTCCTCGCAGAATTTCCGCCAAACTCTGAGTTGGTAAGGTGATTACATTATCAATAACGTGAATGACACCATTTGAGGCCGAAATATCAGGCGATATAACCTTTGATTTTGCATTGACGAAAATACCCGAAGAGTTTTTTGATAAATATACTTCTATTCGCTGAGGGCTTTGCACAAGCCCCGACTTTATTTCATTCGCCAACAGTCGGCGTTCTCTCACAATGTGCGTATTGAGGAGTTTTACCAAGTCAGTTTTTGAAAACTTACTTACATCAATCTTTGAAAAAGCCTCGTTCGTTGGTGCAAAAATCGTGAATGGTTCGCCAGTTTTGAGCGAGCTGACCAAATTATTATCGGTCAGCAATTTGGTAAAAACCGAGAATCGGCTATCGGACAAAGCCAAATCTATTGCCGTATCTTTTGGTGTCGCATCTTTATCTTTGCAGGAAATAAAGAATAGAAGACTCAAAATCAAAATAATTGTGGAGCTACTTGTTTTGAATAAATTTCTCATGGTTTTTTATTTTTATAAGTTGGATAGAATAACATCTTACGTTCATAACTGATATGACTGTATAAATGTTTTTTTTCTTGACTGTCAGCGAATTACGCAAAGGATTTGGCTATTTTTGGGGCTAAAACTTTTACTCTAAAATAATGTTTTATTAAAATATATGATTGAAGTGGCACTAAGAAAGGATTAAGGTGGTTTTCAGATTTACAAGATTAAATTTTTGTACTCTTTTGCCGTTGTCAGTATCCTCACTGGCAATATTTTCTATATAAATTCAATTAAAATTCTAAACTAAAACAAAACTATGAATCGCAGGAATTTTATTCAAACTTCGGGCTTTACGCTCGGAACATTGGCTCTTTCAGGCAAAGGATTATTGGCAAATATGCTGGCCGAAAATCCTTATAAAATGCGTGAATTACGTGGCGGAGTGGGTGTTTTCACCGAACGTGGCGGCACGATTGCTTACCTAAATACTAAAAAGGGCTTTGCGGTTGTTGATTCGCAATTTCCCGACCAATCGAAGCATTTGATTGATGAATTGAAAAAACTTTCCGAAAAACCAATTCAATTATTAATCAATACGCACCATCATGGCGATCATTCGGGCGGAAATATTTCTTTCAAAGGTTTGGTCGAACACGTGGTTGCTCACGAAAATTCGTTGAAAAACCAAAAAGAAACCGCTCAAAAGCAAAAATCGGAAGATAAACAATTGTATCCAGATGTTACGTTTTCGGATACTTGGAAACAAAAAGTAGGTAAAGAAAGCATCAAAGCTCATTATTTCGGAGCGGGACACACCAACGGCGATAGTTTTATTCATTTTGAACACGCCAATATCGTGCATACGGGCGATTTGGTTTTTAATCGTCGTTATCCGTTTGTTGACAGAGCGGCAGGTGCTTCGGTAAAAAGTTGGATTTCAGTACTTGACAAAGCCCTCTCGACTTTCGATAACGAAACGCTTTTCGTATTTGGTCATGCCTTCGACCCCGAGAAAATCACAGGGACAAAAGAAGACATAAAAGTATTTCAAGACTACCTTTCCAAACTTCTCGTATATACTGAAAAAGAAATAAAAGCAGGAAAAACGAAGGAAGAGTTTTTGAAAACAACAGCAGTACCTGGAGTTACAGAAATGAAAGGTGATGGCATTGTACGTAGTTTACAAGCTGCCTACGAGGAGTTGGGCGGAGTATAAAAAACGATAATGGCCTGACTTACAAATATTTATCAACCAATAAACATTTTTTCTGAACAAAGAGTTATGCTGATTATAGATAAAGACAATATCGTTTTTTTCAATTTAATCATGAACCGTTATGAGCAATGGTATGAATAGTGAGAAAGCAATTCTTTGGGCAGAAAAATGGACTCCGATTGTAATTGATGTTGAAGGGCTTGAGCATCCGCCTCGTTATGAGGTTTCAAATTTTGGGAGGTTGAGAAGTTTTCAAAATAACGAAAAAGGAGAAATTATAAAAGGTTCGGTGATTCAGGGTTATCGTTCGTTGAATATTCGATTACCGAAAGGTAAATCTTTTAACCGATATGTACATAAATTGGTGGCCGAGACTTTTGTTGAAAAGCAAAGTCCCGACCACAAATTTGTGATACATCTCGATTTTGATAAACAAAGTAATCATTTTGAAAACCTCAAATGGGCTACAAAAGATGAAATGGTGGCTCATAATAAGTTAAACCCTGCGGTTATCAATAAGCCAATTCCGAGACGAACAAAAAACTATAAATTGACTGAAAGTAAGGTCAAGATGATAAAAAAAATGCTCCAACATGACAGCACTCGCCTGAAAATGATTGCTAAGCAGTTCGGAATTACGCATACACAACTCAACCGAATCCGTTCGGGCGAAAATTGGGGTTATGTTACGATTGATTGATATTTTATAAGGAAGGCTTCGCTCAAAGCGAAGCCTTCCTTATTATTGATTATCAATTTTTAGCTTTATAAAACCTTCATTTGTTTCAAGATTCTATTCGTGATTTCGATGCGTTTTGCAACAAATTCGGGCATTTCTTTTTCTAAAGGCTTATTTACTCGCAGAGCGAAAAAGTAAAGATTATCTTTCTTTTCTACATAACCCACAAACCAACCAATATCTTTCCCGCCAGCTTGAGCCCAGCCTGTTTTGGCTCGTAAGGTATAATCGGCGGTTTGTTCTCGAATCATTACACGCTTCACAATTTCAAAAGTGCGTTTCGAGAAAGGCAATTTTTCTTCGTGTAATTTCACCAAAAACTCCAGTTGATTTTTGGGTGAAATCTGCAAAGCTGAACTTTCTCCCAACCAAAAAGTAGTCAAATCTTTCCCGATATTGTGGTTGCCGTACTTACAAGCCTTCAAATATTTATTGTAATTCTTTTCTCCAATTCGGCGAGCCAATTCCTGATAAAACCACACTGTTGAGTTTTTGTAGGCTTCGGTTAGGTTATGGTCTTTGTCCCAAACGGGCAGCCAGCGTTTTTGCCCATCCCATTTAATTATGTCATTTTCATCTTTAATTGCACCAACTTCTAAGGCAATCAACGAATTCGGAATCTTGAAAGTCGAAGCGGGCGAGGTTGCTCGCACAAAATCTGCTTTATCGCTTATTTTGTAGGTTTTCTTTTTGAAATCATACAAATAAAAACCGCCTTCAAGGTCGGCTTCTTTGAAATATTGGCTAAAATCGACCAATTCTTGGGCAGAAATACTGAAAACCGAACAAATAAAAAGGCTGGCAAAAAAGATTTTTTTCATTGCTTGGAGAAAGAAGGTTAATTTTGATGAAATGTTTACAAATATAGAAAGCAGAACCGAGAAATTATCCGAAGAAAAAGGATTGTTCTGATAATATTTTGCTTTAAATTTTAAGAGTTTTATTATGAAATATCACCGAGTTTTAGTCGAAGCCATCGTTTTTGCTTTGCAACAGATTTTCAATGAAAATCGTCAAGCCGATAAAGTTATTGAGCAAGTTTTGAAATCAAATAAAAAGTGGGGGAGTAGAGATAGAGCTTTTATTGCTGAAAATACTTACGAAATTGTGCGTTGGTGGCGTTTGTTGAAATTCGTTTCAACTATCAACTGTGTAAAAGTGGAGGAAGAAGCACTTTTTTGGCAAATTTTTGGCTCGTGGCGAGTACTTCAAGGCGATAAATTGCCAGAATGGGCAGAGTTCTCAAAGCTTAATCCAAAAGAAATTCTGGCAAGAAACGAAGAAGCCAAAAATACCAGAAAAGTCAGAGAATCAATTCCTGATTGGATGGATGCCATCGGTGAGCAAGAATTGGGCGAAAATTGGGAAGCCGAACTTCACGCCATGAATCATCAAGCAAACGTAGTTCTACGAACAAATACCTTGAAAGTCAATAAGTTAGATTTGAAAAAGGCATTCCGAGAAATAGGTATTGAAACCGAAACTCTGCCCAATGTAGCTGATGCTTTGGTGTTGCCGAAACGTGCTAATGTTTTCGCTACCGAACTTTTCAAGAAAGGAATGTTTGAAGTACAAGATGCTGGTAGTCAGCTAATTGCCTCGTTTTTGGATGTAAAAGCAGGAATGCGAGTAATTGATGCCTGTGCTGGTGCGGGCGGAAAAACGCTTCATTTAGCAACCTTGATGGAAAACAAAGGTCGAGTAATAGCGATGGATGTTGAAGATTATAAATTGCAAGAACTCCAACGCCGAGCCAAACGCAACGGAATCGGCAATGTAGAAACGAAATTGATTGAAGCAAAAACCATCAAGAGATTAAAAGAAAGTGCCGACCGCCTTTTGCTTGATGTACCATGTTCGGGTTTAGGTGTTTTACGTCGAAATCCCGACGCAAAATGGAAATTGAAGAAAGATTTCTTGGAAAAAATCAAGCAAACACAAGCCGAAATCATTACAAACTACTCAAAAATGCTCAAACATGGCGGTAAAATGGTTTATGCGACGTGTAGTATTTTACCCTCAGAAAGTGAAGAACAAGTACAAAAATTCATCGCTCAAAATACTGATTATCAATTGATTGAAGAAAAACGCACTTCACCAGCCAAAGATGGCTTCGATGGTTTTTATATGGCTTTGATTGAGCGTTTGTAGAACAAGTTTCTAACTTGTTCGAGCGACAAATAAAATTATTCCTATATTTGACCAACAAATTCAACGCTATAAAACATACCTATTCAACAAAACCAAACTATGAAATACATAGCATCTATCGACCAAGGTACAACCAGCACTCGCTGCATCATTTTTGATAAAAAAGGTAACATCGTTTCGGTTGGACAAAAAGAACACGAGCAGATTTATCCAAAACCAGGTTGGGTTGAGCATAATTCAGAAGAAATCTGGAAAAACACGCTCGAAGTAATAGCCAAAGCCAGAATCAATAAAAATATAAAAGTCGAAGATATTGCCGCCTGTGGCATAACCAACCAACGAGAAACCGCCGTGGTATGGAACAAGCGTACAGGAAAAGCCTACTATAATGCCATCGTATGGCAAGATACTCGTGTGGGTGATACCGTAAACGCTCTCACGAAAAGCCACGGCTCGCAGTTTTTTCAAGACCGCACAGGTTTACCTTTGGCAACGTATTTCAGTGGTCTAAAAATCAAATGGATTTTGGATAACGTAGCTGGTGTGCGTGAAGATGCCGAAAAAGGTGAAGCGATTTTCGGCAATATGGATACGTTTCTGATGTGGCATCTTACGGGTGGTACAAAAGGAGGTTTGCACATTACTGATGTTACGAACGCCAGCCGCACGCAATTGATGAACCTCGAAACTGTTCAGTGGGATGCAGAATTGGCTCAAATTATGAACATTCCACTTCAAATGTTGCCGAAAATAGAGCCAAGTAGCAAAGTTTATGGACACATCCAATCCGAAACAATGCAAGGTGTGCCATTGGCTGGAATCTTAGGCGACCAACAAGCTGCCCTCGTCGGACAAACGTGTTACCAACCTGGTGAAGCCAAAAATACTTACGGAACGGGCTGTTTTATGTTGATGAATACAGGTACAGAAATCGTTCCGTCGAAAGCGGGTTTGCTCACAACCGTTGCCTATCAGTTTGAAAATCAGCCCGTTCACTACGCACTCGAAGGCTCGGTAGCGATTGCAGGAGCATTGGTGCAATGGCTGCGTGATAACATGGGCATGATTGAGAAAAGCACCGATGTAGAAGCACTTGCCAAAACCGTTGATGATAACGGCGGAGCATATTTTGTTCCTGCCTTTTCGGGGCTTTATGCACCCTATTGGAAATCATCGGCTCGTGGTGTAATTGCGGGCTTGACTCGTTACGTAAACAAAGGCCATATCGCTCGGGCGGTTTTGGAAGCAACAGCTTATCAAACAAGAGACGTGTTGGAAGCAATGGAAAAAGATTCGGGTATTGAAGTTACTTCGCTCAGAGTTGATGGCGGAATGGTTATCAATGAATTATTGATGCAATTCCAGTCAGATATGCTCAAAGTGCCAGTTATTCGCCCGAAAATGATAGAAACCACCGCACTCGGTGCTGCTTATGCCGCAGGTTTGGCCGTTGGTTTTTGGGCAAATTTAGATGATTTACTACAAAATTGGGGCAAAGACAAAACATGGAAACCAAAAATGAAAGCTGCCGAACGTAGAAAATTATATTTAGGTTGGAAGAAAGCCATTAAGAGGTCTTTTGATTGGGAGAAGTAAGAATGTACGTTTTTATATTTCAAAAAAGCTGTCTTTTGAAGATGGCTTTTTTGTTTATATTTGGAGAAATTTTAAACACACAAAGCTCTAAGTATGAAGAAAATAGTTACCATTAGTTTTTTCTTTTTAACTTTTCACAACTTATTTGGACAAAATTGTAATCTGGAATTTGGGATTAAAATTGACTATACTAATAAAAGATTTATAGATAATTATACGTTATGGTTTTGTTCAGGTATCCCAATAACTGTGATAGCTGATAATATTCCCAATGCTTCATATCAGTGGTTTTTAGATGATAAAGAAATAAAAGGGGCAACGAAAATAAGTTATTCAATAGGTGATGTAGGAGGAAAATATACCGTAAAAGCTATTTCGGGTTCTTGTAGCTACAGTAGGGATGTAATAATCAACTTTTCTGAATCTTTCGCAACACTTCTTAATATTGGCTCAAAATCAAGTATGTGTGATAAAAATGGATGGGCAAGATTAGTCGCGTATCCATATCCCGAAGATAATTTTAAATATCAATGGCAAATGGATAAAGTTGATATTGAAGGAGCCATAAATTACGATTATCGTGCCGAAAAACCAGGAGTTTATACAGTAAGAGTTACACAAGGAAAGTGTAGCACAACGACGAAACCAGTCGAAGTAAAACCCTCTGATTTAAAAACAAATCAAATCATTATCAACAAAACAGTTTATACAAGAGATACTACACTGACATTTTGTGAAGGAAAATCAGTACAAATGTTGACGGAGTACGAAATGGCTATTTATACAGATTTTAAAGTATTCAAAGACAATAAACTCATTCCTATTAATAATGGAGGTACAATTAGGGAATCTGGAAAATATAGAATTGAGCTAAAAAAAGGCGATTGTCAGCTTGTGACCCCAACCATAGAAATTAACTTCATAAAATCATTTCCGAAGTTGACTATTGGAGGTACTTCTAATGTTAGCGAGTGTGGAAAAAAAAACATTTATATCACAAATACATCTAAAGTAGTAGATTTTGCCAATGGAAATGACATTTCTGTTGAATGGCAGAGAGATAGTATAAAGCAGGTAGAACAAAATATATGGTCTCCTTTTGTTATAAATGAGGTAGGAACATATAAAGCCATTGTCAAAAATGGTCAATGTATAGGTGAGTCGTCCCCTTTAGAGGTAAAGGCATTAAACAAAGATGTAATACCACTTCGAATATATAACATAAATAGTAAAAGAGTAGAAGCCTGCTTAGGACAAGCCCTATCTTTATATTTCTTTTCATTTGGAAAAGGCTCATTAGAACTTTATAAAGATAATAAGTTAATACACACAACTGATAAAAGCCAATTCCCCTTAATAACAGAATCTGGGAAATACTATGCAATCATCAGAGAGGCAAATGTATGTACCCAATATTCAGATACATTGGAGGTAATCCTGAAAGGTAGAAAAGCAGCCCCAATAACTCTTAATAATGCCTTATGTCAAAATGGTATTTTTAGTTTATCCGCCGAAAAAGGTGAAGGCTTAACTTATGCTTGGAAAAAAAATGGGAAAGCCATTCTAAATGCCAATGAAGCTACATTTACTACAAAGGAAGCGGGTAATTATTCTGTTGTAATTAATCAGGATTATTGCTCGGTTGCTTCGTCTGAAATATCTGTAGGGGCAAAAATTATAGCAAATTCAACTATTTGTGAAGGGCAAACACTACAACTAAGTACCAGTGTGGCTAATTCTTACGAATGGACTGGGCCAAATGGTTTTACTTCAACAATTCAAAATCCGAATATTCCTAAAGCGATATTAGCCAACCAAGGGCAGTTTTTTCTAAAAACTACTAATGGAAATAATTGTACATTCAAAGATAGTATTACTATAAAAGTAAATACATCGCCTATATTTTCAGTAGAAATTCCAGAGGTTATATGTTTAGGAAAATCGTTTACTATTACAACTAAGTCATTAAATAATAATCTGGTTTATTATAACATGAGCAGCCCTGATAATGTTAGATTTGGTTTTGGTAACAGCTTAACCCGAGACAATGCAACCCAACAAATGGCAGGAGTTTATACCATAACAGCAATCAACTACAATAATCAATGTACAAGTACCACTATTGCTAAAGTCAATATTAATACTGATTCAGATTGTCCATCAATTACAATCGCTGATTTATCAAAAACAAAAATTTGTTATGATAGTGAAGTGGAAATACCTTTTACAATCGCGGGTAAATTCGCTCCAAATACAATATTTACTATTAATTATATAGATTATGATGGAAAATTACAATCTCTTGGTTCAGGAATAAAAAGTCCTATAAAAGTAAGAATATCAGGCTATTATAGATTAATTATTACCGCAAATGATAGAAATATAAGTAGCTCACCAAGTGACTATTTGAATATTACTTATATAAATTACCCCAGTATTAGTTATACAAACCTAAGTGCCTGCACAGGCTATCAAGTAGATTTAAAAGTAGATTATAAATACGAAAAAATTCAATGGAAATTAGATGGAAAAGTCATAGATGGTGCAACATCAGCTAACTATTCAGCTACTCAAAGTGGAGCCTATTCTGTTGATGTTTCACAAAGTGGATGTATCACAAGTACTCATCCAAGTAGTGAAACGAAAGTAGTAATCGGCAAACTTGATAAGCCTTATGTGTATTTACAAAATACCCCGTATGTATGCGAAGGGTTTACTGTTGATTTATTGAGTAGTAATTATCCAAAAGATGTTTCTTTTCAATGGAATCTTGATGGGAAACCGATAGATAACATGAATGTCTCTACCATGAAAGCAGCAAAAAAGGGCGGCTATACGTTAACTATCAAACAAGGAAATTGCGAAGCAACATCCGACACAACCCCAGTATCTATTGGAGATATAATACAAAATAAAATAATTGGGTTTTCGAAAGAAGGGTATTTTTATAATACCTCAAACCCTATAAACTTATGTAAAGGAACGCTTTTGAATCTTTATTATGATTATCGACCTTATGCCTATAAGGAGTATCTATATAACACAAACTATATACAAGATTCTATTTCACGAAGTCAAGGTTATCAGGTACAGTGGCAAAAAAATGGTGTTGATATAGATAAAGCCGATAGCCTTGCCTACAAAGTTCAAGAAGAAGGTATTTATCGCTTGAAAGTTTCACAAGGTAATTGTGTTGCTTATTCAAAACCAGTACAAGTAAAGTTTACCAACAAAATCAAACTCCAACTAAGTTATTATTCAAATTCGGCTTATTCTGCTGATGATAAAAATGTTTTTGCGTGTAGTGCCGATAGCGTACAACTATATTTTTACAGAAACAATAGCGAACAACACTATAGTTACCCTACAAAAGTTTATAAAGGAGATAAGGTAGTCAAAGAGCTTTCTATCCAAAACAATAACTTTTATGCTTCTACCTCAGGGAATTACTGGGTAACTCAAAATTATCCAATAGAAGGTTCACAAGAAACTTGTGTAGCGATAAGTGATACTGTAAATGTAAAAATTGGAGGAAACAAAATAGAAACTTTTAGCGAAAACATTTCAACGTGTTTAGATACTATCAGGCTTTATAGTAATTTTTATGGTTCTGATAGATTTCGTTGGAAATTCAACGGCAATTATCTGCCGCAAGATACACTTTATTCTATAAAATCTTATCAATCAGGGACTTATCAATGGGAATATACTACAAAAAATTGCCAATTTACTTCTAAGCCTTTTACCGTAACGTTCGGAAAATTGGAAGCTTCACTCGAAAATCGATATAAAGAAACACCTTGTTATGGAGAGATTTTTGGTCTATCTCCCCAAATAAAAAGCTATGTTTATTATAATCATAACAATGAACAGGTAAATCCTCCATCTTTCCAATGGCAAAAAGATGGCATTGATTTTAGTAAAGAACAATACATAGAAAATGTTCAAAAAGGCACGTATTCTGTTACAATCAAACAAGGGAAATGTAGCGTTACAACTAATCCCATTACAATAGATTATAAGAAAATATCTCGTGAAATAACCCCAAAGGATAGTGCAACGTTTTGTCCAAATGGTGGTTTTGTAGAATTATCAAGTGAAGCCGCTGCCGCTAACAAATATACATGGGCAAAAGACAAAAAAGTAATACCAAACCAAATAAAATCAAGCATTAAAGCAACCGAAATAGGCATTTATCAAGCACAAATAGAATCGGGAGATTGTGCAACTATGACATACCCTGTAAAAGTATTTCAAAAATTAACCCCTCCAACAGCCAACATTAGTGGTAGTAAAGAAATCAATACGGGTGATTCGACTCGAATAAAAATAGATTTGACATCTTCTGCACCTTGGACAATCAAACTGACCAACAATCAGACTTTTACGGCAGAAAAAACACCTTTCGAGTTCAATGTAAAACCAACTCAGACAACAGTGTATGAATTAGCTTCGGTAAAAAATGGCTGTGGAGATGGAACAGTCAATGGCAAAGCCGAAATAAAAATAATCATCTTGGGCAATGAAGAAATCGAAGGGGCAAAAATAAACCTGTTTCCTATTCCAACCCAAAGCACTTGCCAATTAACCGTAGAAATGGCATTGCCCGAAAAACTTGATTGGCAATTATTCAGTAGCGATGGGAAATTGCTTTCTAAAGTTGAAAAAACTAAAATTGCTCCACTCTTTAGCCAAAATATTGATTTAGAATCGTTACCAAGTGGAACATATCTTTTGAAAATTATCATTGGAAATAAAATAGCCACTCGAAAGATTATTAAACAAAATTAGAGATAGTCTTCAAGGTTTTATACTAACTTTGAAACATGATTTGTTCATTTTATTTGAACACATTCACTCAATCACTCATTGAAAATGACAAAAGTAGATTTTTTAGTTATAGGTTCGGGCATTGCGGGTTTGAGTTTCGCATTGAAAGCCTCGGCAAAAGGAAAAGTTTTGGTTCTGACCAAAGTAAATGCCGACGAAACCAACACCAAATATGCTCAAGGTGGCATTGCGGCCGTTTTTGACCCCGACACCGATTCGTTTGAAAAACACATCAGCGATACGCTCATTGCTGGCGATGGCCTTTGCGACCGAAAAATCGTAGAAATTGTAGTAAAAGAAGGCCCCGACCGTATCCAAGAATTAATCGAATACGGCACTAATTTTGATAAACACGATGGCGAATATGACCTCACTCGTGAGGGCGGACATTCGGAAAAACGAATTTTGCACTATAAAGATATTACGGGTAAAGAAATCGAACGTGCATTGCTCGAAGAAGTCAGCAAAAACCCAAATATCGAAATCCTAACGCATTATTATGCAGTCGAGCTAATTACGCAACACCATTTGGGCATTGAAGTAAACCGTGAAACCAACGACGTAACATGCTATGGCGTTTACGCCTTAAACTTGCAATCGGGCGAAGTCGAAACGATTTTATCGAAAATGACCGTCATGGCAACGGGCGGTGCAGGGCATATTTATTCGGCAACAACCAATCCTGTCATTGCCACGGGCGATGGCATTGCAATGGTTTATCGTGCCAAAGGTCGTGTGCGTGATATGGAAATGATTCAGTTTCACCCAACATCACTCTACAATCCTGGCGAATACCCAAGCTTTTTGATTACAGAAGCCGTTCGTGGCGAAGGTGGTGTCTTGAAAAACAAAAAAGGCGAAGAATTCATGCACGGCTACGACCCTCGTGGTTCGCTTGCTCCACGTGATATTGTTGCTCGTTCGATAGATGCCGAAATGAAAAAAACGGGTGAAGACCACGTTTATCTTGATATTTCGTTCAAACCAAAAGAGTTGATACTTCAACATTTTCCTAATATTTATGAAAAATGTCTGAGTATCGGGCTTGATATTACTAAAGACCAGATTCCAGTTGTTCCTGCCGCCCATTATTTGTGCGGCGGAATTTTGGTCGATGAAATGGGGCGTTCAACCATCAATCGTTTGTTTGCCTGTGGCGAATGTTCTTCAACGGGTTTACACGGAGCAAATCGTTTAGCATCCAATTCACTGCTTGAAGCAGCGGTTTTTGGCCACAGAATTGCACAAGATGCCCTCGATGACTTTGATAATCTGACTTTCCAAGAAAATGTTCCAGACTGGAATGAATTTGGAACAGAACAATCGAACGAAGAAATTTTGGTAACTCATAATCTCCGAGAACTACAACGAATGATGGCCGACTACGTAGGTATCGTTCGTTCAGATTTTCGTTTGGAGCGTGCCATGCGTCGCCTGAAACTTATCAAAGATGAAACCGAAGAGTTTTATAAGAAAACTAAACTTTCGATGAAACTCTGCGAACTCCGTAATTTAGTGCAATGTGCCGAACTCGTAATCAAATGTGCAATGAAACGCAAAGAAAGCAGAGGTTTGCATTACACAACCGATTACCCTTATAAGTTGGGCGGAAAACCCGAAAACTCGGTTTTGTAAAGAAAATTGCAAATAAGAATTATTTTATCTAATTTTGCACCCCGATACTGAAAAGTATCAAGTTGCTTTGTCGAAGCGAATGGTTCTTTCGACAGAGTTTTTTTACACTCTAAAAAATTTGAACCAATGTCACAAAAAATCAGAATCAAATTGAAGTCATTTGACCACAATTTAGTGGACAAATCGGCTGAAAGAATTGTGAAAGCTGTAAAATCTACAGGTGCAGTTGTTAGCGGTCCAATTCCGTTGCCAACTCGTAAAGAAATCTTCACAGTTTTGAAATCACCTCACGTTAACAAAAAAGCACGTGAACAATTCCAATTGTGTACTTACAAGCGTCTTATTGACATCTACTCGGCAAGCCCGAAAACAGTAGATGCCTTGATGAAATTGGAGCTTCCAAGTGGTGTTGATGTTGAAATCAAAGTGTAGTTTTGATAAAACGTACTATAAAAAGCCTATTTGTTGAAAAGCAAATAGGCTTTTTTGTAGGTAAATTTTTGAGCATATACGTAATTTCATATACTACCAATGCCCAATATCTACGAGATTTTAGCTTATAAAAACCTTTCACAAAAGAGCATTGACAAAGTACAAGTTGTTTATAATTAATGAATTATGAACAAAACACTCAGAATTCAGAACTCAGAACTCAGAACTCTTTGAGTCTATTGTTTTTATTCCTAAATTTGCACTAATTCTAAGCGATTTACATTCACCATAAAAGATTCAAGAAGTCAAAATGGCATCTACTAAAGAAAAAGCCCCAAAGGTTAAATACAGTAAAGAAACTTATATGTATTGGTACGAGTCAATGTACCTCCAAAGAAAATTTGAGGAAAAAGCAGGGCAATTATATGGTCAGCAAAAGATTCGTGGTTTTTGTCACTTATATATTGGACAAGAAGCTTGTTCATCAGGAGCAGTTTCGGCTTTAACAAAAGACGATAAATGGATTACTGCTTACCGTGACCACGGACACCCGTTGGCACTTGGTACTGACCCAAACAGAATCATGGCTGAACTTTTCGGAAAAGTGACAGGAACAACCAAAGGAAAAGGTGGTTCGATGCACATTTTTGATAAAGACGTTAATTTTATCGGTGGACACGGTATCGTTGGTGCTCAAATTCCTTTGGGTGCAGGTATTGCTTTCGCCGAAAAATATAAAGGAACTCAAAACCTATGTATGTGTTATTTTGGTGATGGTGCAGTGCGTCAAGGTGCATTACACGAAGCATTCAATATGGCCATGACATGGAAATTGCCAGTAATCTTTGTGGTAGAAAACAATGGTTATGCAATGGGAACTTCGGTAGAGCGTACTTCAAATGTACGTGAGCTTTATACAATCGGAGAAGCTTATGATATGCCATCTGAGCCAGTTGATGCAATGGACGTAGAGATGGTACACGAAGCTGTAAAACGTGCTGCTGACCGTGCAAGAGCAGGAGAAGGCCCAACTTTCTTAGAGTTCAAGACTTATCGTTTCCGTGGTCACTCAATGTCTGACCCACAAAAATATCGTACAAAAGAAGAAGTTGAGCAATGGAAAAGCCGTGACCCATTGGAGATGGTTCGTGACCGAATCTTGACAAACGGCGTTGCAACAGAAGCAGAACTTGATGCGATTGATGCGAAAGTAAAAGAGGTAGTTGAGGCTTCGGTAAAATTTGCGGAAGAGTCTCCATATCCAGAGCCAGAAGCAGCATTTGAAGATGTTTATGTTGATACAGATTACCCTTTCTTGAGAGAGTAACGATACACTGAAATAATATTTAGAAGCCAGTTTTGACATTCAAAACTGGCTTTTTCTATAAATAAACATCAAGTTTTTATTTATAATTGTCTGAAAATAAGATATTTATCATAAATTTGAAAAAAAAACACTTTTTCTAAAACATAAACACAAACATTCGGTTATCCTTATACTTTGATTTATATCTGAAAAGCCCGAGAGTGCTTTGTATATCTCGAACCTGAGAAAACAATGTACAGAAATTTTGATTGTGGAGCTAAACTAACTTTTCAATAAAGTAAAGAAATGAGTAATTATTCGATTAAAGATTTAGAACAACTGTCTGGTATCAAGGCCCATACCTTGCGTATTTGGGAACAACGGTACAACATTATCAACCCCAAAAGAACAGATACTAATATCCGTACTTATGATGATAATGATTTGAAGCTGGTTCTGAATATTGCATTACTCAAAGACCACGATTACAAAATATCGGAGATTGCAAAATTGAGTTTAGATGAATTGTCAAAAGAGGTGTTGGCAATTTCTGATAAACAGCTCAATTATCCCGACCAGATTCATGCCCTCACGATTGCGATGATTGACATTGACGAAGAACGCTTCGAGAAGATTATGTCAACCAATATTCTCCAGTTTGGCTTCGAGAATACGATGATAAATATTATCTATCCATTCTTAAGCAGAATCGGTACGCTTTGGGTAACTGGCTCAATTGGTCCAGCACAAGAGCATTTTATTACAAATTTAATTCGACAAAAAATTATTGTTGCGATTGATGGACAAATCATCAAACCTAACGCTGATTCTAAGAAATACATTCTATATACACCCGAAGGCGAATTTCACGAAATTCCGCTTTTATTTGCTAATTTTATCTTGCGAGCAAGACATAATAAGGTGATTTATTTAGGACAAAGTATGCCATTTTCGGAGTTGGAATTTATTTGTCAACACCATAAGCCTGATTGTTTGTTTACTGTTATTACATCAACTCCTGGGCAAGATGAAATACAACACTATGTCAATAAACTTGGTGATACTTTCCCTGATGTGAAGATTTTGCTAACGGGATATCAAGTAATTGCACAAGGTCTTGATTTACCAAAAAACTCTGAAGTAGTAAATAACGTAAGACAGTTAATGGAATTTGCCGAAGGTTGATAATAATAGTCGGCAGTCGATAATCCAAAGTAACGCAATAAAAAAGTGGCTTGATTTTTAGAAAATCAAGCCACTTTTTTATTTATTGAGATATAATTTGTTCCACATCTTTAAGATGTGGAACAAATGTTTTATATAATCTCCTTATTTTTCCCTTTCGTGAAAGTATAAATCAAAACGCCAATTCCGAGCAATACGGCAGGAATACTCAAGATTTGTCCCATGTTCAAAGTCATTTTATCTTCAAATGCTTCTTGGTTTTCTTTCAAGAATTCATAACAAAACCTTAGTCCAAAGCACCAAATCAAGAAAATCCCGAGTAGCAGGCCACGAGGAGTTTGTGCTTTAAATTTATTCCAAAGAAAATACAAAAGGCCAAATAAGACTAAGCAAGAAAGTGCTTCGTATAGCTGTGCTGGGTGACGAGCAAACCCTTCGGGTGTCATTACAAGATTTCCATCAGGCGACATGCTGAAAAGGTTAAACCTAAACGCCCACGGCAGATTGCTTTCTTTGCCCACAATCTCGTGGTTCATCAGATTTCCCATACGAATGAAAAAACCTGCTAAGGCTACCGTAATTACTATGCGGTCAGCCACCCACAAGAATGGTTGGTCTTTGTGACTGCGAGCGTAGATAATCAAAGCTGTTACGATTCCGACCAAAGCACCGTGGCTTGCTAAGCCTTGATAAGGTGGCGTAATCATATCTATTAGGAATGTTCCTGGGTTTTTCAGAAAATCATCGAATTCATAGAAAAAATAATGTCCAAACCTTGCACCAATAACGGTAGCCACTATCATTACGAATAAAAGTGTGTCAAGGTCTTTTTCGGATTTACCTTCTTTTCGGAAAACATTGAGCATAATTTGATAGCCCAACAAAAAGCCCGAAGCAAACAAAAGCCCGTACCAGCGTAATTCAAAACTACCAAGTTTTGCTATAATCGGATTGACATTCCAAGGAATTTCTAAAAGAGTCATTAATGTTTGATTTTGAAATTTCCTCAAAAATATGAGTTTTATCTGATAGCTTGCGTAATTTTGTGACAGATTGTTTAAAAAACTTGCTTAATGCTTCACACAATAAGCATTAAGCAACCTTTTTTATAAAATATTTGTCATCTTAAAAAGCATAAAGCTTATGGCTTATTGCATATAGCAGTTAATAAATGAAAATAAACATCGGTATTATTGGTGGAGCAGGCTACACAGGTGGCGAATTGCTCCGTATTTTACTCAATCATCCACAGGTAAATATAGCTTTCGTAAACTCGAAAAGCCAAGCAGGAAAACCAGTTTACTCAACTCATACAGATTTGATTGGAGAAACCGACTTACTTTTCACTGACCAAATGCCATTCGACGAAGTTCAAGCTATTTTTCTTTGTTCGGGACATAACGAGTCAAAGAAGTTTTTGGCAGAAAATACCATTCCTGAAAGTCTCAAAGTCATTGACCTAAGCACCGACTTCCGTGACCAAAGCAATGGTTTTGTGTACGGTTTGCCCGAATTGCAGCGAGATTTGATAAAAACGGCTACCAAAATAGCTAATCCAGGTTGTTTTGCCACGAGTATAGAACTGGCTTTATTGCCCTTGGCCAATGCAGGATTATTAAATGAAGATGTACACGTAAGTGCCGTAACTGGCAGCACTGGGGCTGGGCAATCGCTTTCTGCAACCACGCATTTTAGCTGGAGAAATAACAATATCTCTATCTACAAGGCTTTTACGCATCAGCACTTAAAAGAAATTAATCAAAGTATTAAAACTTTGCAACCTGCTTTCGGTAAGGCCGTAAACTTTATTCCTTATCGTGGAAATTTCAGCCGAGGTATCATGGCGAATGTTTATACCAAGTTTGCTGGTACAATAGAAGAAGCCAAAGAATTGTATAAGAATTATTATGCTTCTCACCCATTCACGCACTTGAGCGAAGCGGCCGAAATAGATTTAAAGCAGGTTGTAAATACAAATAAGTGTATTCTTCATTTAGAAAAACATGATGATAACTTGTTGATTACAAGTATTATAGATAACCTAACCAAAGGAGCGTCTGGTCAAGCAGTACAAAATCTAAACCTTGTTTTTGGCTTAGAAGAAACAACTGGATTGAAATTGAAATCGGTTGGGTTTTAAGTCGTTACTGAGCTTGGCTGGCTTGATTATATTCTCTTGCCCGAGCGAAGTAGAGGGCAACGGAATATTTCATCTTTATTTTTATAACGCAAAGTAACATAAACATAAAACCAATTATAGATAAGTCAATCTGCTACCTGAGTTAAGTCGAATTGGTGCCTGAACGAAGTCGAAGGCACAATATTCTCTTATATTTATTGTTATAAAACTGCCATAAAAGGTTAAATTTGTAACCTTAAATACTAATACTCTGATAATCAGACATTAAAATATTGACATATTGTCAGATTTTTATCTTTGGTTAGGTATTTGTTGACAGTAAAAATTCATAAAAGAGAATAAACGAACAAGAAATATAAAATGCTTAATTTTTTAACAAAAGGTATCAGCCAGATTTTCGGTACGAAGTCTGATAAAGATAACAAAGAGTTACAACCCTACGTAAAACTCACCAACGACGAATTTGTGAAATTGGCGAACCTTTCGCACGATGAATTCAGAGCAAAGACAAAAGAACTTCAAGACTATATCGCTCAGAAACTTTCACACATTGACGACCAAATCGACGCTCTCAAAGAAGGTATCGATAACAATCCTGATATGCAGGTTGACGAAAAAGAAGTCAGTTTCAAGAAAATTGATGCTTTAAAGTTGGAGAGAAACAAAGAGTTGGAAGTTGTTTTGTTAGAAATTCTTCCAAAAGCTTTTGCAATTGTTAAAGAAACGGCTCGTCGTTTCTCCGAAAATTCAGAAATAGCAGTTACGGCAACGCACCTCGACCGAGAGTTGGCCATGAGAAAGTCTCATATCACGATTGAAGGCGATAAAGCTGTTTGGAAAAATCAATGGGTAGCAGCAGGCAATTTGATGACTTGGAACATGGTGCATTATGATGTTCAGATTATCGGTGGTGCGGCTCTTCACAAAGGTAAAATTTCGGAAATGGCAACGGGTGAAGGTAAAACTTTGGTAGCAACATTTCCTGCATTCTTGAATGCCTTGGCAGGAAAAGGCGTACATATCGTAACCGTCAATGATTACTTGGCTCGTCGTGACTCTGAGTGGATGGGGCCAATTTTTGAATTTAACGGCATTACTTGCGAGTGTATAGATAAATATCCAGCCAATACAGCCGCTCGTCGTGCTGCGTATCGTGCGGGAATCTGTTACGGAACAAACAATGAATTTGGTTTCGATTACCTCCGTGACAATATGGTAAACGACCCCGAAGAACTCGTACAGCGTGAACACCACTACGCAATGGTCGATGAGGTTGACTCTGTTTTGATTGACGATGCTCGTACTCCGTTGATTATCAGTGGACCGATGGCTCGCAAGGGTGACGAAGAATTATTTATTTCTCTAAAACCACGTATCCAAAGAATCGTTGAAGCACAAAAAGCATTGACAAATGGCTATTTGAATGAAGCCAAAAAGTTAATTGCCGCAGGAAATAAGAAAGATGGTGGTTTAGCTTTATTCCGTGCATTCCGTGGTTTACCGAAAAACAAACCATTGATTAAATACCTTTCGGAATTCGGAATGAAGGCCATGTTGCAAGAAACAGAAGCAATCTATTTGGCAGAAAACCAAAAGTTAATGCCAGAAGCCGATGCTCCGCTTTACTTCACAATCGACGAAAAAAATAACTCAATCGAGTTAACAGATAAAGGAATTGATTTCTTGACAGGCGAAAGCGAAGACCATAATTTCTTCGTAATGCCCGACTTAGGTGTTGATTTGGCGGCTATCGCAAAATCAGACTTAAATGAGCAAGAAAAAATCTTGAAAAAAGATGAAGTCATTCGTGATTATTCTACCAAAGCTGAGCGTATCCACGCTGTCAATCAATTATTAAAGGCCTACACTTTATTTGAAAAAGACGTTGAGTACGTTGTGATGGATAATAAAGTAATGATTGTTGATGAGCAAACTGGTCGTATCATGGATGGTCGCCGTTGGTCAGATGGTTTACACCAAGCCGTTGAAGCAAAAGAAAACGTAAAAGTTGAAGATTCAACTCAAACTTACGCTACTATTACGCTTCAAAACTATTTCCGTATGTACCACAAATTGGCGGGTATGACGGGAACGGCCGAAACCGAGGCAGGCGAGTTCTGGAAAATCTATAAATTAGATGTAGTTTCGATTCCGACCAATAGAAGTGTTGTTAGAAAAGATCAAGAAGATAAAGTTTACAAAACCGTTCGTGAAAAATATAATGCCGTTGTTGATGAAATCACGGAATTAGTTAGCATTGGTCGTCCAGTTTTGGTGGGTACAACTTCGGTTGAAAATTCTGAGATTTTGAGCCGAATGCTCACACTTCGCAAAGTTCCACACCAAGTATTGAACGCTAAACAACACGCCCGTGAGGCCGACATTGTAGCCGAAGCAGGAAAGCCAGGCACCGTAACGATTGCAACCAACATGGCTGGTCGTGGAACGGATATTAAGCTAACGGCCGAAAGTAAAGCGGCTGGTGGTTTAGCAATTATCGGTACCGAACGCCACGATTCTCGTCGTGTTGACCGTCAGCTACGTGGTCGTGCAGGTCGTCAAGGTGATCCAGGAACATCACAATTCTTTGTGTCGCTCGAAGACCAATTGATGCGTTTGTTTGGTTCTGACCGTATCGCCTCTGTAATGGACAAGATGGGTATGGAAGAGGGCGAAGTGATTCAACACTCAATGATTACGAGTTCGATTGAAAGAGCCCAAAAGAAAGTAGAGGAAAATAACTTCGGCACTCGTAAGCGTTTGATTGAGTATGATGACGTTATGAACGTTCAACGTGATACGATTTACAAACGTCGTAAAAATGCCCTTTTCGGCGACCGTCTTTCGTTGGATATTGCCAATATTTTGTATGATACTTGTAGCGACATCGTTATGAATGCCGAAGGCAATTATGATGAATTTGAGTTGCGTTGTATGCAAAAATTGGCGATTCAGCCAGAAATCGCTCGTGGTGAATTCACGAAAGGAAATCCTAAACTCGTAGATAGACTTTATTTACAAGCTGAAAGAGCCTATAAAGCCAAAAATGACGAGATTCGTAAGAATATGTTGCCAGTTTTGGAAAATGTTTTGAAAGACCGTCGTGCTTTGGTAGATGAGCCATTTATTGCGATTGTGGGCGATGGAAATCAAAATATTGGGCTGTACTGTAATTTGAAAGCAGCCGTTGATAGCGAAGGCCGTGAATTGATTAAAGAAATCGAAAAACATATTTCATTGAGCGTGATTGACCAAGAATGGAAAGAACACCTCCGTGACATGGATGATTTGAAACAATCGGTACAGAATGCTTCTTATGAACAAAAAGATCCATTGTTGATTTATAAATTTGAAGCAGTTGAGTTATTTAAAAATTTCTTGAATAAAGTAAACGCCGATACAGTTAGCTTCTTGATGAAAGCAGGTATCGTAGAGCTTCGTTTCCAACAGATGGCTCCGCCAAAAACAGAAACCCCAAAACTCCAAACCAATAAATCAAGCGATGAAGAGGGTGGAGAAGCTCCTGCAAAATTAAATCCTTTGCGTAACGTTAAAATAGCTGACCGCAATCAACGTGTGAGCGTACAGTACAAAGATGGCACAGTAAAACGTGATATTAAGTACAAAAACGTGGAAGATGATGTGATTGCAGGAAAAGCCGTTTTAGTTGAATAAAACCGCAATAGATGTATATAAAAAATGCTGTCTCGAATTATTCGAGACAGCATTTTTTATATACAATAAGGTTTAACGATTGGTATAGCTTGTTGAACCTACTATGTATTTTGATGCAGTAGTTACTAATTTTCCTGCAGCATCTTTTGCTTGTGTAGCCAATAAACCACGAGTAATGATGGTGTACGCTCTTCCCGGAGTAACACCTGTGAAACTCAAAGTCTGAGAAGCGGTAATGCTACCCTCAGTTGTTGTTGTTGATGTACCGTTAAGTTTTACTACGACAGGAACTGTTACCGAACCACTGATATAGTTTGGTAATTCAACCGCAATAAACTTATCGCCACCTTCTTTTGGTTTTATTCCCGTAGCAGCACTTGAACCTAAAATTGTTACTTCGGCATCAGCGGTATTTGCCACAAGGTTTATCACTCTAAAAAAAACTTTATTGCCAGAAGTCGCTGGTAAATTGTCTTGAACGACAATAGGAGAATAGGTTGGGGCTAAACCTGTAGCGATTACAGTATAGAGTTTACCAGACTCGAGATTAACATCACCCGAAAGAATTACAGCATTATTGACTGTTGGGGTAGTAACCGAAACTTTAGCAGCACCTGCCGATAAATTGGCATAATCTTGTGCAGGAAATGCACTACCATAATTAATAAGTCCAGGTGTAGCAGGGGCAACTGTCAATAGACCCGAAACTTTCTTGTCGTTCACAAAAATTGCAACTCCGGGAGCATCTGGAGCAGCATGAACAAACTTAACTTTCGCACCTTCTGCCGTTATGAGATTAGTTAGAAAGCTATTTTCATCGCCGCAGCCTACCAAGAAGAGCGTCGAAATTAAACTTATTGCTAAAAGGTATTTCTTCATTTTTAATATAATTAGACCCTTTTTCCATAAGGTAAAAGAGAAATGATAGACTTATTTTTTAGAAAACCACAATTCGTAAGTATGGTAATCATTGTTGTTTCCACCGATAAGGTCAAGCGAGTTACGGTTCCACACATACTCAGAATTGTATCTTGGACGCACACGCTGAGCGGGTTTGCCATTATTATCAGCCGATAGCTGCGTAGTTACGGGCAAGGTAAAGCCTAAGAAAACATCACTGCTATAATTATAACGACGCATATCAACCCATGACTCTAAACAGCCAATTCCCCAAAGCGAAATATACTTTTGGGTCATAATATCGCTAAGTTTCAAATCGGCAGCAACATTTATTACAGCAGCACTTGCTAAATAATCTGTTTGGTCTTTGGCAGCCACACCAACATAATTCATGTGTGCCGTGATACCATTTTTGTAGGCTTCAAGAGCTTTTGCTTTATCACCTTTTTTGAATAAGGCCTCTGCTTTGATAAATTGAAGCTCCGAGTAGGTCATTAAAGGGAAATCTACTTTATCCTGGAACATATACTTGCCAGTCAAGGCTGTTACTCCAGGTACGGTATTCCAAAGAGTTGGGATACGGGTATTGGCATTTGCTGCGTTAGGGTCGCCAAAAGTCGTATTTACGCCACGATAAGTACCATCGACCGAAGGTGCAAGTGTGAGAGCCAAACGAGGGTCTTTCGCTTTAAGGATTGTGCCGTCGAGCAAAGCAACTATGTAAGCACTCTGGCGATAACTACCCATATTATTACGAGTTGGACCAAAGAAATTGGCATCGGTCGAGCTTGTTCCTGCGTGCGGAATATTAAAGTTATCGGCATTACTTACAAAAGACTTATCTACATACTCAATTACTTTATCAGGGTTATATGTGCTTTTATTGCTTAAATGGTGAGCATTACGTGCCAAAACACCATAAACAAACTTTATCCATTTGGTGCGGTCGCCTTTGTAAACTAAATCGCCACGAGATAAAGATGCTGTCGAAACAATACCATCCGTACGGTTAAGGTCAGTCAGAGCATTATTAGCTACACGTACAACCTCTGCGTAAACTTCCTCTTGCGTATCATAGTCGAAAACGTAACGGTTTGGCTCAAACATTTCTTTCAAAATCATTTCTCCGTGATAATCGGTTGTTGACTGCCAGCTCCATGCTTGAATCGCCTTTGCTACGCCCGAATAATCCCATTTGCCTTTTTCTTCTCCGTCTTTGATTTGCAACAACAAATTTTGGCCGAGAGCGTAATAATGTTGTCTCCATTTTTCACCAGCGGCATCGCTACCAGCGGCATATCCATGTCTGTCCCAAGTGTTACCCGCTGCCGAAGCATGCCAGTTTTGAATGTATTGACCAATATAACGAGAATCGAAAGCTTCACCACGCACCATACTTTGAAGTAAAGCAGGTAAAAGAACATGCCCTTCAGCAACCTGTGGGTTACTTGGGTCTTGATTGATGTCGAGGTATTTTTCGCAGCTACCCAAGCAAAGGCTTAGAAAAAGTAGTGCGAGTATTTTTATTTTTTTCATTTTGTCTAAAACTTAAATTTTTCAGATAAACCTTAATTAAAACCCTGCTCTAATACCAAAAGTAATATTACGAGGCATAGCCAAAGTACCATAGTCGAAACCACTGGCACCAGCACCTCCCGAAGTAGCGGTAGTACCGTTTACGTTAGGGTCAGCACCTGTGTAGTTGGTTAGCAAAAAGAGGTCAGTTCCTGTTACGAATACGCCTGCTGAACGGAAAACTTTCAAAGGTTTTAAGATTCTTTCAGGAAATGTATAAGCTAATGTAATATCTCTCATTCTCAACCAATTGATGTCTTTTTCTACAAATTCAGACTCTGGAAGCGAGGTAAAGAAATCCGAACGATATAATGGTGAAACTTGAATCGTATTAGTAGTAGGAGCGTCAGAGTTTTCAAGACCATCTCTCAATACACCTTTAAATACTACAGGAGTTTCACGATCTAAAAATTTATTGCTTAAACCTGTTCTAAACATATAAAATGCGTTGCCATTAAATACGTCGCCACCTTTACGGATATCAAGCAAGAAAGACAAATTGATATTTTTATAGCTGAATTTATTGGTCAAACCAATCGTAAAATCTGGCGTTCTATCGCCAATTGGCAAGAAGTTGGCATTGATGATTGGCAAACCACTACTTGGATTTATCAAAATATCGCCTTTCGGATTTCTCAAATAGCTATATCCGCCAATTGCCATTGCACTTCCAGCACCACGTTGGTTATAATCAAGATTCATATTGCGGAAATAATTTTCTAAATCGCCAACAAAAGCACTTGCACGAGCATTACCAAACAACCAAGTATCCGAATTATAGTATTCAGGAACACCCGCAGGAAGGTTTTTTACATCGGTTTTGAGTTTTGTAAAGTTGAAAAGGATATCCCAATTGAAATCAGTTTTCTTGATTACATTGGCACGAATTTCAACCTCTGTACCTTTATTATAAAAGTCACCACCATTCAACAAACCAAAAATAAAGCCCGTTCCGTAGCTCAAACGTTGCGTAACGATTTGTGCAAAACGGTTTTGCTGGTAGTAGGAAGCATTGATTCCAAAGCGATTTTGAAGAAATGATAATTCAGTACCAACTTCAAAGCTTTTTCCTTTTTCTGGAGTAAGGTTTTCGTTACCGCCAAAGAAACCATAAGCAAAACCACCACCAGTAGTCGTTTGTGGTGTAAGGCTTGATAATACCTTGTATGGCGGTGCATCTTTACCAACCTCGGCATACGATGCTCTAATTTTACCAGAAGTAAGCCATTGAATATCTTTAAATGCAGGAAGCTGAGTAAATTCAAATGCCGTATTTATTGAAGGATAAAAATACCGATTGTTCGCTTTGGGTAGAGTAGAAGACCAGTCGTTTCTTCCTGTTACGGTTACGCTTAATAAATTATTATAGCTCCACATCATTTGGGCAAACAGACCCATACGGCGTTGTTGAACAAGTGTCAATTTCGCACGTTGGGTAGTTGGGTCAGTATTATTGATACTATTGAAGTCAGAAATATATAATTTCTCACCATAAGAAGCATTTACTTCATATCTGCTATCATATACATCGCCACCGACTTGGGTTGAAAATCTAAATTTTCCCAATTGCTTATTTACAGAAGCAATCAAGTTACTTGTAATTAATTGACCGTTCTCTACATAATTATCAATCGCACCTTTACGACCAATACCTAAGTTAGATTCTGGATTTACGAAAAAATTACCCAAGGTTGAATAAAACTCTGGGCCGAAGCGGCCTGTAAATTTCAACCAAGAAGTTGGTTTATAATTCAACTCAAAACGTCCAATCGTACGAGTAGAGCGGTCTTGGTTTTTATTGCGGTTTAAGTTAAACAATGGATTATCAAGCTCGCCAGAGTCAGAAATCAAACGACGACGAGTTCCATCAGGGTTTTGCCAGTTTGTAATGTCATCATTTGCAGGCCAAGCCAATAAACCAATATAAAAACCACCATCACTACGAATAGGCTTCACATTGAGCGACTTTAAGAACTGAATTGAGGTCGAAATATCTAATTTTGGACTAATATCAGCATCACCCTTCAACATGATTGATAAACGCTCATATTTGGTTGTTGGTACAATACCTCCTTGATTAGTGTAAGTAGTAGAAAAACGGTATCTAACAGCATCTGTTCCACCTTGCACACCTAAATTATGTATCTGAGTTTTACCTGTTTGGTAGAAATTATCTAAATTATTGTAGATTGTAGATTCCGTACCATATTTTGGCCCAAAGAATGACAAAGCAGTAGCCGAAGGCGAACCATTGAAACCACGACCATATACTTGCTGTGTTTCGAGTGTACGATACACTTGAGAGAAACCAAACGAGTTATTATAATCAACCCTTGGACGACCTTTCTTTGCTTTTTTGGTTGTAATTAAAATTGCCCCCGAAGCTCCATCCTGACCATAAAGAGCCGCCGCTTCTGGGCCCCTCAAAACTGTAATAGTTTCAATATCTTGAGGGTTAATTTCACCTGCACGGTTCATGTAGTCATTACCACGGTTAGGACCATCACTCACCAAAGCACCTTGACCGAAAGTACGATTATCAAGAGGTAAACCATCAACCACAAAAAGCGGGCTGTTGCTTCCTCCAATTGATGTTACTCCACGCAACTGAATTTGAACCGAAGCACCAGGTTGCCCACTGGTTGAGGTCATACTCAAACCTGCGGCACGCCCTTGTAAAGCTGTCATAAAGTTTGAACGTTGCGTTTCAGCAACATCATCACCTTTTACCTCTTGAATAGAGTAACCAAGCGTGCGACGGTCTTGTTTGATACCTTGAGCGGTCGTCACGACTTCTTCAAGCATTGCGGCAGATGATGCCAAAACTAAGTCGATTGTAGTTTGATTGCCAACTTTTACACTTTGTGTATCGAAGCCAAGAAAACTAAATACTAAAGTAGCATTTTGAGGAACAGCTATTTTGTATTTACCATTTCCGTCAGTAGAAGTACCTTTGCTTGTACCTTTGACTGAAATACTGACACCTGGCATTGCCGAACCATCTTCTGAAGAAGTAACCGTTCCGCTGATTGATTTTTCTTGGGCTAAGGCTTGCTGATATAGAAAAACAGAAAGAACCACGACCCAACATCGTAGAGTTTGTTTCATATAGAATGTAGAAAAAAGGTTTATTGATGACTAAACTACTGCAAGATAATAAAAAGTGGTGTAGTTGCTTGTTGCTCTTAAATGTTTTCTTGATGATATATGACTACGATCATGATAATTTGAGCAAATATCCATGTTTGTAATATGCCTAAAATGTAATTTTTGAAACATAATTTCGGTAAAATACGATTATTGGCATAATTTTTATCAAAGTATTTATAGAAGTTCAAAATCAATTTCATAACTTTGCACTCCGAAAAAGTTTAGAGTTAGGTAAAAACATAATTTTTTGAAAATTAAACTTGATTATCAATTAGTTAATCAAGTAAATCCGATAAATTAAAGCGGTAGTCGCACTATCAAAACAATGGCAAAAAAAGAAAAATCAGGTCTTGACATCATCGAAAGTCCAGAAGCTTTACAACAAGAATTCAACAAAGCAGAAGGCTTCTTGAAAAACAACCAAAAATTATTGACTATCATTGGTGGTGGTATTTTGGCAGTTGTGTTAGGAGTAGTTGGGTATAACTATTATACAAATTCTCAAGACGAAGAGGCACAAGCAGCTATGTTCAATGCTGTTTACGCTTTTGAAGCCGATTCATTAAAACAAGCTCTAAACGGAACAGGTGGAAACGAAGGGTTATTGGCTATTGCTGATAACTACGGTGCATCGAAAGCTGGAAACTTAGCAAAATTCTATTCAGGTGTTGCTTTGGTAAAACAGGGGAAATACGATGAAGGTATTGAACAGTTGAAAAGCTTCAGCTCAAATGACCTACTCGTGCAAGCAAGAGCGTATGTTTTGATTGGTGATGCTTATATGGAAAAGAAAAGCGTTGAAGATGCTATCACTTACTATAGAAAAGCGGCAGATTACCAACCAAATAAAACCTTCACACCTGTATATTTAATGAAACTTGCTACTGCTTACGAAGTTGCTAAGAATAACAAAGAAGCAATTGGTGTATATAGCGAGATTATTGAAAAATACCCAGAATCAATTGAAATTGGTAACGCCAAGAAATATAAATCCAAACTCGAAGGCACTGTCGGCGAGTAAGAACTTGGTTATGCAATAAAAATATAATCAAAGGGATAAGCCGAAGTAGGTTTATCCCTTTTTTTAATTTATCTCGAAAAAATATGTCGTCAGCTAATAAAAATTTAAGTGAGTTCAATACCGCAGGCTTACCTGATGTGAGCCAAAAACGTTTTGCAATCATCGTTGCCGAATGGAACGAGGAAGTAACCGAAGCCCTTTTTGAAGGGGCATACAAAACGCTCGTAGAAAATGGCGTAAAAACTGAAAATATCGTAAGAGCCAATGTTCCAGGTAGTTATGAGTTAAGTTTTGGTTCGCAAGTCTTTGCACAAAAGGCTGATATTGATGCTGTCATTGCCATCGGTTGCGTAATTCAAGGCGAAACTAAGCACAATGATTACATCAATCATGCCGTAGCACAAGGCTTGACCAACGTTTCGTTGAAATATAATAAGCCTGTAATTTTTGGAGTTCTAACGCCAAATAACCAACAACAAGCTCTCGACCGTGCGGGCGGAATTCACGGTAATAAAGGCGACGAGGCGGCGATAACTGCTATTAAGATGCTGGCTTTTTAATAGAAAATGCAAAAAACAAGACCAAACATATCGAAAACAGCTTTTTGGGATGTCAATTTCGATGAAATTGATTTCGAGAAAAATACTCGTGATGTAATAAACCGAGTTTTGATGAATGGAAAGTTAGCAGATTGGAAAGAAATCAACAATTATTATGGCATTGAAAAGATAAAGGAAGAAGTTGTTCAGATGCGATATTTGTCAAACATCACCTTGAATTTTTGTAGTTTCTATTACCAAATTCCAAAAGAAGAATTTAGATGTTACAAACTCAAACAGTCTATCCCGAAACTTTGGGAGTTATAAAAGCATTAATGCAAGAACCATTGCTTAATGATTTTTATTTAGTCGGTGGAACTGCATTGTCATTGCAAATTGGACATCGAATTTCAGTAGATATTGATTTATTTACAAATGAATTATTCGACTCTACTTTTCTTTCGGCAGAATTAAAACAAAAGTATAATTTTAAGCAAAATCTTGATAAAGGGTATTTTTTGCAAGGACAAATAGAGGGAATCAAGGTAGATATTTTAAAATATCCTTATAAACCTTTGAATCCGATTATAGAAATTGAAAGTGTAAGAATGGTTGTTCTTGCCGATATTGCCAGCATGAAATTGGCTGCAATTACAAATAGAGGTAGGAAAAGAGATTTTATTGATTTATTCTTTTTGTTAAAAAAGTTTTCTTTGAAACAAATCATTGAGTGGTATCAACAAAAATACGATGCTGAAATCTTTATGCTTCTTCAAAGCCTTGTCTATTTTGATGATGCTGATGGCGATATTGATTTGAATATGATTGTTTCATTAGATTGGGAAAATGTAAAAGAGGAAATAACAACAGAAGTAAAAATGTATCTAAAAAACACCTAATGCCAAAACTTACACTCGAAACTCAAATTAACGCTCCAATCGAAATTTGTTATGATTTATCGTTGAGTGTGGATTTACATCAACTTTCAACTGCTCAAACAGGCGAATACATAATTGCAGGCGTTCATACGGGAGTAATGAAATTGGGTGAAAGTGTAACTTGGAGAGCAAAGCATTTTGGTGTTTGGCAAGAATTAACAAGCAAAATTACGGAAGCCCAAAGCCCAAATTATTTTTGTGATGAAATGCAAAAAGGCATTTTTAAATCTATGCGACATGAGCATTATTTTATACAGAAAGGCCAAATAGTGATAATGAAAGACATTTTTATGTTTGAATCTCCATTGGGTTTCTTTGGTAAAATTGCTAATAAAATATTCTTAGAACGTTACCTAAGCTATTTTTTGAAAGAAAGAAATTTAATGATAAAGCAAGTTGCCGAATCGGGCAAATGGCGAGATATTTTAAGTAAAAAACACTGAATAATCAACAAGCTAAATAACACACTCATTCAAAACATTCATTCAAAATTAAATTTAAAAAATGCAAGTTTGGAAATTTGGCGGGACTTCAGTAGGTAAGCCCGAGCGTATGCACTCAATCCGTAATCTTATCACGGAAGATAGCGGTCGTAAAATCGTAGTTTTGTCGGCACTTTCTGGCACAACAAACTCTCTTATTTCTATTGGCGAGTCGCTCAAGGCAAATAATGATGCCGAAGCAATCGAAAAAATTGATACGCTTTATGCTCATTATCAGTCTTTTATCAAAGAATTATATAAAACCGAAGAAGGATATACAAAAGGTAAAACCATCATCGACAATGAATTTAATTTCATCCGTTCGTTGGTAAATATCAAGCCTTTCACGCTCAAACAAGAGAAAGAAATTGTTGCCGAAGGCGAATTGCTTTCTACCCAAATGTTTGAGGCTTACTTGCAAGAAGAAGGCGTAAGCTCAGCTCTTTTGCCAGCTCTTGATTTTATGTTAATTGATGCTGATAACGAGCCTGTTTTGAGTTTTACCGAAGAAAAACTCACAGCAATGCTTTCACAGCTCGAAGACAAGCAAATTTTCATCACACAAGGTTTTATTTGTCGTAATCCTCGTGGCGAAGTTGACAACTTGAAGCGTGGTGGTTCTGATTATACAGCTTCGTTAGTTGGTGGAGCAATTCGTGCCGAAGAAATCCAAATCTGGACAGACATCGACGGAATGCACAACAACGACCCCAGAATTGTGAAGCGTACATTCCCTGTGCGTGAGCTAACCTTTGAAGAAGCCGCAGAACTGGCGTATTTTGGTGCAAAGATTCTTCACCCAAGTACAATTACACCGGCCAAAATGCGTGGCGTACCCGTACGTTTGAAAAACACGATGGAACCAAACGCTTACGGAACGCTTATTGCCGATAAAACAACCGATTCTGAAATCAAGGCAATTGCTGCCAAAGATGGTATCACGGCTATCTATATTCACTCAACTCGTATGCTGAATGCTTACGGATTTATGAGAAAGGTATTTGAGGTTTTTGAAAACTTCAAAACACCAGTAGATATGATAACAACGTCGGAAGTTTCGATAGCAGTAACGATTGATAATGCCGAAAATTTAGATAAAATCACGGCCGCTTTGGGGCAATTTGCAGAATTGGAAGAACACGACCGTAACCAATCAATTATTTGTATCGTAGGTAATTTCATGGCCGACAAAGCTGGTATCGCCCTAAAAGTAATGGAAACCATGCGTGATATTCCAATCCGAATGATTGCCTATGGAGCATCGGAGCATAATATCTCACTTTTGGTTGATACAAAACATAAAAACGAAGCCTTAAATGCCTTAAACGAAGGTTTGTTTAAGTTTGATTGATTCAATCAGCTACAACTTCATCACTAATTAAGTTCATAATGATTAGTGGCGAAAGCCGCTAATCTAACACATATAATAGAAATGCTACAACTCAATTATATAAAAGAAAACAAACAAGCTACGATTGATAGCTTGAAGCGTAAGTATTTCAAGAATGCTGAAGAAACGATTGAAACGGTTTTAGGAATCGACCAAAAACGCCGTGAAACACAAGCTGAGTTAGATTCAACTTTGGCAAGAGCTAATGCTTTGGCCAAAGAAATTGGTGGTTTGATGAAAGCTGGCAAAAAAGAAGAAGCCGAAGCTGCAAAAGCCGAAACTGCCGAATTGAAAGTAAAGTCAAAAGCTTTGGAAGAAGATTTAAGACTTTCAGAGTCAGAGCTTTACGACATAATGGTAACGATTCCAAATCTTCCGCATGTAAGCGTTCCTGAAGGTCGAACGCCTGAAGAAAACCTAAATGTTTTCCAAGCTGGTGAGATTCCTGTGCTTCACGAAGCGGCTTTGCCACACTGGGAGTTAATCAAACAATATGATATTATTGATTTTGATTTAGGAAACAAAATAACAGGTGCTGGTTTTCCTGTTTATAAAGGAAAAGGTGCAAGAATTCAGCGTGCAATGATTAATTTCTTCTTGGATGAAGCATTGGCTGCTGGTTTTATGGAAATTCAACCTCCGATTTTGATTAATAAAGAATCAGGTTTCGGAACAGGTCAATTACCCGATAAAGAGGGACAAATGTATCATTCAACGGTCGATGACTTATATTTGATTCCAACTGCCGAAGTGCCAGTAACGAACATTTACCGTGACGTAATTTTATCAGACAATGATTTGCCAATCAAAAATGTAGCCTATACGCCATGTTTCCGTCGAGAAGCAGGAAGCTGGGGAGCTCACGTGCGTGGATTGAATCGTTTACACCAATTTGATAAAATAGAAATCGTGCAGATTCGTAAGCCAGAAGAATCTTATCAAGCACTCGACGAAATGGTTGAACACGTAAAAACATTGCTCGAAAAACTTGAACTACCTTACCGTATTCTTCGCCTTTGTGGAGGAGACATGGGCTTTACATCGGCTCTTACTTACGACTTTGAAGTGTATTCAGCTGCCCAAAAACGTTGGTTAGAAGTTAGTTCTGTTTCAAATTTTGAGTCTTATCAGGCCAATCGCTTGAAACTTCGCTATAAAGTTGATGGCAAAACGCAGCTTTTGCATACACTTAATGGCTCGGCATTAGCTTTGCCACGTATTCTGGCTTCGATTTTAGAAAACTTCCAAACGCCAGAAGGCATCAAAATACCAAAGGTATTAGTGCCTTATTGTGGTTTTGATATGATATAAAAATGAACCTTTAGGTGTCAAAAAAGCCTCATTATCATCGAATAATGAGGCTTTTTTGATGAAAATTACACCTTAAAACTCCCAAACAAAACCCAAAGATGGCGTTACCGAAACATCATTATTATCTAAAATGAGCGGAACTGCATTTGAGCCATCTCTACGAAGTGGTAAGCCATCAGTCGTTTGGAAGCCAGTATTATCTGCATTTCGGGCGAATGTATATTGAGGAAACGCTGGACTTGTGAATAAAAGAGCATTTTGTACATCTAAGTAAAGATTGAAGGTTGTTTTCTTGAAATTCCATTTTTTATCAACCCTAAAATCAAGTCTTTTGAAATTACCTAATCTACCTTGATTCAATCTTGAATAATCAAGTGTTCCACGTCCAACTAACGAGTAGTTTGCTTGCGATGCAACTAAATCGAATGGAGTAAATGGAGCTCCACCCTGCGAAAGCCATTTCAAACCCATTTCCCAACCACGTTTAAATTTACGTCCAAGCTGTGCCGAAAGAATATTTCGAGTATCCCAAGCCGATGAAATCAGTTTACCGTCTGCTCCCGAAAACTCGCTTTTGAAAAGAGTATAACTCAAAACTCCGAAGATATTTTTGGTCAATTTTTGTTGAAAGAAGAATTCTACGCCATAGCTTCTTCCTGTTCCAATCGACGTAACTCGTTCATTTCCAATCGCTCCGAAATCGCCACCTTCATTGGCCAGCGAAATTCCTCTTCCAACCGTAACAGGATAGTTTTTGTATTTTTTATTAAATGCCTCAACCGTAATTCTGGTCTGTGGAGTCGGAATAAACTCCAAACCCGCCACCAAGTGGTCTGATTGAATGTATTTATTGCCAGTATTCGTAAATCTGCTATCTTCTTGATAACCCAAAACCGTATAAATTGGCACTTTAAAATAACGTCCTGCCGAAGCATTGACTCGCCATTTATCAGCAAACTGATAACTCAAGGAAGCCCTTGGACTTAGCGTTTCGAGTGGTTTATTTCCATCATCAGTAAACGAGTTCATATCGGTTCTGATTCCTGCCGAAAGACTTAGTTTTTCATTAAAAAACTTCCTTGAAACTTGTCCAAACGCACCGTATTTAAAGAAGTTAATATCTGTATTGAAAGTAACACTTAACCCTGGTTGAATAATTTGTCCAGCGGCATTTCTGATTTCTCGGCTGAAAATATTGAAAAAGTCATTATTGTACTTTACATATTGCATAACCGCACCGTAGCTATATTCCCACTTACCTTTAAACTGATTCACGTCAATTCTGAACTTATTCTCAATTTCTTGCGATTGCGAATTGAAAACTCTGAGTGTTGGGTCTTCACTTTTGCCATCTTCATAGCGGTCGAGGGAGTTATCAAACATATTTCTACTCAAAGCAATGTTTACATAACCATTCGTGATGAGTCTTTTCAAAGAAGCTCCAACCGTATAATTCCATTGCTTAATAAGCGGATTGGAACGCAAGATGTATTCTTTTGAAGCATCGGTTTCTTTTGGTACACCAAAATAGAAATCATCAATCGCACCTACACCGATTAAATTAAGCGTTGTTTTTTTATTGAATTTATGCGTGATTTTGTACTGAAAGTCCCAATAACTTGGTCTGATTGGCAAGTCGAGAGCCGAGAATAAAAGTTGCAAATATGACCTACGAGCTGATGCTAAAAAGGTTGTTTTTTGTGAAATTGGTCCTTCGAGCGTAGCTGCTACTTCAGTCGAACTCAATCGTACATTTCCTTCTACTTTATTCGGATTTCCATCTCGTTGCTTAAATTGTAAAACCGATGAAAGGGCGTTGTCATAACGAGCATTAAAACTACTCGTTGAAAGCGTAGCATCTTCAATAAACGAAACATTCAGAATACCCGTTGGTCCACCCGAACTTCCTTGCGTGGCAAAGTGATTGATTACAGGAATCTCAATTCCATCTAAATAAAAAACGTTTTCGTTGGGACCGCCCCCTCTAATTACCAAATCGTTTCTGAAACCACCAACTGAACCAGCCGTTCCGCCAACGCCAGGCAAAACGCCAATTACCCGTGAAATATCAAAGTTTCCACCTGGGTTATTCTTAATTTCCTCGGCAGTAAGTTTCTGAATCGAATTGGGTGTTTCAACATTTGCCACGGAAACCGAGCGATTCACCACCACTTTTACTTCATCTAAAGTCTGTGATTCTTCTTCGAGTTCAAACGTAACTTGTTGTGCGTTTCCAGTTGTGAGATTAATATTAAACTTTGTAAGGGTTTTGTAGCCTACAAGAGTAGCTTTCAGATTATAACTACCCACTGGCAAAGTTATCTTGAAGTTACCGTCAATATCTGTTGTTACACCCTTTTGTGTGCCTTCAACGGCAATCGTTACACCAACGAGGTATTCTTGGGTTTTACGGTCTTTTACAATTCCCTGTATTTCGCCTGTACGTTGGGCAGCAGCATTTAGGCAGAAAAAAAAACTGAGTAAATAAAGTATTTTGTGCATAAAAACAATTGTTTGAGTGTGTGTGCTGAGCATCTTTTCAGATATGCCGCAACATTTTTAGTTGATATGTGTTTTATTAGTAAAACAAAACACCGAGAATAATGTTTTGTTTTTGTACTAAATATTTTTAAATTAGTATAAAAAAACACTTGTTGTTTAGAAGGAATACTCAAAAAATAAATGAATTATAGCATTTTACAGAAAATAATAGGCGATTTAGAAAGTTTTGAAGCTGAAAAGTCGTCGAAAGATATTTCAATGGAAGATTTTGTGGGCTTTCTAAATCAGAAGTATTTAGGGCGAATATTATCGCCACAACCAGTCGAAGCTCCTACCGAAAACGAAGAAAATAATATTGGTCAATTAGTGGCTTTTATGTACCGATACGCCAAAAGCTACATCAAAAAAGCTTTGGAAGAATCTACAATTTTGACTTTGGATGATTTTGGGTACTTAGCGGCCGTTTGGCAATATGGCAATTTGACCAAAACCCAAGTTATTGAAAAGAATATCCATGAGAAAAATACTGGCATGGAAATCATCAAAAGGCTGATAAACAATCAATTACTCGAACAGCATGATGATGAAGCCGATAAGCGAAGTAAACGCTTGAAAATTACACCACTGGGGCAAGCAGAGCTTTTCAAGTCGTTTGATGGAATGTTGAAAGTAAGTAAGATTATCTCTGGAAAACTGAGCGATACAGAAAGGTTGCAACTCTTTTATTTACTTAACAAATTACACAATTTTCACAACCCGATTTTCTTGAACGAAAAAGAAACAAGTGTCGATAAACTTTTAGAAAAATATTTTTAATGAAAAATGCCCTCAAAATAACTTTTGAGGGCATTTTATTAATATTGAGCAAACATTATCGTGCTGTTTCCATCATGGCGAGCAATTGGTCTAATTCATATTCCAATACTCGGCCATTTTGTTTGAGCTTCTTAATATCCTGCAATTCTACGCCATTACGTACATAAGTTGGCGTTGTGTTTAATGCTGGATTACGGTATCCTTCACGCATGAATCGTTGAATCATTGCCTTGATTTGCTCCGTTGTATCTTTCTGCTCAACCTTTGGCTCATTAACTTCGGCATAAGTAGCTGTTTCTTCAACTGGGTTTTGAGTACTACTTGTGTTTATTACAGTTGCTCCGACCGAAGCCGTTGGTTGTGGCACAGATGCCATCACTGTTGTAGCAACAGGCGGTTTTACTTTTTCAACGATAGGTTCTGGAATTGGTTCTGCTTCTACAACTACTAAATCAAAACCAGCCGCTACAATCGTTACACGCACTTTTTTGCCCAAATTCGGGTCAGTAGCAAAACCGTGCTTGAATAGACTTGCCTTGCTTTGGATTTGGCTTTCGACAAACTTCGTCACCAAAGTTTGGTCAGAAAGTTTGATTTTATATTCTGGGCTATACGCAATGCTCAATAAAACTCTTTGAGCTCCGCTAATGTCATTACTTTCAAGCAATGGCGAAGATAAAGCCAACTTGATGGCTTCTTCAACTCTTTTATCACCTTCAGCTTCAGCTGTTCCCATTACGGCTTGGCCAGCCCCACCTAAAACTTTCTTCACATCAGCAAAGTCAAGGTTGATGATACCAGTACGAGTAATTAACTCAGCGATACTTTTCACACCATTGGCCAATACATCATCGGCTTTAGCATACGCTTCTTCGATGTCCATATCGCCAAATTGCTCTTCTAAACGCTCATTTTTGATAATCAGAACAGTATCGCAATTTTTCTTTAATTCTTCAATCCCAAGTCTTGCTTGTAGAATCTTGTCACCACCTTCAAATGGAAAAGGGTCAGTTACGACAGCAATCGTAAGAAGATTCATTTCTTTTGCGATTTTGGCAATTACAGGTGCAGCACCAGTACCCGTTCCACCACCCATACCTGCCGTAATGAAAACCATTTCGGTTGGCTCTTTGAGTAGTTCACGAATCGCTTTTTCGCTTTCTTCGGCGGCTTTCTTACCCATTGTCGGCTCGGTTCCAGCACCTAAACCTTTCGTAAGTTCGACACCTATTTGTAGTCTTTTTATTTCGGGATTGGCTGACTCCAAAGCCTGTTGGTCAGTATTACAAATAACCAAACCAATGTCATCAACACCCATATTATGCATGTGTTTCACGGCGTTACAGCCAGCCCCACCCACACCTATTACTTTAATTATGTTTCTGAATTTGTTCTTTGGGACAAGTTCGTAGTCTGGTTCTTCTGACATCGTAATAAACTTTTATAGATTAGGAAAAGCTGTTTTTTCTAAAAATTTTTGATAAAAACGAAGTTTTATCAAAAATGGCAAAGTATTTCAAATATAATAATAATATCCGAAAAAATTATAGGTATCCCTTATCATCGCCCAAGTCGGTTTTTGAGGCTTGTACTTGACGTTTTAGCCATCCAAAAAGACCACCGCTTTGCTGAGGCTCTTCTTGTGGAGCAGGTTGCTCAACTTCTTTATGACGACCAACATTGCGGTTTTCAAATCCATTTGTAGGGTTTGGTGGCAATTGACTTTCTGGAATTTCGCCCCAAATAACCTCTTGTGGTACACGCTCATCGAGTGGTAGGAAGCCTGATAAAACCAACCCTACAACAGTTGCATATTTTGGGTCAACAATTTTACTTAAAGAACTCTCCCCGATGTTACGAACTGTATTTCCAACTCTGATGTTCATGCCGTTGGTTACTTGGTCGAACACGTCTTTTATCATTCGGATATTGGCTGTGCCACCAGTAAGTACAACTCCACTGATTAACTGGCCTTCATACCCAGAGTGCATGATTTCAGCCATTGCCATTGCTGCAATTTCTTTCAGACGCTCTTCAATGATAATACTTACGTTTTTAGCAACGATTTCTTTATCTGGTAAACCTTCAACGCCTGGGATTTTTATAATATCGTTCTTTCCAACCTCATCGGGTGGAACATCGCCCATGATGAGTTTGAGTTTTTCGGCATGGTCAGGTAAAATTTGGAATGCTTTTACAAGGTCATTCGTAATACTTTTTCCCGCAAAAGGAATTACTGAAATATGGCGTAAGCCACTTTCGTGGAAAATAGCCACTTCGGTTGTATCACCTCCAACATTTACTACAGCTACGCCCAATTTTTTATCTACTTCGCTCAAAACCGACATCGCATCGGCCAAAGGAGAGAAGAGCGTATGAACTATCTTTAACGGAATAAAACGCTTATTATCTTGAATCTTTACGCCAACACTCTCAATGGTTTGTTGGAGTGCAATATGCGGGTCATTTGGTGTTGAAATCAAAAAGAAATTTCCACCGAGTGTTACGCCAAAGCGGCCAATTGGGTTTTCGGGAACTAAGGCTCGGTCAATGATAAACTCCTGCGGGAAAGTGTGAATAATTACGTTTCCTGCAGTTGGACGAAATGATTTACGAATATCAACCGCCAGTTTCTCAATTTCCTCTTTGCGAATCGTTGTGCGGCTGTCATTACGAGTCAAGAAGTTTTGGTGACTTCTCCCTTCTACATATTCACCTGAGATATTTACAATTACATTTTGAATATTGATGTCGGCTTTGTCGGATAATTTGGTGAGAATACGGTCAATGTCACGGGCAGTAAACTCTAAATTTACGACCGTTCCATTAGAAACACGTCCTCGTTGGGTAGGTTCTTCAACCATATCAAGAATTTTCACTTTCCCGATGTGGTCCATAATCCCAGCCACAGCACAAATCTTTGTGCTACCAATATCAATACCTACAATTACACCTTTATTCATTCTTGTATTATTTTATAAGGCTTTTAGCCCGAAAATAGTGGCTAAAAGTCACAGCTATTACTTACATACTATTTGGCCGTCATATTTCACACTCACCGACGAAAAACTATCCCAACCCTTTACAGGTAGAATTTGGTTGTAAAATATCTTTAATCTATTTAATCTATTTTCAATATTTGCTGGTTCGCCAAACTCAATAATATGATTTCCGACTAACGGAACAATGCTAATATCGCCATTATTATCAATGTTTAGTTGCGTAAATTGTGCCTTCAAAAAGGAATCCTCGTTGATAAAATTTATAAATTGTAGATTCTTTTCCTGACGCTTTGCTTTTAAGCTCGACAAATTTCGGAAATATTCGCCCGAAAGCAATAAAATTCTTGCGGAATATCTGTCAGAGAGTGGAAAAAAGCTTCCATCGGCATCTACATATACGTCATCACGGCCATCGGGCATTAAAATTCGTGCAATTGGAATGTGTTGTTCGATATCAATATTGAGTGTTCCTTCCACACCACGAAATACTTGGCAGCTTTTTATTTGGCGATTACGTAATACTCTTTGTTCGATTTCTCGAAGGTCAATTTTATCGTAAAGTTTACCAACAAGCTGGTCGCTACCATATTTTGTAGCAAGGGCTTCGATGTCTTGTTTGTTGATAAAAAACTGTTCGTCGGCATTTTTAATATTTACTTCGATTTTCTTACAGCGATTCGATGAAAAGCTATCTGTCGAAAAAGCAATCAGTACCAACACACTGCACACGGCTATTATTCCTAATAGCACTTTGCCAATTTTTCCGAAGTTAGTATTACGAAACATTTTTATAGGTATTAGGAAAATTTGTTATAGGGAAACTGCTTATTGGTGAATTTGTTATTAGTAAATTTCGGGGCCGACCCGTGTGCTTGTTGGTAAATAATTTATTCAGAATATGAACGTTGACCAGTAACAAATAACTAATTCACAACTGCTTCAAAAACTCACTTTGATTATCCAGTGTTTTAAATTCATCAGCAGTTTTTGGTTCTAAATCGTTTTTACAAAGGTTTTTTAGGCGTTCGATGTCTTGATTCCAACGATAACCATCAAAATAAGCCAAGCCTTTGTGGTCTCGGATTTTATACAAAGCTGATGATTTATAGGCAGTTCCGAGATAAACGTGTTTTAGTCCATTTTCTTTTCCCCACTTAATTACTCGCCACATGAGCCATTTGCCAAGCGAATGGGTTCGCATATACTCAGTGTCAAAAAACGCAAACCAATAATGCAGCATATCGCCTTCAAGAACGGCAAATACAAAACCGATTAGTTTGCCCTCGATGCTAAATCTGAAAATATGAGTGCCTGTTTCTCTTGATAAAATATATTGCCACCGCTCCATGCTCATATTATCATCACCGATACGTTGCGAAATGTATTCTTGACTAAGACCTACGAAATCTGCGTCATTTAAGTCGAAGTTCTCTTTTTTGATTACTTCTAACTGAATATTGAGCGGCTCAACTAAACGATTCACTCGACGATTTTCTGACGTATCTTCAAATCTATCAAGTTCAACCCTTAGGCTGCGTGCTAAGTAAAAAGTATCTCCTTCGATGCTCAAATTTCCTGTATAAGGCAGGAAGCCTTTTTCATAGATTTCTGGTAATTCGCTTTGTGATTCTTTCAAGCAATAAATTGCATAGTCGAATGTATAAGTCGAATAATCTACTCTATTTTCAGAGAAAAAAATCTTCATAATTTCTTAGGTAAAACAACAGAACACTATCGTCGGTGTACTATCGACCATTAATGATTTTTAGAACTTCAGTTGCTATCTCTTTTCCTGCATTTGGTTTGGCCAAAGTTTTTATATTTTGACTTAGTTCTTGCATATCAAACTTGTTATCTGCCAGTTTTATTACATTATCTACCAAAATATCCCTTGCTTCGGTATCTTTTACCAACCAAGCAGCTCTTACATTGACCAAACTCATAGCATTTTGTGTTTGGTGGTCTTCGGCGGCTGTTGGAAGCGGCACTAAAATTGAAGGTTTTTCTGCCAAACAAAGCTCCGAAACCGACAATGCTCCTGCACGAGAGACAACTAAATCTGCGGCGGCATAAGCCAAATCCATTTCATAGATAAAATCTGAAACAAAAACTCGTTGTGTTTGTAGCGACTCAACAGCTTGTTTAGCTTTATCAATAAATAGTTTGCCTGTTTGCCAAATAACTTGCAAATCGTTTGAAATTAAATCATTCAGACCTGCAAAAATAGCTTCGTTAATAGTTCTTGCTCCTTGACTTCCACCGATTACTAAAAGCGTTTTGCGTTCGGGGTCAAGTCCGAAATGCTTGAATGCTTGCTCTCTTTTTGAGGCTGTTTCTAAAATATCTTTTCTTACTGGATTTCCCGTCATTACAATTTTTTCTTTCGGAAAAAACTGTTCCATATTTGGGTAGGCAACACAGATTCGTTGTGCTTTTTTAGCTACAAATTTATTGGTTACGCCTGCAAAAGAGTTTTGCTCTTGTATAAGCGTAGGTACTCCTAAAAAGTTTGCCATGATGAGCGTTGGGCCGCTGGCATAACCACCAACACCAATCGCAATATCGGGTTTAAAATCTTTAATAACTCGGTAGGTTTTCCAAAGGCTTTTTATCAGCTTGATAGGCAAACCCAAATTGGCCAACATATTAGAGCGATTAATGCCCGCAATTGGTAAACCAATGATTTTGTAGCCTGCCTTTGGCACTTTTTCCATCTCCATTTTACCTTCAGCTCCAACAAAAAGAATTTCGTTGGCAGAATCAATAGCTTTTAACTCGTTTGCAATTGCAACCGCTGGATAAATGTGTCCGCCAGTACCACCACCGCTAATAATGATTTTTTTCATATAATACCCCTCCGCCCCTAAAGGAGAACTTTTATTTGGTTTGAGCCATAATTGGCTTAGTTTTCAACTATTAAACTGAGTTTTAAGCATTCAAAGACTTTTCGTCATATTCTTCTTTACTTACACTTAGCACAATACCAATAGCAACAGAAGTAAAAAGGATAGAGGTTCCTCCCATGCTCATCATTGGCAGAGTCTGACCCGTGACGGGGCCCAAGCCGACATTGATAAACATGTGAATAAATGCTTGAAAAACAATACTAAACGTAAGACCAACGCACAAAAGACCTCCAAAAGCCCGTTGGGTGTTACTTACATTTTTCAGCCCTCGATACAAAAGCCAAAGATACAAACCCATGACGAGGATTGCTCCCAACATTCCATATTCTTCGACAATAATTGCATAGATATAGTCAGAAAAGGCCTCTGGGAGGTAGTTCCTCTGAAAACTATTGCCAGGTCCTATGCCAATTGCTCCACCACGTGCTATTGCAATCATGGCTTGTTCTTTTTGAAAATTATCGTCTCGGTCAGGGTTTCCAATGTCTTTATCTCGATTTATATCAATTTTAGCAAAGGCTTCAATACGCTCAAGTACAACCTGTCCACGTCCAAACTCCACGCCTTTCGAATATAGATAAATACTTATACCCATCACTACTACCAATGCTCCAATAACCGAAAACGCCATTCGGAATAAATATCGGCCTGGTACTCGTCCCATGTACATAATCAAGAAACACGTTACGCCTAATATAATCGCCGTTGAGAAATTTGTAATGGCAAGCATTCCGCATAGTAAACCGCACCAAAAAATTAATCCCATGAGTGTTTTTTGGGTATATTCTACATTTTGGCGGCGAGCTAACATGGCAGCGAGGTTTGTGATTAGAACCAAACGAACCAAATCGGAAGACTGAAATGAAATACCAAAAAGGTTAATCCAGCGTTTTGTTCCTCCAACGGTTGTTCCGAAAAAATAGGTATAAAGTAGCAAAATAGGGGTAATCCAAAGTAAAATCTTTGAAATACCGGCATATTTTGTGTAGTCAATGCGATGAATGCCCCAAACGACTAATAAGCCGAGCAATAAGTGTCCAGTATGGTTTATAAGATAGCTTTCGGTATTTCCGCCTGCTTTTTTGTAGGCGAGTGCAGAGCTGGCACTGTAAACGACCAACATACTAAATAAAGAGAGGAGTACGATGATGAACCAGATTTGCCAGTCACCACGTAGTTTGTCTTTCAACCACGTTTCCATGATTTTGCTTTGGCAGCACGAGGCTCCCGATTAAGATTATAAGGAATAAGCACGATTATGGTCATAAATATCAGACAAGTCTTTGTCTAAATTTAAAACTCGTAACAAATGTAAATTATTTCAAAATGAAAGAAAAGAAAAATTTGAGAAATTTATTTTAGGGCTTACAAGCGATATGTTTTTAACTCAAAAGCCAATATTTTACGCTTTTTGCAAAATTTTATTTGGTTTGACTGTTTAAATTGGTAAATACTTTTAATAAATATCATTCACTGAAAATGTCAATTTCTATCAAAAATAGATGTTTTAGACTCAAACATTGAAATAGTTTTTTATTAACTTTGACTTTTACACTATATTCAAAGCTTGACCAAATGCCTATCAAAAAACGTACATTCCGAAAATCATTTTTGGGATTTTTAATCGTATTATTTTTTTCAGTTCAATTAAATGCTCAAATTAAATCAGAGCTATTTACTCAAGAAATTGCCGAAAAACTGTCGGCTTTACCTTTGCATTGTATTAATCAAGAGTTTCCTAATAAAACTGGACATAGTTCAGATACGGCAGATGACCACAAACTGCTACCGTCTCAATTACACCCAAGTTTTTATGGTTGCCTTGATTGGCATTCGAGTGTGCATGGACATTGGATGTTGGCGAAATTATTGAAGGTTTTTCCTCAAATAAAAGAGAAAGAAAAGATTATAAGTGTGTTGAATAATAGTTTTATGCCCGATAAAATCCAAACAGAAGCAGAGTATTTCACGAAGTACAAAACTACAGTGACATTTGAGCGAACTTATGGGTGGGCGTGGGTTTTAAAACTTGACCAAGAATTACTAACTTGGAACGACCCACTTGCACAAAAATGGCATCAGAATCTACAACCCTTAACAAAAGAAATCGTTAGGCTTTGGACTGCCTTTTTGCCTAAACAAACGTATCCTAATCGCACTGGTGTACATCCAAATACAGCTTTTGGATTGGTATTTGCCTTAGATTGGGCGAGAGCAACGAAAAGTCTTGAATTTGAAAAAGCAATCATCGAAAAAGCTAATCAGTTTTATAATAACCAAAAAAATGCACCTGCGTACTTAGAACCTGACGGCTCTGATTTTCTTTCTCCAAATCTGGAAATTGCTGATTTGATGCGGAGAATTATGCCACCAAAGGAGTTTGAAGCTTGGTTTAAAAATTTTCTTGAACCTAAATCTATTCAAAACTTACTACAACAGCCAGTTGTTAGTGACCGAAAAGATTACCAAATAGTTCACCTTGATGGTCTTAGTATTAGCAGAGCATGGTGCTTCAAAGGCATTGCATCAGCATTGCCGAAGAGTAACCCACTTAAAGCCAAACTTGAGCAAACTTCAAATACTTTTCTGAAAAATGCACTTCCAAATGTTACTTCTGGGAATTATGGCGGCGACCACTGGTTAGCATCATTTGCAGTTTATGCGATTTTTGATTAGTTAATTTAGAAATAAAAGCCCAATCAGATGCATTTTACCTTACATCTGATTGGGCTTTTTTAGCGTAAAATCGGCAAGTCTATTTTTCGCTTAACTTTGCTTTATTGGCAGCCTTAACGACTAAGAAAATTACCCAAGCGATAATTAGAAACTGAATAACGATTTGGATGAAGTTGCCATACATGATATTTACTGGATAAACACCTTTATCATTTGGCTGTCCTAAGTGTAGAGCAAGTGTTTTAAAATCGACACCAGCAAGGAAAAAACCAACGATGGGCATAATAATATCATCAACTAATGAAGTTGTGATTTTACCAAATGCTCCACCAATAACTACACCGACGGCCAAATCAAGGACATTGCCTTGTGCGATAAATGTTTTGAATTCTTTTAGCATTGTTTTAAAGGGTTTAAGTATGTAAAAGGCTATTGGTTTTAGAGATTAAATACAAATCCAGCAGAAAAACCTTGACTAATTTGGAACTTCTTAACTATATCTGCATCATAAACCCCCAAAAGTGTAAGATTTACATTCAAATATTTATTTACTTTGGCAGTTGTGATAAGCATCACATTGTGGTCCATTGGTTTAGCTTTTGGAGCATAGGCTACAAAACCTTGATAACGCCACTTTAGATTTACATTTTTAGCAATGTCTTTATCAAATGCTGCTACAACCTGAAAACCCATTTCGTTTAAAACCTTTCCTTTAAGTGTTCCATAAGAACGTTTCACAATTTTACCATCTTCTGATACATCTTTATATGTATTATCAAATACTTCATCGTTGCTCACAAATGTTTGGCGAAGCGTAGCACCACCCAATTGTACTACAAAATATTTTTTAGGTTTCCATTCAAGACCCACTCCTTCTGAAAGAAAGGCAGGGGCAAATAGTGCCGAAATTTTGTCACCTTTTACGCCTTTAGCATCATACGCAAAGCCTGAAGTAAATTGAGAAAGGAAATTGATACCAGCAAACCAATTGACGGTTGGCGATAATTTACTGGCATATTTATTATCAATGAAAATACGGTCTAAACTCTTACGAGCATCCTGTCCTTTAAACTTCTGTGTTCCATACTGAAATTGAATATCTGAAGTAAATACGCCTTTTTTCTTGTGATAGACTGCTTTATTATTGAAGTAAAGACCTAATCCGAAGTTACCGACGCCCCCCTGAGTTTCAGCCCAAGCATCATTGAAACTTGATTGTGAAAAATTAATACCAAATTGTGTGCTGCGTGGGTCCCACCAACCAACTCGAAGCGAATCTTCGAGGTTTTTAGGTACTTCTTGAGCGAAAGTTAGAGCAGTAAAAGATAAATAACAGATTGTTAGAAAAACCTTTTTCATTACAAAATCGTGGTTTGTTTTATGATTATTTTTTATTGTTTGATAGAGGTGTTTATTAAAATTGCAGAATAGAAAATGTAAAATTCTAAAACTAATGTTTTTGAGACTTGAGAAGAGTGAAATAGTAACGCTAAATAGTTAAATCAAAAAAAGCCCCACATTAACATTTATAAGGTGGGGCAAAATATTATTCAAAAACCGTTACGGTTTTCGACTGTAAGACTTGCAGTGGAAATATCGTTTTTGAATCTTCGGTTTTGAGCGTAATAGTTGTATTATCCATCGCAACAATTTCTCCTTTTATACCATCAATTGCAATAACTTGGCCTTCTCTATAACGGTTTTTGCTGTAAAATGAAGAAATAATATTCAACAAAATTTCTTTTGAAGCAAAACCGTAGCCAATAGCAAATGAAAAAATAATTCCACCCACTAAGAGGTTAAAACTTGATTCTAAAAGACTTGTATTGATTCCTACTTGTGCTACTGACTGAATCACGAAGATTATCAATAAGAAAAAGAAAATGGCAGTTCCGATGAGTTTGCCTGCGGCAATATTAAATGATTTACAAAGTGTAACTACAAAGTTTTTGAGAGCATCAGCCAAAAATACCCCTGCTGAAAGCATCAATGCCGAAGAAATGAGCTTAGGAATAAATTCCACCAAAAGTTTCACCATATCTGAAATTGCTGGCACGCCAAGTGTATCGGCGGCTGGGCGAAGCATAAAAATCAAGATGAAATAATAGAGTGTTTTGGATATAATCGAACTTAACTTAATATCCATTTTTAAGCTCTTTATTGCATCAATTTCGTTGAGTTTTTCGCCTACTTTATCTGCTCCTACTTGTTCGAGCATTTTTTTGGTTACTGCAGCCACCATTTTGGCAACTCCCCAACCTATTAATAAAATAATGACAGCACCTATTAGATTATAGAAAAATGTCATGAAACTTCTAATCATGTCATTGAAAGTTGCCAATAATGTATCAGTAAAGCTTAACGTTGGTTTCATGTATTTTTTGATTTTAAAAGGGTTTTATTGCTTACTCAATTATCTTTTGGTTCTAATTCCTGTAAGAGTTTTACTCCTGCAACCATTGTTTCGCCCAAAAACATTTGTACGATTTGCATGGCGTCCCGAATAGCATCTATTTCGGCCGTTAGCATTCCTTTCAGATGCTCCGGAGCGGTGGCATTCTCATCGAAATCTTCCATTGTTGTTATTTAATTATAAGTTTAAGGTAATTTGTTATTTTTTCCAGAACCAAATGGCTTTGGCTAATACAATTATAAAGAAAACAATATTTTCTGTATAAATTTTTCTCAATTTTTCTTTCGTACGCATCAGACGCATTTTTACTGCACTTTCACTAATCTTGAAAGTATCGGCGATTTCTTTTATACTAAAATCGTCTTGATATTTCATTAACAAGATAGCCCTTTCATCAGGGTCGATTTTCTGCAAGGCTTTTTTCAAATCCTGTGCTTGCATTTCGACTAATTCTGAGTCATCATCTTCTTGTTCGAGGTCAAAGTTTTCGTCGAGAGCAGTTTCGGCTTGTTTTTTAACAATCCTCATTTGGTCCATGCAATAATTATAGGTAATCGAATACAGCCAAGTCGAAAACTTAGCTTGTTCTTTAAAACCACCAATTTTTAGGACTAATCGTAAAAAAATATCGTGAGTGAAATCTTCGGCTTGAGCTTCATTTTTTACAAAAGAAAGACATTTTCTATAAACTTTGTCAACGTAACGGTCGTAGAGTTCTTCAAAATAAAGATTTCGTTGGGTTTCGACATATAGCCGAACCAACTCCTCATCGGGCGTATTTTTAAATGCTTTATTCTTCAATTTTGACCAAGTGGTTAGTAAAAAGTAACACTTTTCAGTGTTTTTTCTTTGTGGAGTAATCTGAGCAATTCTTATACCATAATCACAGAAATTTACGGTAGCTTAGGGAAAAGCCAAAATGTATGTTCGTTTTCTGAACGAATGGATACTCTTTTACGAAATTTTTTGATTATGCATATCAAATATTGGTTTTTTTCGACAAAAAGTCAAATTTCAAGCAAAATTTAATAGTATGCTTGCATAATATTATTTCTTTTTTTTACTAACTTTCGGAATCTTTATAAACCTTACATTTCAAAAAATAAAAACATGACAGCGAAAGAATATTTACAGAACACAGCTTCAAGACTTACAGCAGCAGATATTGATGGCGTAACAACTACTTTGCATTTTGATTTTGGTGGCGGTGCGGACTACTCAATGGTAGTGGCAGACGGAAAAGCGGAGTTTGCGGAAGGTTTTGTAGGCACAGCCGAGTGCGTTGTGAAAGCCGATGCCGATGATTTTGTAAAAATTGCAACGGGCGATATGAACCCAATGATGGCCATGATGATGGGAAAACTAAAATTATCGAATCCAGGGGCAATGATGAAATATGCTAAAATGTTGGGGTTGATGTAAAATTGCCCCCTGCCCCTGAAGGGGGGCTGAAAAAATCTATAACAAAATTTAAAATCCCTTTTAGGGCGGTCCGACGTATCGGTTTAGGGTTTTATGGCAAAGAACTATTTCAATAAAAGAAACGTGGACTTCTTGCTTTATGAAGTTCATGAGGCAGAAACGCTGACGCAACACGCTCGCTATGCCGACCACAACAAAGAAACTTTCGACATGACGATTGATGCAGCAACCCAAATTGCTGATAATCTGATGTTTCCGTTTGTGAAAGATGTCGATAAAAATCAACCAGAACTGAAAGATGGAAAAGTAACGGTTCACCCAGCCATCAAAGATTACTTGAAGGCTCTCGGAGAATCGGGCATAATAGGTGCTGATTTTGATTATGAAAATGGTGGAGCTCAAATGCCCGTAACGATAACGAGTATTTTGGGTTATATCTTGATGTCGGCCAATAATGGAATGATGTTTACTGGCCTTACGGCAGGAGCGGCTCGTTTGATTGCCAGTTTTGGTTCGCAAGAATTGAAAGATACTTATATTCCGAATATGATTTCGGGAAAATGGCAAGGTACAATGTGCTTGACCGAGCCACAGGCAGGAAGTTCGCTATCGGATATTACTGCAACAGCCGAACCATTGGCCGATGGAACGTATAAAATGCGTGGACAAAAGGTATTTATTTCGGCGGGTGACCATGATGCTACCGATAATGTGATACATTTATTTATTGGTCGTATCAAAGGGGCTCCACTTGGCACAAAGGGAATTTCGTTGTTTGTGATTCCAAAATATCGCATGGATGGCACCGATAATGATGTGACTTCGATGGGGATTTACCATAAGCTGGGGCAGAAAGGCGTTCCTGCCATGCACTTGGGTTTTGGTGATAAAAATGATGATTGTATCGGGTATTTGGTTGGAGAACCAAATAAGGGCTTGAATTATATGTTTCAGATGATGAACGAGGCTCGTATTGGCGTGGGTATCACGGGAGCTTCAATTGCATCAGCGGCTTATTATGCGGCACTCGAATATGCAAAAGAGCGTCCACAAAGCCGTCGATTGAATCAGAAACACGCACTGGATTCTCCACAGATTCAGATTATTCAGCACCCTGATGTGAAACGAATGTTGTTGTTTCAGAAAGCTGTCGTCGAAGGTTCTCTATCGCTTTTGCTTGAAACTTCTAAATACTTCGACCTTTCGGAAGCATCTGACGATCCAGAAGAAAAAGAAAAAGCTCATTTGATGCTTGAATTACTGACACCGATTGCCAAGACTTTCCCTTGCGAATATGGCATGAAAGCAATCAGTGATGCAGTGCAATGTTTTGGTGGATATGGTTTTACGGAAGATTTTCCTGTCGAACAATATTATAGAGATATTCGTATCACGCCAATTTATGAAGGAACAACGGGTATTCAGTCGCAAGATTTGCTCGGCAGAAAAGTGCCAATGGCAGGAGGGAAGGCAACTATACTTCTCGCCCAAGAAGTTGGCAAAACTGTGATGGCTGCTTTACAGTATGACGAATTGAAACGTTATGCACATTTGTTGAAAGAAGAAGGCGAACGCCTACAAAAAGTGACTATGCACTTATTGGGAATTGCAGCAACAGGCGACGTGGAGCGATTCTTATCTGATGCTACGCTTTACATGGAAATGTTTAGCTTAAATGTGGTGGCTTGGCAATGGCTGAAACAAGCAGTTGTAGCTAAACAAAAATTAATAATTTCGTCGGATAATGCTGATGATGCTGAGTTTTATGAAAGTAAAATTCATACGATGAAATATTTCTTCCACTACGAAATTCCTAAAACGCAAGGTTTGGCTACTCGATTGATGGATGAAGAAGTATTAACGATTATGACTGAGAAAGAAGTGGTTATGTAATTGTTGATTGGTTTACTGCTTATTTGTGACTGGTTAAAACCATAAAACAAAAACCCCCGAAATAGAAATTCTACTTTGGGGGTTTTTGTTTTATTTAAACAATTTCAATTAGTTTTTACCGCTTGTCTGCGTTCCAGCAGGTTGCGATTGTTTCGCTTGTTGCATAGGATTTTGGCCTTGCGGACGGAACGAACCTTGCTTAAATGCTTGGAACTTAGTTGGTTTTTCTGGTTCACGAGGGAACGCATTATTATCAGTGTCGATGTCAGCAATTTCGTAGAATGGGTCGAGTGTAAACTTCGTAACCTTTTTCTTTGTCGGAATTGTTTTCTTCACTTCTTTGTCATTCAAACGCCAGATTTCAGCAGGAATTCTAACGATTTCATTAGTGCCGTCTTCATAATCCATTTTTATGATTACTGGCATTGGTAAACCACCTTTGTTCTTTACTTTCAAAACATAGTAGTTCATTCCTGACTCCAATAATTTACGTTCATCTTCGCTCAAACTTGATTTGTATTGCTCTGATTTTTGTTTGTCTGCCGAAGTTACAGCGTATCTGTCATAAGAATTATAGAAGTCTCTCATCGTAGAATCGGCTTCAACAACTGTTTGCTTAATATCAGTTTGGTTACGGATATTGCTCAAAGTTTGTTTTCTTGCTTCTGCATCTGCTTTTTCTGCGGCTTTTTTAGCGATTGGGTCTTGGTTATCGGCAGCGAACCATTCAACTTCTGCTAAATCTTGGTCGGCAGGCTCAACACCGTAGAACCAACCTTTCCAGAACCAGTCTAAGTCAACGCCCGAAGCATCCTCCATCGTACGGAAAAAATCGGCAGGAGTTGGTGATTTGAACGCCCAACGACGTGCATATTCTTTGAAAGCGTAGTCGAATAATTCACGACCCATGATAGTTTCACGCAATATATTCAAGCCAGTTGCTGGTTTTGCGTAAGCATTTGGGCCAAATGCCATGATGTTATCCGAACTCGACATAATTGGCACTTGTTGTGTCTTGTCGGTTTTCATATAAGGAACAATGTATTGGGCTTCACCACGACGAGAAGGGAAATTTCTATCCCATTCTTGCTCGGCCAGATATTGACAGAAAGTATTCAAACCTTCGTCCATCCATGACCACTGACGTTCGTCAGAGTTTACAATCATCGGGAAGAAATTGTGACCAACTTCGTGGATGATTACACCAATCATACCTGCTTTTACTTGTTCTGAATAGGTCCCATCTGGCTCAGGGCGGCCACCATTGAACGAAATCATTGGGTACTCCATACCACCACCCGCTGTTGCATGGCATGAAATAGCCACTGGATAAGGGTACTGAACCGTACGGTTTCCGTAGCTTTTCAAAGTATGTTCAACTACACGAGTTGAATATTGTCCCCAAAGAGGATTTCCTTCTTTTGAGTAGAATGACATACTCCAAATTTTGCGTCCGTTGTTATAAACATCGGTTTGCATAGCATCCCAGATAAATTTACGTGAAGATGTGAAAGCAAAGTCACGGACATTGGTTGCTTTGTAAATCCAAGTCTTTTTGCCAGTTGGCTTTCCTTTTTCTGCTGCTTCAGCTTCAGCCTGTGTTACGATAAGTACAGGCGTTTTTGAATTAGCCGCTTGTTGGAAACGCTTTAATTGTTCGGCACTTAAAACTTTATCGTAGTTCTGACATTCACCTGTTGCACCCACAACGTGGTCGTTTGGCACGGTGATTTCTACTTTATAATCTCCGAAAGGAAGCGTAAACTCACCTTGACCTAAGAATTGTTTGTGCTGCCAGCCGTTTACGTCATCATAAACTGCCATACGTGGAAACCAGTGTGCAATGAAGTAGTTGTAGTTGCCATCTTTAGCAAAAAACTCCATACCTGAACGTCCGTAGTAGTTAGTGATGTTATAATTCCAGTCGATGCGGAAAGAATATGATTGCCCTGGTTTCAAGACCACAGGAATATCAATACGCATCATGGTATTATTGATGGTATATTTCAAATCTGTGCCAGTTTTGGCATCTTTTACCACCGTAATCTTGTAGCCATATTCTTTATTGCCCGAAATTCCACCAAAAACCGACGATGGGGCGTTTACGTTTTGAAGAGCATTAAACGACATTCCTTGAGCATCAACCCCGCCAGTTTTTGTCATGGCATTGATTGAACCTTTCTCAAATAAATTTTGGTCGAGCTGTAACCACAAATAACGTAATTCGTCAGGCGATTTGTTGGTATAAGTAATTACTTCCGTTCCGATGATTTTTTGATTAGCATCGTCTAATTCTGCCTTGATGTCATAGTCGGCTTTTTGTTGCCAATAATCTTTTCCCGGAGCACCCGAAGCTGTGCGATAGGTGTTAGGAGTAGGAAGTTCGGTTCCCATTTGTTCAAAACGGGTGTTTGCATTATACTGATTGCCACCTTGTTGGGCAAACGAGAATAACGCTTGAAGAATCAAAAGCGTAGCGAGAAGAAGTTCGCTTACATGCAACGCTCTACCTAATACTGATAGTTTTCTCATAAAACATGATGAAGGGTTAGTTGAAATTAAGACGGGGTCGCCCGTGCGATAGTAGAATTAAAAATTAAGAATGATTTTACGTCAAACTATGCATTAATTCTTCTACTTATTATTTATTGGCAAATATAGAGATAAATGCCAAAACTACCTCAAAATAAGGCAATTTCAGATAAATTCGAGATAAATTGGATTTTACTTACGACGTGGCTTATGGGCTATGGCTGCTACTACCGCAATTTCGATACTTGCCCCACCAGGAAGATTGGCCACACCAACGGTTGTACGAGCAGGGAAATCGCCTGTGAAATACTTGCCATAAATTTCGTTTACTTTCGCAAAGTTGTTCATGTCTTTAATGTAGATAGTTGTATTCACAATATCACTCAACTTTGCATCGGCAGCTTCTAAAACAGCTTTGATGTTTTCCATGATGCGAACTGTTTCGGCTTCAAAGCCTCCATCAACCAATTTTCGGGTTGCAGGGTCGAGACCAATTTGTCCTGCTACAAACAAAAAACCATTCGATTTTACGGCCTGACTGTAAGGAGCAATAGGCACGGGGGCTTTATCAGTCTTGATGATTTCTTTGTGTTGTGCAAAGGCAAGATTTGTGGCAAAAAACAAGCATACAATAAGTTTTTTCATGATTTTTTTGGTTTTTAGTTCGGCCTAAACCGAAGGTCTGACAGAAAATGAGCGATGAAGATAATACTTCTGCAATTTTCTGCAATTTGCTCGAAAAAGCAAGGTTTTATAAAACGAAAGAGCTTAGTTTCCAAAAAACTAAGCTCTTTCGTTTTTAATCTATATTTTTGGTCTAATTATATCGTTTTTCGATTTCTTCTAAACTCATGCCTTTTGTTTCAAAAACAATGTATTTAGCAAAGAGTAAGCCGAGTAGTACGACGGTCATATAAATAGCAAAAATACCACCATTTGTGCCGAGCGATGTGGCTGCTAAAATCGGAAACGAATAAGCCACACCAGCATCAAAAAGCCAGTGATTGAAACTTCCCATACTCGAAGCAAAACCTCTGATTTTGAGCGGATAAATCTCCGAAATCAGTAACCAGCCTAATGGCCCGAGACTAATAGCAAAGAAAATAATATAGACATAAACGCCGCCAACAAGCATAATTTTTTGTAGTTCGGGGCTAAGCGAATCTTTCATATAAAAAGCTAAACCAACGGTTGCTAAACAAGCTGCTGTTCCGAGAAGTCCAGTATAAAGAATTTGTTTTCTGCCAAATTTATCCAAAATCATAATAGCCAAAAAGGTAGATGCTGCATTAATTACACCCACACCAACAGTTGCGAGTGCGGCGGTATTGCCATCAGGAAAAACATTCTTGAAAATATCAGTCGAAAAATATATGATAGCATTAATGCCCGAAAACTGCTGAATAAAGAAAATACCGATACCAATAAACAACGGAATACGTAAACGTTTACTAAACAGCATTCTCCAGTCGCCTTTGTTGTGTTTTTCGTCTTCGATGATTTGTCGAGTTTGAGCAACTTCAAGCAATGCTTGTTCGGGGTCACGCAAGCGATTTAAAACTTCGAGAGCTTCGGCATCACGACCTTTTCCAATTAACCAACGTGGACTTTCGGGTACAAAAAACATTCCGACCATTAGAATTGCGGCAGGAATAAAGCCTGTCCAGAACATATTTCTCCAGCCATCTTCTTGGTCGGCAAAGAAATATCCAACAACATAAGAAAGTAAAATTCCGAGCGTAATTGCCAATTGGAAAAAAGTTACGAGTTTACCTCTTTTATCGGTTGGAGCGATTTCAGCCAAATAAAGCGGCACTGTAGAAGCTACAATTCCAATCGCTAAACCTAAAAATAAACGTCCAATAATTAAAAATGAAACAGATGGAGCGATAGCGGTAATAATCGAACCAACAACAAAGACAAATGAAGCAATGATGTTGATTTTTTTACGACCCAATAAGTCGGTCAAAGGCCCGCTGATAAACGGCCCAGCCATACCTCCAAACAAAACGGCACTTACAATAAACCCTTCGGTTTCGGGGCTTGGATTGAATTTTGTACGGAGTTGAGGCAAGGCAACATTGATAACGCCTGTATCAAAGCCAAAAAGTAAGCCACCAGTTGCAGCAACGGCAGCAATGAAATAAAGAAGCGAGTTTTTATTCATCAGAACATTTAATAGGTTAAGTAAGTATTAGGATTACAAATAAACTAAACTTTAGTGAAAAATGCCTAAATTTCGGCTTAATTTATAGTACAACTTTTGGGGTTGTCAAAATCGCTCATAATGTTTTTAGATAAATTATATCTTTCAAACTTCAAAAATTACGAAGAAGCAAACTTTACGTTTTCGAGTCAGGTAAATTGTATTGTGGGCGAAAATGGTAGTGGAAAAACAAATTTGCTCGATGCTGTCTATTTTTTGGCGTTAAGTAAAAGTGCCATTCACAGCCAAGATGCTCTCAATATCAATCATGATGCTGATGTAATGATGATTGATGGGGTTTTTAGGAAAGGTGAAAAAAAACATCAAATAACCTGCTCGATTCAACGTGGCCAGAAGAAGGTTTTGTTGCACGATAAAAAGCCTTATGAACGTTTGTCTGACCACATTGGCCAATTTCCCGTAGTTTTGATTGCTCCCGACGATACCGAATTGATAAAAGATGGGAGCGAAGGGCGTCGTCGTTTTTTTGATGGGGTACTTGCACAGATGGATAATGGGTATTTGGCTGATTATCAGCATTATAATAAGCTATTAGACCAACGAAATAGCTTATTGAAAATATTTTTTGAGCGAAACTTTCTTGACCAAGATTTACTTGATACTTATTCCGACCCCTTGGTGAAATTGGCGATTCGGATTTTTGAACAACGCCGAGATTTTATCAAAAAGTTTTCCCCAATTTTCAAAAAACACTACCAAATATTAGGGGAAGGCCGTGAAGAAGTAGAAATTATTTATGAATCGGAGGTGGCCAGTGGGGATTTCGTGAAGGAGTTTAGATTAAATAGACAAACGGATGTGAAAGCTCAACGCACCACGAAGGGAATTCATAAAGATGATTATGTTTTTGAAATCGACCGTTATCCAGTCAAGAAGTTTGGTTCGCAGGGACAACAAAAATCGTTTGTGATGGCTTTACGATTAGCACAATTTGAGATGCTGGAAGAGTTTAGAGAAGTAAAACCTATTTTACTTTTAGATGATATTTTTGATAAACTCGACGACCGTCGAATTCAGAAATTGATAGAAAGTATTGATAATCAGACTTTCGGGCAGGTTTTTATTTCAGATGCTCGCCCCGAACGAACCGAAAAAATTTTGGAAAATGTAAAGGCTGAGATAAACTATATCAGAACGAAGTAGAGGCGTTGCATCCAATGCCTCTACAAAATCATTTCATCTTCACAATCGTGACGCCTTGCCCGCCACGGTCGGCATGTTCGTCTGATGTACCAGCAACTTGTTTATAACTTCTTAAATGCTGACGAATAAGTGTGCGTAAAATACCATCGCCTTTGCCATGCACAATGCGTAGTTCGGGATAGCCGAGCATAATTGCATCGTTCATCAAACTATCAACTTCGCCGAGGGCTTCTTCGCTGCGTTTACCTCGCAAATCAATATTGAAACTAAAATTGACCATTTTTTCGTTCATATCAATGCCCGAAACTTTGGCTTTTGGACTTTCTTTAGTAGCTTCTTTGTACTCTTTCTTGCTCATTTTCTCCAAACGATTGAGCTTGATATTGGTTTTTAGTTCGCCAATGGCCACTTCAATATCTTTACCTTTGATGGCCAAAACTTGCCCAATTGTCGGCTGTCCTTTGATTCTCACATAATCATTTACGCCAATATCTCCACTGCCAGCTTCCCATTCTTCGCCCGCAGGAGCTTTGGTTTCTTCTACTTTTTGTAGTTTTAACTCTTTTTGCTCAAACTCTTGCAATTCCTGACGAATCAGCTTCGTGATGTCTTTTTCGGCTTTCCCTTCTTTGATTTCACGAATCGTATTTTCTATTTTGCGGTTTGCTTCTTTCAGTAATTCTTTAGCTTGGGCTTTGGCTTCATTTAAAATCTTCTTTTTCTCTATTTCTAAGAAACTCTTTAAGCCAGTATATTGCTCAAGTGTGGTAGTGAGTTTCTGATTCTTCTCAATGAATTCTTTATTTTTTTCGGAGAAAACCTTTCGTTCAATCTCCAGTTCTTTTATTAATTTCTCGAAATCAATCTGTTGTGTGCCGAGCTTTCGTTTGGCGTTATCAACGATATGTTTCGATAAACCGATTTTTTGAGCCACTTCCAACGCAAACGAACTACCAGGTTTTCCGATTTCGAGTTCGTAGAGCGGTTCTAAATGCTCGGCATCAAACTTCATCGCACCGTTTACTGTTCCGTTGTGTTTATCGGCAAAAACTTTCAGATTTGTATAGTGCGTGTTAATTACACCATGAGCATTCGATTTCAGTAATTGCTCCAGAATCGACTCGGCAATTGCTCCGCCCAAACTTGGCTCAGTTCCAGTTCCAAATTCGTCAATGAGAAACAAAGTAAATTTATTCGCAAAATTTACAAAATGTTTCATATTCGTGAGGTGCGAACTATACGTACTTAGGTCGTTTTCGATGCTTTGCTCATCGCCAATATCAATAAAAATATTTTTGAAAACACCCACTTTTGAATCAGGAGAAACAGGTACGAGCAAACCACATTGAGCCATGTATTGCACCAAACCGATGGTTTTGAGCATAACTGACTTTCCGCCCGCATTGGGGCCAGAAACCAACACAATTCGGTTATCTTTATCAAGTTTTACACTCAGCGGCACAACACTTTTACCTTGTTTCTTGAATGATAAATACAAAAGCGGATGCTTGGCTCTGTACCATTCGAGGGCTTGATTCTCGACTAAAAGTGGGGCAGTTGCGTCGATTTCTAAGGCAAATTTGGCTTTTGCACCAATAAAATCTATGATTCCGAGAAAAAGATAGGCTTTACGCAACGCAGGCACGTGCGGGCGAATGAAATCTGTCAAACGCTCTAAAATCTTTACGATTTCTCTACGCTCACGGGCTTCTAAATCTCGGATTTCGTTGTTGGCTTCTAAAACTTCAGCGGGTTCGATAAACGCCATTTGTCCAGTTGCCGATTCGTCATGCACGAAACCTTTGACTTTACGTTTATGTTCGGACAAAATCGGAATAACCATGCGGCCATCACGCACCGTGAGCGACATTTCATCGCCAATCCAACCACTATTTCGAGCAGTTCGGAGGATTCGTTCTAAAGTTTTTCGTAAATCGCTTTGTTCAGAAATCAATCGACGACGAATATCCATTAACTCAGGCGAAGCGTTATCTCGTACTTTTCCACGCTCATCAATGATTTTATCAATTTGTGAAATCACCGTTGCCCAACCATCGACACTACTTTTTCCATCGGCCAAAACGGGGAGGGAATTCGTAACGAGTGTTTTGAGTTCTGGGTAAATGTGGTCTTCTTTTACTTTAAAGAAATGGATGATTTGCTGAATGGTGCGAAGTGAGAGTTTTATTTCAAAAAATTGCTCTTCGCTCACAAAAGCACCTTCAATAGCGGCACGAGAAAGGGCTTCGCTGACATCAATATAATTTTGTTGCGGAAAATCAGACTCGGTTTGTAGAATCAACTTAAACTCGGCCGCCTGACGATGCAAACGGTCGATTATCTTGAAATCATCAGAGAAACGAATTTTTTCGACAAAAGCACGTCCAAGCGAACTCACACACTGCTCGGCGATATGTTCACGGATTTTATCGAAACCTAACTTTTGTTCTATATTTTGGGGGTAAAGCATGAAAATTTGTGGTAAATCAAGTATTTGTAAGCCAATAAGTAGTTTAACTGTTTTAGGCTACGTTTGTCTGTATTAAAATACAAATTTACCACAAATTTTGTTCGTTTGAGGTAAAACCAGCAATCTATAAACTATAAAAAGATTTGTTGTCGATTTTTTCTCTATTTTTGTTCATATAAATTCTAAAAAAATGAAATTTCAATTAGAAATCGAAATCGCAGAAAATAAACGAGATTTTGTGGAAGAGTTTTTTAAGACAATATCATTTGTAAAAAAAGTGACGATTGTTGCTCAAAACGAAGTTACAAACTCCGCAATTTTAGATAGTATTGAGGCGTATGAAAAGGGCAAGATAAAACCTACCCCAGTTAGTTTGTCTGAACTAAAATCAATGATTGATGCGTGAACTACTTTTTATGCCTAAAGCATGGCAGGATTTGGGTTGGTTGGTGAAAAATGACATCAAAACAATTAAGAAAATTCATAATCTTTTAGAAAATACTTGTAAAACACCTTTTGAGGGCTTAGGTCAACCCGAACCTTTAAAGGCAAATTATTCGGGTTATTGGTCCCGTAGAATCAACTTAGAGCATCGAATTGTTTATAAAGTCGAGGAAACGCAAATTATTGTTCATTCGCTTTATGGGCATTATCAAGATTGATTTTACAAGTATTTTCTCTATTATAAATCAACTTTTAAACCCTTTCCAACATAATCGGATAAGTTTTTCGAGAAGCCCATTGTGGCACATAAATATTTTCATTGCTATCTACGCATACATCATGCGGATGCAAGAAAACCTTAAATGGGTCTTGCTTACGTTGTTCTTGAAGCTGATTATTTTGATAAATTGGCTCACTTCCGCCTGGAGTTGAAACAACTCGGTCGTTTTTATCTAAAATTGTGATATAACCCGAGTTCGGATAAGAATCTGATGTTGAGCGGAAAGCAGCACCATACAAATTTTCACCTTTGATTACTGGGCGACAAATGTAAGTTCCGGGCAAAGCAATCGTTGAAATATATTTACCGTCAAGCGTGAATCGTTTCCAACAGTTTTCGATTCTTGAAGTAACTATCAGCGTTGGGTTTTGCTTGTTTCGAGTATCAACCACAATGCCGTGATTACACTTAAATTTATCTACACCATCGCCGCCGCCACCCCAATGACGAATATATTTTCCTTTTGAATCATATTGAATTACGTAGTTCAGACCATAGCCATCAGTTACAAAAATATCGCCATTGGCAGGATTTACGGCACTTTCGGTTGGTTTAAACTGAGCAGGGTGGTCATAGACGCCTGTTTCTTTTGGGTATTCAATCTTAAAAATTTCTTTACCTTTTAAATCAGTTTTGATAACTTGATGGCGGTCGGTATCGCAAATTAATAAAAACTGTTCGCCCCCTTCATTCAAGAGCGTTAGTCCGTGACCGCCAATGTAGGTTGTTCCCCAAGTTTCGAGCAGTTTTCCCGACTTATCATAAATCAAAACATTGTTTTTGGTTTCGTTGCCAAGCATAATTAGGCGACCTTTGGCATCTTCTACCATTTCGTGGCAGTCGTTTACAGGGTTTTTCCCTGCATCCAAAACTCCCCAACCAACTTTTACTCGGTATTTGTGTGTGTTGTGTCCGATGATGATTTCATCGTTTTTACCAAAACTGACTTCTGGAAAAGCCGAAATAGCAGTCGTGATTCCTGTAATCTTTAAGAAATTTCGACGAGTTAAAAATTCATTCATTAGTTTGTTATAAGGTTGAAAAAGATTGAGTAAATATTAAACAGTTGCTTCGTTGATTTTAGTAGTTGGGTTCATGATGTAGGTCAGGAGTTTGTTTTCTGCCTGTAATTCTACAATTCGGTAGCCTCGATAAGTTGTTCCCCAATTTCCGCCGATGTGAGAATCAAACATATACGGAATTCCCTCATGTGTTTTTACATTTTCTTGGTCGTGGTCATGGCCGTTGAAAACTGCTCGAACATTTTTATATTGCTTCAATAATTCTTGGAATTCTTTGCTATCTACCGCATTATCAGTCCATTTTACGGGCGTGATATGTATGAAAATAAAGATGTTTTTCTTCTTTTTATGCTCATCAAGTTTTGATTTAAACCATTCGATATTTGGTGGAAGATATTTTCCTTCCACATTTGAGGTTGTTCCGAATAGAAATGCGTTGCTACCCAAGACATAATCGTAGTTGACAGGCACTCCCCACACACGCTCCCATTGCTCGGGCGTAGCGTGGTCGTGATTGCCTTGCGTAACGAAGTATGGCATTTCAAGATCATCAAAGAGGCTTTTTGCTGTCGATAAGAAATTTATATCATCATGAATAATATCGCCATTAATTACACAAAAATCAAATTTTTGTTCACGATGTTGAGCATTTACATTATTGATGAAAGTCTCAAAGTATGCTTTATAATCGGTTTTGGGTTGACCAAAATGGCCATCAGAAGCTACTACGAAACGGAGTTTTGATTTTTTTGAAGATAGGTTTTCGGCAAATGCAGGGATAATACTGCCATCGGCCAGTAGGAATGTAGCAAATGATATTTGTTTGATAAAGTCTTTGCGATTCATGGTCAGAATAAATGAATAGTTTTAAGCAATGAATTTGCATCATTTATTTGATTTCAACAAAAAACCGAGCGATTATTTAATAAAATATAACATTGAATAATTGTTCGGTGATTGGAATGAACCGAGTTTTAGAATTCGTCTTGAAGTTTTATGTATAAACGCTCAAATTTTTGGTGTAATTGGTCATAAAGTTCAGCTTTTGTAGTATCGGGTGAAAATACTTTTGAGGTAGTTTGGGTTGCTGTTTTTGCTTCTAAACCTAAGCCTTTCAGGGCTAAAAGTACCGCTCCCCAAGCCGAACCTTCGATATTATCAGTTATGACGACTTTTTTCTGAAAAACATCAGCTACGAGCTGTAACCAAAAATCACTTTTGGCAAAACCTCCGCTGGCACAGATTTCGTCAACGGGGAATTTCTCCATCAATACTTTCCCGACCGAATAGAGATTCAAAATCAATCCTTCCATGACAGCTCGGGTCAAGTGTGCTTGGGTGTGATTGATGCTTAATCCGAAAAAAACACCTTTTGCGTTAGCATTCCAAACAGGAGCTCTTTCTCCTAAAATATAAGGTAGGAACAATAAGTTTTCTGCTCCTGCGGGTGTTTTTTGAGCTTTTTCAATCAGTTCTTCGGTCGAAATGCTGGTTTGTAAGATTTGTTCTTTCAACCATTGTATCACCACCGCACCATTATTTGTTGCTCCGCCAACAACGTGTTGAGTTGAGGTTAGTAAATAATTGAAAGTTCGCATTTGTGGGTCGGTGTAGTATTCGTCTACACAAATTCTGACAGCTCCGCTCGTACCCATCGTAAAAGCCAGTTTATTTTTGCCCATAGCCCCAGTACCAAGATTGGCTAAAGGCCCATCAGCCCCACCAATAAAATATTTTTTATCTTGTTTGGTTCGGAAAAATGTCGTCGGGATTATTTTGGGTAGTCTTTCTTCCCCAATTCCAACCAAATCTAAGGCTTTAGTATCCCAACGTAAATCTTGGATATTCATCATGCCAGTGGCCGAGGCGAGTGATTCATCTATTTCATATTCACCAAAGATTTTGTGCCAAATGTATTCTTTGATGCCTATAAATTTATGGGCTTTTGCAAAAACTTCGGGTTCGTTTTCCTTTAACCACAGAATTTTACACAGGAATGAGAATGGATGAATGGGTGTACCAGTTCGGTGATAGATTTCTTGACCTACGGGGCTTGCTTTCAGCTTATTGCCAATCTCAATGGCACGATTATCTGCCCAAACGATTAGGTTTGTCAGAGGTTTGCCGCCTTCGTCAACAGCCATAATGCTGTGCATGGCCGATGACATACTCAGCGTTTCGAGCAATGAGCGTTTATCCAGAAAAGCTAAGCATTGTCTAACAGCCTCGTAAATTTCGTCGGGATTTTGCTCACTCCAATTGGGGTGATGATGAAACATTTCGTAGGAAATGCTCTTTTGGGTCAGAACTTTGCCCGAAATATCAAAAACAACGGCTTTTGTGTTGGTTGTGCCTATGTCAAGTCCTGTGAAATACAATTGAAATACAATTTTGAATGATTGAATGAGAGAATGAATAAGAGAATGGTGGATTTTTTTTAATTATTCACTCATTCAAAATTCCATCATTTACTCATTCTTTTCCACTGCGTGTCCGCCGAATTCGTTTCTTAGAGCAGCTACCACTTTTCCAGAGAATGTATCGGTCTGTTGCGAGCGATAACGCATCATGAGCGAGAGTGCGATTACTGGCGTAGCCACGCCCATATCGAGGGCCGTTTCAAGAGTCCATTTTCCTTCGCCCGACGAGTGCATGATTCCTTTGATGGCGTCGAGTTTTGCATCTTTTCTGAAGGCATTTTCGGTCAATTCCATTAACCAACCACGCACCACCGAACCATGATTGAAAAGTTTTGCAACAGCCTCAAAATCAAGGTCGTAGTTCGATTTTTCAAATACTTCAAAACCTTCGGCAATAGCTTGCATCATGCCGTATTCGATACCATTATGTACCATTTTTACGAAATGTCCGCTACCTGCCTCACCTGTATATAAATAACCGTTTTCGAGAGAAATGTCTTTGAAAACCTTCTCGACATACTCAAAAGTTGATTTATCGCCACCAATCATTGTGCAAGCACCGTTCAATGCTCCGCTTGTACCACCACTTGTTCCGCAATCAAGAAATTCTATTTGCTTTTCTTTGAGTGTATTGTAACGTCTGACCGAATCTTTAAAATTTGAATTTCCACCATCAATTACGATGTCTTTTGGCTTCAAATATTCGCTTAATTCTTCGATAACTCCATCTACGATTTCGCCTGACGGAACCATCAACCAGATAACTTTTCTGCCTTTTAGTTTACCACAAAGACTTTCTAATGAATAAGCACCCAAGATACCACCTTCTTCACCGATTTTATCAACCGATGCTTCGTTTACATCATGAGCAACTACTTCGTAATTGTTATTTCTGAGATTGAGAGCCAAATTATAACCCATTTTACCGAGTCCTACGAGTCCGATTTGCATACCCCTAACCCCTAAAGGGGGATTTTAGTGTTTATTTTCCCCACCTCTTAACTAAAGAAGTGGGGAAGTTTTTAATATATTTTCTTGAACAAAATTACCCACAAAATTATTCCCCTTTAGGGGTTAGGGGTATTTTTATTTATCCCACCAAACTTTGGTGTCTAAGTCATCTGCTCCTTGGCGGCCAATGGCTTCTTTTACGTTGACACTGTTGACCGAAATTTCGGAGTTTGGATAGGTTAGGCGGCGAATAAATGTGCCTTTAATTCCTTTCCCTGGAAATGGATTTGGTGTAAGTATAGGAAAACCACTTCGGCGAAAATTGGCAAATGCCTCTGGACCATTTAAGAAAGAAGCTATCCAATATTGCGTATTGATTTGCTCTAATGCGGTGGTAGTTTTAAATGGATTTTCTGTCAAATATGCTGTAATTGCAGCGGGAGCAACAGCTGCGTTTGCATCATAACTGGCCAGTTGCTCCATGTGGAGTCTAACGCCTTTGTTGAAATATGCTTCTGCTGTTGAGCCTGTTACCCAGCCTCTTTGGGCGGCCTCTGCCAGCAAGAGTTGTGTTTGTGCAGCCGTTACCAAGAAATTTGGAGCAGTATTTTTTGCCATGCGAGTTCTATCTACTTGTGTAAAATCATAGAAACTTGCCAATTTATTCTTTGCAACTTCGGCCGAGATTGTGCTGTTATCAAATCCAAAAGGCATTCCTATTTGTACGGTTGGGTCAGTGCTTGCTCTTGAGGCTACTTGCTCGGGACCCGACTTTGCTCCAACGTATCGAACCGCAATTGATTTCAGACGGGGGTCGTTTGTTTTCTTCAAGTAATCAACAAATGGGGCGGCCATGTAAATATTAGCGGCTTCGGTTGAATTCAGCATATTACCTACGGCATTCACATAATTGGCATCATGGCGAACCATTGCATTTTCAGTGTTTAGCTCCATTACGCCTGCTGCTACGGCTTTGCCTACAACTGATTGTGCTTGAGTGGCATCTACTTTGCTCAGACGCATACCTGCACGAAGCAAAAGAGAATTAGCAAACTTTTTCCATAAAGCGATGTTTCCACCATACAAAACATCAGCAGTTTCTACGGTTTTTGCGGCATCTAAGGCTGTTGCGGCATCGGTTAATTCTTTGATTATTGCAGCATAAACAGCTTGTTGGGTATCATACTTAGGTAATACAATTTGCTGCGTATAGCCCTTGGCTGCTTCTCCGTAGGGAATATCTCCGTAAGAATCAGTAGTTACCATATAAGCGTATGCTTGTAAAATACGAGCCATATTGTATAGGTTCGAGCGTGCAGGCAAATCTTTTGTTTGGTCGATAACATCTTGGGTATTTCTGATGACCGTACGGTAATATTTTTGCCAATTTTGAACAGTATTGTCACGACTATCCTGATTAAAGTTTGCCCCTGTTAAAACCCCAGAGTTGGGCGAAACCATTTGTTGTACAACACCAATTTCATAGATAACAGTACCAGGTGAATACGTACAATTGATGGTAGCATTATTCAGAATAAAAACTGGATTAACAGAGGTTGCGGCTGTTTTATTAATATTTAGTTCGTCGAAACCTTTATCGCAGCTTGTTAGCCCCCAAAAAGGAATAGACAACAATAGAACTTTTAATATATTTTTCATTTCAAATTCATTTTTAAATTGATTACTTGGACTTCTGAGGCTTAAAACTTCACATTCAAATTAAAGCCCATGCTACGAGTTGTTGGCAAACCATGAGATTCCATGCCTACGAGGTTATCTGATGAATAACCGAACGATTCAGGGTCGATGTTATCTACCCATTTTTTGAGTAATAAAACATTATTAGCAACCAAACTTAGCTTAGCTCCTTTAACAACAGAGTTTTTAGGTAGAAACTTCGTAAAGTCATAGCCTGCAGTGATTTGGCGTAACTTCCAGAAACCTCCGTTATAAACAACTGGCTCAATCAAAGCCAACGAACGCACAACTGACCAATAATCTTGTACGTTGGCTTTTACGGTATTTGGTTCGCCTTTCTCGTTTACTCCAACGCCTACAACTCCGCCTGTTTCGCGTCCTTCGAGGGTGTTTTTATGCAAACCATGACGGTATAAGTTGAAATTTGAACCAGAAAGCATCATGTTTCCTAACTTGAAATCAATCAATGCCGAGAGTGTAATGCCTTTATAATTGAAAGCATTATTGATACCACCAACCCATTTTGGTAAAGCACTGCCATAAGAGATGAGGTCAGTTGTACGAAGTGGAATACCATTTGCACCAAATATTTGACGCCCTTGGGCATCACGACGATAACCAAAACCATATATGAGGCCCATTTCTTCACCAACTACTTGGCGAAGTTCACCATTGAAAACGTGCGTTCCGACAGTAATTCTTTCACCTGGGGTATCAGTCAATAAGCTCAATACTTTAGTTTTATTGAATGAACCATTGAGGGTGATGTCCCATTGGAAACCTGATGTTTTTACAGGAACTAAATTGAGTAACATCTCTGCACCGTTAGTGCGGCTTTTACCACTATTTATCAAAGTGCTGACAAACCCCGAAGCATCAGACACTTGTGCCGAAACGATTTGGTCAGTGGTTATTTTTTGGTAAACGGCAAAGTCTAAGCCTACACGATTATTGAACATTTTCAACTCCAAACCTACTTCTTTTTCAGATGCTCTCATTGGTCTTAGGTTCGCATTTGGAAGGGTATTGCCCGACGAACCACCAACTGGCTGCAAAGCTCCTGCTGGGTTACTCAATAAGTTTGAATTGATGGCGTAGAATAGATTATTTGAATAAGGAGAAACGTCGGTATCGCTACCTACTTCTGCATAAGCAACTCTTAGTTTTCCGAAGTTTAACCAACTGGGTGTATTGTTGAATGACTGAGAAAACACATAACTTGCCGAAACCGATGGATATAAAATGCTGCGGTTTTCGGGAGAAAGTGTTGAAAACCAGTCGTTTCTTGCTGTAACATTTACAAATAAATAGTTTTTATATGAAAATTCACTCGAACCATAAATTGAGTTTACAGCTCTTTCCGACAAACCATAGATTGGGTCTTTTACACGTCCATTCATGACAGTATATAAACCTCTCACTACAAAATCTTGTACGAAAGTAGAATTCAAGTCTGAACGGCGATACATTTGGTTGCCGCCCACATTTAAATCAACGCCAAAATCACCAAAGGTTTTTGTGGCGGCAATTAAGATGTCGGCATTGGTTTCTCTAAATCGGCGAGCTTCTTGTGTAAAGCTTCCATTAACAAAACCAGCAGGTGCGGCCGCCAAAGAAGCATGACCTGTTGGGAAGTTATTAAATTCTTGATCACGTGACCAAAAATCTTGTCCAATACGGCCCTGTACATAAAGCCAATCAGTAAGGTTATATTTTACTGAAATATTTCCAAAAATTCTATCTCGGCGAATGTTTTGGAACTGCTCAGCAAGCGTCCAGTACGGATTCGTACGATTCATGAATCTTGAATAAATAAATTCATTTCCTGCGGCATTGTATTTCTTTTCATCCAACAGACTCAAAGGCATAGAGTTGGCCATATTTGAGAGTGCTGTTGGAATCGAATTATCTTGATTGGCAACGTTTGGTGGGTTTTTATTAAATTCATTTGAATAGTTTACATTTCCTGAAAAGCTCAGTTTTTTTGATAAATTATATGAAAAACCCAAATTAAGTGTTTTGCGATTAAAGCTATTATTGGGCACAATACCTTTGCTTTCCATGTTGGCAAACGAAAGATTCATACCACCTTTTTCGCCCGAAGATGCTAATGAAATTGTGTTCGTAAAGTTCTGCCCATTGCGATAAAACTTGCGAATTCGGTCGTATTGAGGCTCGTATGGAACGCTTACCCCATCAAACAAAACTTGAGTCATACCTGGCTGAAATTTTTCACCAAATGACCACTGACCTGATGTTGGATTTGGTGCTGTTGGTCTAACCCCATTTTCGCCTTGACCATATATATACTGATAATCAGTAAAATCTAACGGTGTTTCGTTTGTAAAATTGGTATTGAATGTTACACCAATGCCTTTATTATCGCCTCTCGATTTTGTTGTAATCATAATTACACCATCTTTTGCACGAGAACCGTACAAAGCGGCTGCAGTTGCACCTTTCAAAACTGTCATGCTTTCAACATCATCAGGGTTGATTGATGATAAACCATCGCCACCATCTGATGTATTACCGCCACCTCTTACCCCAATTGAATTGTCTGCTCCCGCATTACCAGGGTTTGTTCCAAAATTTGTATTATCAATCGGCACACCATTCACAACAATCAAAGGGTTGTTTTGCCCAGATATAGATGATTGTCCACGAATTCTGATTTTTGAAGTTCCTCCAGGGCCTGTTCCTAAACCCGAAATATTTACACCTGCAATTTTACCTGTTAGTGCATTCATCAAATTGGGTGAACGGTTTTCGGTCAATTGCTCTCGGCCAACCGTAGAGGTGGCATAACCTAATTTTTTAGATTCTTTCTTGATACCCAAAGCTGTAACAACTACTTCATCTAAACTTTGAGCATCTTCATCAAGCGAAATATTGATAACTGACTGATTTCCAACTTTAATTTCTTGGGTTTTGTAACCAATAAAACTAAAAACAAGCGTTGCATCAGAAGATGCATTTACGCTAAAACTGCCATCAGCACTGGTATTTGTACCAGTGTTTGTACCTTTAACTTGCACCGAAACACCAGGAAGGGCAACCCCTTCTTTCGAGGAGGAAACTTTGCCTGAAACTTTTTGTGCGTAAATTGCTGCCGAAGAGGCCATCAACAGCATAAATAATAGGAGTTGTTTTTTCATGAGTTAAACGATAGATTTTATTTCTGATAGCAAATCTCCGAAACAAAAGTTGTCTAAACTTCCAAATGCTTTCGGTGGTGGATTTTATAATGATTGCTTGAAATAATTGTAATATTTTTACAGGAATTTAGCGGTTGTTTTAAAATGATATTCCAACAATAACTGCTAAAAGTAAAATCACTTACAGTCAATAATGTCACTTTTTTCATTTCATAAAGGTAAATCGTCCGAGATTCAGGCATTTCCACACTTAATTGAGTTTTTCTGTAAAAAAATTCAGCAAGTGCAGCCTAACTCTATGCCCTTGAAGGAAAATCATGGACTCAAAGTGTTTTTTGTTTTGGAAGGAAAGTTCGATTGGAGTATTGATAATCAAGCTATTACTGTTTATCCAAACGATGCAGTATTGGTTTTTCCCAAACAACTCTTTGGTGGCGTAAAAGAAATGTGGGATATGGGTTCGGTGTTGTCAATTACGATAAATCCACGTTTTTTTTCGGAAGATGGAGAATTAATATTGGGTGATTGGAGCGGTATTTCTGAAATCGAACAAAAGCTTATTGGCAAACTTTTCTCGCTCAATAAAAAACCTGTTTTACAAAACTTTAAACAAGTTGGGGAAATTTTACAAAAAATTAAAAACGAAATAACAATCAACGAATTAGGCTTTAAAACTCGCATAAATCACTTATTGGATGAACTTTTGATTAGTATAGCTCGTCAAATGAGCAAGCAAGATAACCAACGAAGAGATTTTTCGCAGACTTTTCAAAAACTCGACCATGTTTTGCGTGAAAACCTCGCTCATCCGTGGACGGTGGAAGAAATGGCGGTCATTGTGGGTTTAGGAACAACGGCTTTTACTGAAAAAGTAAAATCATATTCGGGTTTTTCACCACTCAACTACTTGATAAATTTAAGAATCTCGGAAGCTATTCGCTTGCTAAAATCATCAACAATTAGTTTGACAGACATTGCTCTCGACACAGGGTTTTATTCGTCCCAGCATTTTTCAACAACATTTAAGAAACTAACAGGCTATACACCAGGGCATTATAGGAAAAATGAATGAAGTTGAATGAGTGAATAATAAAATTTAAAAGCTATTCACTCCGTCAACATTCATTCACTCATTGAGTATATGGAAACTATCATAACAATCGACATCGAAACAACTGCGGTACGAGTTATCGCTTTTGACCTAAAAGGCAAGCAAGTAGCTGCACGAAAAGGTACATATCCGACCTTTCATACAAAACCAGATTATAGTGAGCAAGACCCCGAACAAGTTTTTATTACGGTGCTTTTTGTGCTAAAAGGCTTGCTCAATGACCCACTTTTTATAAAAAAAAACAAAGTATTTACTATTGTTTTTAGTTCATCAATGCATAGTGTTTTGCCTGTTGATAAAAACGGTGTTCCCTTAGGCAATGCTATCATTTGGGCTGATAATAGAGCAAGTAAGGTTGCAACTGAACTAAAAAACTCGGCTTTAGGTATAGAAATTTATCGGGCAACGGGTACGCCTATTCATCCGATGTCGCCGTTGGCAAAAATAACTTGGATAAAAAACCACGACCCCGAACGATTTGCTAAAACAAGTAAATTTATTTCGTTGAAAGAATATATTTTGCACCAATTCACGGGCGATTATTTGATTGATTATAGCTTGGCATCAGCAACGGGGCTTTTTAATATCCATGATTTAAAATGGGAAAAAAAATCACTTGATTTTGCTGGAATTTCGAGTGAACACCTTTCAAAACCAACTTCTATTTTTAATGCCGACCTAAAACTTCGGCCAGCTTTGGCAAAATCATTGCGACTTTCGGATAAAACCAAGATAATTGTGGGTAGCAGTGATGGTTGTTTTGCAACGCTTGGTTCGGGTGTACTTGGCGAAGGACAGGCAACAATCTCGATAACTTCGAGTGGTGCAGTGAGGGTTGCAGGAAATGAGGTTTTGCAAGATGAAAAACAACGTTTCTTTAATTATATACTTGATAAAGGACGTTATATTTCGGGCGGACCAACTAATAATGGTGGTGTAGCTTTTGAGTGGTATGCTCGCCAATTCGGCAATTTCAATAATGGACTGGACTTTGAAGATAGCCTCAGCGATTTGTTTAAAGATGCAGCTCAAGTGTCGGCAGGAGCAAACGGGCTGCTTTTTTTGCCTTATTTGCTGGGCGAAAGAGCCCCACTTTGGAACGCCAATGCTCGTGGGGTTTATTTTGGTATAAATATTACGCATGAGCAACCACATTTTGTGCGAGCAACAATCGAAGGGATTTTGTTTGAGATTTATAGCATCGGAAAAATGCTTCAAACCTATCGCAAAATTGACAATTTGTATGTCAACGGCACTTATGCAACCTTACCTCTTTGGTCGCAAATTATTTCGGATATGTTTGGAAAGCAGGTCAATATCAACGACAACCATGATAGTGCCAATGTGGGGGCAGCGATGTTGGCTTTGACAGAAATGGGTATTTTTAGTTCGCTCGAAGAAGCCGCCAAAACCATTCAATCGTCTAAAGTTTATCAACCCAATCAAGTAAATCATCAAAAATACCAAAAGTTTTATACGATTTTTGAAAGATTAAGCTACAAACTCACCGAAGAATTTGATTTGATTGCTGAATTACAACAAAATCAAGGGGATTGATTATCTTTCGGGAAAAATCAACAAACCCTAAACATTAATGAAAGAACGCCTGACCTCAATTGACGTTTTTAGAGGCATGACAATCATGCTCATGACGATTGTAAATAATCCAGGCGACTGGGGGCATATTTACGCCCCACTCGAACACGCCGAATGGCATGGCTGCACACCAACTGATTTAGTTTTTCCGTTTTTTCTATTTATTGTAGGAATCTCTACGGTGCTTTCTATGCCTGTGAAAAAGTTTGATAAATCGGTTTTAGAAAGAATCATTACTCGTGCATTAAGAATATTTCTCTTAGGCTTATCGCTCAATTTCTTTTCAAAAATCCATCTTGGCTCTCTCGAAGGTATTCCTTTGATGCTTGTTCGCTTGGTTTTTACGGCTATCATAACGGTTTTATTACTCGGCGAATACGACCGAAAAAAGCAACTATACGTGGCTATCGGACTATTTGCCTTAATGATGTTTTTGTGTTTCGGAGGCTTTGAAGATTTTGCTTCGGTCAGAATTCCTGGAGTTTTGCAGCGAATAGCAGTTGTATATTTAATCGTTTCAATTATTTATGCTACAACCAACACGACCGTTCAAATTATCATCGGTTTGGCTTGCTTGTTGGGCTATTGGGCTCTAATGGCTCTCGTTGATGTGCCAAATGTAGGAGTGGCTAATTTTGAGAAGGGTACAAACCTTGCTGCTTGGCTTGACAATTATCTACTGCCGGGGCACCTTTGGGCAACTTCAAAAACCTGGGACCCAGAAGGTATTTTAAGTACATTGCCAGCTATTGGAACGGGTTTGGCTGGTGTTTTTACAGGAAAATTGCTCACAAATGATTTTCCAAAAAACAAAAAAGCGGTTTATCTGCTCTCGGCAGGTATGATTGGTGTAATGATTGGCGTACTTTGGAATGATGTTTTTCCGATAAACAAAGCTTTATGGACGAGTTCGTATGTGTGTTACGCAGCAGGAATTGCCTTACTAGTACTCGGAGTATTGTATTTTGTGATTGATGTACTTGGCTTCGATGCTTGGACAAAGCCTTTTGTGATTTTTGGTGTGAATCCGATGCTGGTATTTTTCTTTTCGGGAATAATTCCACGAGTTTTGAATATGATAAAAATTGCTCAACCCGAAAATCTTGAAAACCCTACTGCAGGTTTAGTTTCTTGGCTTTATAGTCATTGGATTGAGCCATTTTTTACCGAACCGAAAAATGCTTCTTTGGCGGGTGCTTTGACTTACTTAGTGATTTGGTTTGTGATTTTGGTGTTGTTTGATAGAAAGAAAATGATATTTAAAGTTTAACAAATGCTCAAAAAAACAACTAAACGCCTATTAATCAGTTATTTGTTAATTTTAGCTGTGGCACAATTATTTTCGGGCTGCATGACTTTTCGGTTGAGTAAGGCGGATATTGATGAACAGTTTAAAAATACTACTTTCAAACCAACTGAGCATCGAATCAAAGTTTTGGGTAGGGAAATCAATTATGTCGAAATCGGAAAAGACTCGCTACCAGTTGTGTTTTTTGTGCATGGTTCTCCTGGTTCATGGAGTGCGTTTAGTGGTTTTATGAAAGATGAAGATTTGCTAAAAAAAGTAAAAATGGTGTCGGTAGATAGGGCTGGATTTGGTTATTCTGATTTGGGAAACGGTGAAAAATCTTTGGAGAAGCAAGCTGCTTATTTAAAGCCAATTGTTGAGAAATATAAGCAAAAAGACCAAAAACTCATTCTTGTTGGTCATTCGCTCGGCGGCCCGATGCTTGCTCGAATGGCCATTGATTACCCCGAATTGATTGATAACTTGATTTTTGTAGCACCCTCTATTGACCCTACGCTTGAGCCTGCTCGTTGGTATCGCTATATTTTAGATTCGGTTTTTATTCGCTACATTATTCCTCGATCATTTCGGGCGTCTAATTTGGAGATTTTATATTTGAAAGAGGATTTAGAAGCTATGCTTCCTTTTTGGAAAAATATTCGTCAGCCCACAATTGTGATTCAAGGTAAAAAAGATGTTTTAGTGCATCCAGATAATGCAAAATTTGCCCAGAAGATGCTCATTAATGCCCGAAGTGTACAAATATGGCTCAAAGACGATATGAATCATTTTGTGCCGTGGTCAAACCCAGAATTGATAAAAGAGGCAATTTTGAAGTCTTTATAAAGACATTCCCACAAAAAATAAGTAATTTTGTAAAAAGTATTAAACAAAATATTACTACACATGGCAACAAACAGAACATTCACGATGATTAAGCCACACGCTGTGGCAGCAAATAATATCGGTGGAATTACGGCGATGATTGAGGCGGCAGGTTTCAGAATCGTGGCAATGAAAAAAACACAATTATCGGCAGCACAAGCAGGTAAATTCTATGAAGTACATAAAGAAAGACCTTTTTATGGCGAATTGTGCGAAATGATGTCTTCTGGCCCAATCGTTCCGATGATTTTGGAGAAAGAAAACGCAGTAGCCGATTTCCGTACTTTGATTGGTGCAACAAATCCAGCGAATGCCGAAGAAGGAACAATTCGTAAAAAATATGCAATATCAATGGGCGAAAATGCCATTCACGGTTCAGATTCAGACGAAAATGCCGCTATCGAAGGCTCGTTTTTCTTTGGAGCTATTGAGCAATATTGATTATAGATAGTTGTAAAATTTAACGTCGGCATGGTTCAAAACCATGCCGACGTTTGGCTATTGCGATAAAAATAGTTTTTCAATCTATTCCTTCGTAAATAATTCCTGCTTTTTGTCTGATTTCATCCAACAGGCTTATCAGTTTTACGCTCATCGAAAGTGGCATTTTCGAACTTTCTTTTTTTCCTTCTCGTACGCACTGGCTTACTTCTTCAATCTCGAAATTATAACCAAAAGTTTTTCGTGGAAAATTGAATTTCACAGGCTTTTTATCGGTTTCAAAAAGCGTAATTCGCTTCGCCTCCATAAATCGACCTTCGATATGGATATAACCATTTTCGCCGTAAATCAAGGCTTCCGTAAGCGTGCGTGATTTGAGTGTGCAACTCAAATTGGCAGTTGCTTCGTTTTTATACCCTAATACAAAACTTGTGGTTTCATCGATACCAGTTTCTCCGAAGTTACTAATTGCTTGAATATCAGAAGGATAGCCTAATAAAAGCAAACTTAAATAAGCTGGGTAAATGCCAATATCAAGTAAAGCACCGCCACCGAGGTTAGGGTTTAGGAGGCGTTTTTCGGGTAAAAAAGGAGCATTAAAACCAAAATCTGCTTGCACGTTTCTTACTTTTCCGATGCGTCCTTCGGCAATTAAATCTAAAGTTTTCTGAATGGCAGGAATAAACCGTGTCCACATGGCTTCCATCAAAAATGTATCGTTTTCACGAGCCGCTTCCACCATTTTCTGCACTTGCTTTAAGTTCATGGCAAAAGGTTTTTCACACAAAACGGGTATTTTATGCTTTAAACACAAAAGTGTGTTTTCGGCATGCGAAGTATGCGGAGTGGCAATGTAGATGGCATCTAAATCGGGAGTTTGAAAAATGCTCTCGTAAGAATCATAGAAATAGGGTGCTTCGTAGCGTTCGGCAAAGTCTTTGGCTCGTTCGAGCGAAGAAGAAGAGGCAACGGCATGAAGTTGAGCATTTTTTACAGCTTTTAAGTCAGTCGCAAATTTTTCAGCAATTTTTCCTACGCCAATAATTCCCCACTTAATATTTTTTTTCATTTTAAATCAGTTTCTTTTGAGAAACGAAATTAAGCAAAAAACGTTTTATCGGATAATTATTTTTTCGGTGACTTTGGTTTCGCCCATCTCCAAAACGAGAAAGTATAAACCGGCATTGATTGCGTTTGGTAATAAGACCTGCGTTTTTTGATTATCAAGCACAATGCTTTCAATAGGAACTGGCAAACCGATGATGTTTAGTAATTGAATTTGAGAGATTGGTTTGTCAAAAGTTTCGATTAAGAAACTACTATCATCAACAGGATTTGGCGAAATCTTAACTATTTGTTCCGAAATATTGGGTTCTGAACTAAGAATAGAAACCGTTATAGTGAGTGTTTTGTAGATAAATTCTTTTCCCGCCGCATCATAGAATTTTAAACGGTAATAGTTTTTACCCAGAAATGGCTTTTGGTCAGTGAAGGAATAAGATTTTTTAGTTGTAGAATTGACCGAAGCAATCACTTGTCCTAAGATCGTAAATTTTATGCCATCAATACTTCGTTCGACTATGAAGTTTTTAGATTGTACTTCGGTCGAGGTTTCCCAAGCGACTTTTACATATTGTTCGGGAGTGATGTTTGCACTGTAAGTTTTTATTTCGGCAGGAAGCTGGTTGCCAACTTTTATAGCCCAAAAATCTGTTCCTCCTTTGTTTTCGCTTACGTCGCCATCAACAGAGTCTGAGTTTCCTGCAATAATAAAACCACCGTCACTTGTCGGAAATGCTCCACGAGCGATGTCAGAATCTGCTCCACCAAACATTGTGTGGTTACTTATTAAGCCTGAATTTTCAATGTTTACTACCCAAATATCACCCACAGGGCCGTTGGGTTTTACTTTTTCGATAACCGAACTGCTCATTCCCATCGCAAAGAGTTTACCTGTGCTTGATTTTTTTATGGTGTAAAGTCCATCAATATCGTCTCCGCCAGTCAAAACTTTCCAAAGTAATCTCCCTTCGTTGGCTGAATATTTTGCCAAAATTCCATCTTTCTGCCCAAGACTTGGAGTCATATCTCCATTGGTCGAGTTTGTTTCTCCTACGATTATGTACCCATTATCAGTAGTTTCAATGGCAGAATAAGCAATGTCTAAATTCGTTCCACCTAAAGCTCTTAGCCATAAAAGTCGGCCATTAGCATCGGCTTTCATAATACAAAAATCTATGAAGCCTTTCCCCGCTCCTGATATTTCAAGATTTGAACCTTCTGTTCCGCCCACCATCAAAAAACCACCATCATTACAAACAATTACTTCATTCATCGAATCGTTTGAAGTACTTCCGTAAGTTCTTGTCCACTGAATATCGCCAGTTGAGTTGAGTTTCGATAGCCAAAAATCGGTTGTATTTATAGGATTAATTGTTGCTCCGAGAATATATCCGCCATCGGCAGTTGGTTTGATTGTAGGTTTTGAATTGGCATCGGCTTTGGCAAAGGAAATTTCGCCTACGCTATATCCGCTGGCTATTACTTTTCGCCAGTCTATTGAGCCATCAGTTTTTAGTTTTAGAAGAATTAAGCCACCACGAGAACCATTTCCTGCGGCTTCTCCATCGGTTGATGAAGTTGTCGCAACGAGTAAAATACCTTTATCTTTTGTTTCCAAAACATCAGTTGCTACATCATCTTTTGTTCCACCAAAGGTTTTTGTCCATTCAACTTCGCCCCAATTATTAAGTTTTACTACCCAAATATCGCTTCCGCCCGCTCCACTAAATGCTTTTGAAGCGGGTACATCACCGTCTTTGTTATTATTAGTTGAGCCGACGATTACGTAACCGCCATCAGTCGTTGGTGTACTGGCGTAGGCATATTCATTGTTTTTTCCACCCAAGCTTTTTTGCCAATGAATGGCCAAGTTCTGGGCAAATGATAGTGTTTGGAAAGCCGAAAATATAAATACCAGTAAAAACTTCATTATGAACTTTGTTGCGGAAGATTAATTTTTAGAAAAATGCAACAAACTTCGTACCATAACCACAAAAAATAATGCCCCAACCGTTACAGTCGAGGCATCTGGGTTTTTATAGAGGGGTTTATTATTACTTTGCAGCTAACTTAACCTGTAAATTTTGGTCAATAGCATCTAAGAATTCTTCTGTATAAAGATAGTGATCTCCGTGTTTCACTTTGTTTCCGTGAATACAAACCGCTAAATCTTTAGTCATTTTACCTGACTCAACCGTTTCAACACAAACTTGCTCTAAAGCTTGGCAGAAATCAATTAATTCTTGATTGCCATCTAATTTACCACGGAACTCTAAACCACGAGTCCAAGCAAAGATAGATGCAATTGGGTTTGTTGAAGTTGGTTTTCCAGCTTGGTGGTCACGGTAGTGACGAGTTACTGTTCCGTGAGCAGCCTCAGCTTCCATTGTTTGGCCATCTGGTGTAACGAGTACCGATGTCATCAAACCCAATGAACCAAAACCTTGTGCTACTGAGTCAGACTGAACGTCTCCATCATAGTTTTTACAAGCCCAAACGAACGAACCGTTCCATTTCAAGGCAGAAGCAACCATGTCGTCAATCAAACGGTGTTCGTAAACGATTCCAGCTGCTTCAAATTTAGTTTTGTAATCTGCTTGATAAATTTCTTCAAAAATATCTTTGAAACGACCATCGTATTTCTTCAAAATTGTATTTTTTGTAGAAAGATAAAGTGGCCATTTTTTGTTTAATGCTACATTGAAACACGAGTGAGCAAATCCACGGATTGATTCATCTGTATTGTACATACCCATTGCTACACCACCACCTTTGTAGTTGTAGATTTCGTATTCTTGTACAGTTCCATCTTCTGCTTCAAACTTCATTGTTAGTTTACCTTTTCCTTTCACAACGAAATCAGTTGCACGGTATTGGTCACCGAAAGCGTGGCGGCCAACGATGATTGGAGAAGTCCAGTTTGAAACCAAACGAGGAACATTTTGACAAACAATTGGCTCACGGAAAACAGTACCATCCAAGATATTACGGATAGTTCCATTTGGTGATTTCCACATTTGTTTCAAGTTAAATTCTTTTACACGAGCTTCGTCAGGTGTGATAGTTGCACATTTGATACCAACGCCATATTCTTTGATAGCATTTGCCGAATCAATAGTTACTTGGTCGTTAGTTTCATCACGATACTCGATTCCGAGGTCATAATACTTGATATCAACATCAAGGTAAGGAAGAATTAATTTTTCTTTGATAAATCGCCAAATGATACGAGTCATTTCGTCGCCATCTAACTCAACTACTGGATTTGCTACTTTAATTTTTGCCATTTTTCCAAATGCTCCTTACCCCAAAGAGGAGACTGAGTTTATATTAATTTCATTGTCTTGGGGCGATTATAAAGAATAATAAAGTAGCCCATTGTCAATAGTCCATCGTCAATAGTTTTTGGTTTCCTTCAAAATCTTGACGTACTTTCTTTTTGACATCTAAAACACTATTTTATTCTTTAATTGACATGAATAATTTTTTACCGCCACAAAGGTAATTGATTTAGATAAATATTCTAAGATTCTATCAAACAAAAAAAGAGCCTCCAAATGGAAGCTCTTTTCTGACTTAAACCAAAGAAAATTATGAAAATTAATAAAATCGTTTGTTCGTTATTATTTGTTCAATAATTCGTCGAACGTAATAGCTACGTAGTACATTGAGCCAACGGCTGCACTACCATAAGCCTGAATATATGGTTTACCACCAATATTAGTACCACCCAATTTGATGATAGATTTCATTGAAGCTAATTTGTAGCTTACTTGGGCATCAAAAGTTGTTACGGCTGGTACGCTTGTATTAGTAAATGATGTAATACCAGTTGTAGTTGGCTGGTTGAAACTTGCTTGCCAAACAAACTCATCTTGGTGTCTTAGGTTTACATTGAAACCAAATTTATCACCACTATTCAAACGTTTTCCAAAACTAACATTGTAGCGATTTTTCGGAGTATTATAACCTGCATATTGTTGTTCTGGACTTGCGGTAAAACCTTTTAAGTTATTCTGAGCAAAGTTCATCCCTACATTAAATCCTTTGTTTAGGGAATAATTGGCACTAATCGCAAAACCATTGGCTGTGATAATTTCTTTTGAATTTATTACACGTGAATATGCCGCACGAGTAGATGCACCGCCAAGTCCCGATTCAATCGGTAAACCTGGAGCAGCAGCAGCCGTTGGTACAAGTATCGCAGTTCCACCAATAAAGTTGGTGTATTTACTTGTATAGAAATACGAGTCAATGAATAATTTCTTAGCAACTAAACCTTTGTAACCAATTTCATACGAAGAAATTCTTTCAGGTTTTAAGTCTGCTACTTTATACTTAGGCAATGCCGCTAAACCGAATGCTGGAGCAACTTGAGCAGTAACCCCAGGTACATTTGCAGCAAGGGCTTTGGCTAACTCAGCATTGAATGCTGGTTGGAAATTAGCTGCAATAGCGGCTGGTAAGTTTGCCGCAACACCCGCTTGAATACCCGCTTGTGTTGCAGGTAAAGCTAATTGTTGTTGAACAGCAGTTTGGATACTTGCTTGTGTTGTAGGAAGTGCCAATTGTTGGGCAACACCAGCTTGAATTGCTGCTGTTGCTGCTGAAGCTGATAATTGTCCTGCTGCTACTAAAGCATTTACCTGTGCAGTCACACCTTCTGTTATCTGTTGAGTTACAACCGCAAGTACTCCTGTCTGAATTTGTTGAGTTGCACCAGCAGTAACTGCCGCCAACACGCTTTGCTGAATAGCTGCATTTACACCCGCAGTAATTGCTGGAGTTGCTTGTGCAGTTACAGCAGCAGTAGCATAAGCTTGTGCTTTGGCCAAAACATCAGCAGTGATATATTTTGTTGGGTTTCTTGAAAAATCAGTCAATGTTGCTAAATCTACACCATTGGCTAAGTTATATCTTGTATCAAACTCAGGTTGAGCACCAATTAAAGTTCCTGATGGGGTTGCTAAGTCGATGTATTGGTTTTGAGTAGTCGGAATACGATAACCAGTTTGGTAAGAAACACGGAAGTTTTGTTGTCCGAATGTAGCTACTGCTGATAATCTCGGCGTGAAAAATCCTTTGAAATTTTGGCTTTTGTCATAACGAATCGAAGCTGATAACTTTAAATGGTCGTTGAATAAACTTTTGGCAGCCTGTAAAAATGCACCAAATTCATTGATTGGAATTGTACCCGAACGCCCTTCTTTTGTATCAGAGAATAATGTTCCGTTAGAGCGTAAGCTATATTGACGAACGTTTGCACCACCCAATAAATCAATAAATTTGATTTGATTTTTGAAGTTATAAACACCTTCAGCGTGATACATATTTGTTTTATCCAAGAATGCACTTCCTCTTACTCCATCTTTATCTACATCCACGATTGCTTCCTCACGATATTTATTAAGTAGAGTATTAAACTCGGCTGTTCCTGCTTTTGGCATACCTTGGTCAGCCACACCTCTTGCTGTTAAATGTGCTAGATCTTCTGCTTGTCCGGCACTACGAGCAGCTACAAATGCTCCTACATATTGGCCAAACCAAGTTGCATGAGGTTTGATACTATTCAACATTTCCACAGCAGCCAAACCAGCTACATAAGATTCGCCCGAACGCTCTTGAGTTGTATAGGCTCTCAAAGTAAAATTATCACCTCTCAACTCAACTTTAGCTTGAGTTAGATTAAAATTACGAAGTGAGTATCTACCAGTTCCTGTGTAAACGGTTGTTCCGTAACCATAATTTACTTGACCAACTAATTCTACTTTATCATTGATACGATAATGTGCGGCCAAGTTAGTTTTGAAACTCTTGGTATTATAATCAACTAAATCTCTTTCTAAGAAACCAGTTCTACTAACATTTGTGCTTGGTACTAAGCTCAATGCTGCTGCTGGCAATAATTTAGCAGCGATTAGTCCATTGGCAACAGTTGTCATATTTGCTTGTACTTCATCACCGTAAACATTCATTCCATCATAATCGGTTTTTACACCTGCTCCTCTTGTGCCATCTTGTACACCGCCCAAGTTTAAGTTTGTATAATTTGTTGCTTGCCAATCTTTAGCTGCGATGTAAGCCAAGTTTACTTTGAAAGCAAACTTATTGTTTTTTGATGCTTTCGCATAACGCATCGAGAAATCAGTCAATGGTGTATTTACAACATCACGATTGCTGGCACTCATCACACCCGCTTTTAAAGTTGCACTCAATCCTTGATATAAGAATGGGCTTTTGCTATTCATTAAAACTAAACCATTGATAGCATTTGGGCCATAAAGAGCCGATGCTGCACCTGGCAAAACTTCAACACTTTCAACGTCAAGCTCTGGCATACCCACAATATTATCAACAGGGAAGTTTAAGCCTGGAGCTTGGTTGTCCATTCCGTCAATCATTTGTACGGTACGAGGATTTCCCGTAGCACCAAAACCACGCATATTGATAGATTTAAACAACAAACCTTGTGTTGTCATATCAATACCTTTCATATTAGCTAAGGCATCGTAAAAAGAAGGAGAGGCCGTTTCACGAATTGTGCGAATGTCCATCTTTTCGATAGCCGCTGGCGATTTCAGAACAGATTCTTCAACTCTCGAAGCTGATACTACAACTTCTTGACCTAATACTGCCTGCTCTTTCAAAGCAATGTTAATAGCAGCCGAATTTCCAGATACATTTACTTCCTGACTTTCATATCCAACTGAAGTAATTAATATTGAAAATGGTGGTGGGGTCGATACATTGAAAGAAAACTCACCTTTGGCATTGGTGATTGTTCCTACAACTTTACCTTTTACTTGTACGCTTACTCCAATAAGAGGCTCTTTTGTAGTAGCATCTGTAATTGTTCCTGATACTTTTGTTTGAGCAAAGGAAAGCTGTGTAATTAGAAAGCAGCATATTCCGAGCAAACATTTTTTAACGGAAAGTTTGTACATGAGAATATTGGTTAGTGGTTAACAAAACGTAATTTTGTGTCAAACTTAGAAAAGAAAATAATAATATGCAAGCATACTATTATTAGTTTGTATTAAAATGTTACAATTTTAACAAAAAATAATTATATATAATGCAAAAGACGATTTTTATATCCATATTTTATTTTTTGTCGATTTTATCAGCTGAAATTTTCGGCCAAAACTCGGTTGTTTTAAAATCAAACTTTAAGCCTCAATTTACCCCTTCAGCTCCTGATTATTCACAAATGAGTGCTTGGGCTGCTTTACCAACTATTGAAGACAAAGCAGATAAAACACCCTTAAAGTCGAATCTGACCGAAAATCAAAAAGATGCCAAGGCGGATGTGTTCTTTCTTCACCCAACTACTTTTACATACGAACCTAAAAATCAATATCAGTGGAATGCTGATGTCAGTGATACTGAACTGAACGAGAAAACGGATAATTCTACCATTCTCAATCAAGCATCTGCTTTTAATGGTTCGGGCAAAATTTATGCTCCTCGTTACCGTCAGGCACATTACTATTCTTTTCTGACACCAAATATCGAAGATAAAAAGCAAGCTTTAGATGTGGCGTATTCTGACATTAAAGCCGCTTTTGAATATTATCTAAAAAACTGGAATCAAGGTCGGCCAATCATTATTGCCTCTCATAGCCAAGGAACGGTTCACGCTAAACGATTATTAAAAGATTTTTTTGATGGAAAGCCTCTCCAAAAGCAACTTGTAGAAGCATATTTAATTGGAATTGCTACTCAGCCTGATACTTTTGAAAATATCAAGCCAAGTCAATCGGCTGAAGAATTCGGTGGTTTTGTCTCATGGAATACTTATGCGAGAAATTATTTACCAGAATACTATGAAGACGGACTCAGTACAGCAGTTAGCACAAACCCACTTACTTGGAAATTAGATGAAGAATTTGCCCCAAAAGAACTCAATAAGGGTGGCGTTGGTTATAAATTCACATTCGTCAAGCAAGCTGCTGATGCACAAAATCATAAAGGTGTTTTGTGGATTAATAAACCATATATTAGAGGCAGAGCTTTTATCAATATAAAAGTATGGCACATTGCTGATATAAATCTTTTTTGGATGAATATCAGAGAAAACGTAGCTTTACGTTTAGAAACATATCTCAATAAATAATAGAAACTTTAAAAGCCAATTTAAGACAATTTTCTATCAATGAACAATAATTACGTTATAATCATGGCTGGAGGAGTCGGAACAAGGTTCTGGCCATTTAGCCGCTCAAATAATCCTAAACAATTTCATGATGTATTGGGGATTGGAAAAACAATGATTCAACAAACTGTTGAACGCTTTGATGGAATTTGTCCAAAAGAAAATATCTATATAGTTACGAGCAAAGAATACTATGATATTACAAAGCAACAGTTGCCTTATTTGAATGACGACCAAATTTTGCTTGAACCTAATCGTAGAAATACAGCTCCGTGTATTGCGTATGCGTGCTACAAAATTGGTGCTAAAAACCCCAATGCTAATATTGTTGTTGCTCCTGCTGACCATATTATTTTGAAAGAAGAGGAGTTTCGCAAGCGAATTAGTATTGCGTTACATTTCTCGGCAAAAAATGATGTGTTAGTTACACTTGGTATCACACCCACTCGCCCAGATACTGGTTATGGATACATTCAATTCTCAGAGTCAGAAGGTGACATTAAGCGAGTGGTAACTTTTACCGAAAAACCAAACTTAGAGTGGGCAAAGAAATTTGTTGAAAGTGGTGAATTTGTTTGGAATGCTGGTATTTTTATTTGGAATGTAAATGCCATCAAGAAATGTTTTGAAGCATTCTTACCCGAAATGGCAGAGGCTTTTGAAGAAATCAAGGCCGATTATTATACAGATAATGAAGCCGACGCTTTAAACAAAGCCTATCCACAATGCAAAAATATTTCGATTGATAACGGAATCATGGAGCGTGCCGAAAATGTATTTGTGGTACTTTCTGACATTGGTTGGTCTGATTTGGGTACTTGGAAATCTTTGTATGAAATATCTGATAAAGATGAGAACCAAAATGCGGTTGATGCAAATGTAATGCTTTATGATACTCAAAATAGTATCATAAAAACTCCAAAAGACCGCTTAGTTGTTCTGAGTGGTTTGGATGGATATATTGTAGCAGAGTTTGACAATGTGTTGATGATCTGTAAAAAAGAGGATGAACAAAAAGTAAAAGAATTTGTGGCTGCGGCAGGAGTGAAAGGCAAGGAGTTTGTGTAGTAGCCAACAGTTTGTGGCCAGCAGTCCATAGCGTCATTTAATACGATTTTAGTCAAGAATGTACAAAATATTTAAAAAGGGGTTCGATTTATCGAACCCCTTTTTTTGAACCAAATTTCACCTTCGTAGGTTTTATTTGAAAACAAATAAACATAATGAATAACAAACCATTGCAAATAGATATAGTGTCTGATGTGGCGTGTCCGTGGTGCTATATCGGAAAAAAACATTTAGAAAAAGCACTCGAAAGTTTTGATAGTCAGCCAGTTGAGATTACTTGGCATCCATTTCAGCTTGACCCAACAATTCCAGCCGAAGGACTTGATAAAGAAGAATACTTTCTTAATAAATTCGGTAGCAAAGAGCGAATCGAGCCAATGTTTCAGCGTGTGGTAGGGGTGGGCGAGCAGGCAGGCATCAAGTTTGATTTTGATAAAATGCCAAAAGCTATCAATACGATTCCGTTGCACAAAATGCTACACATTGCTCGTGAAGAAGGAACGCAAATCGAGTTAGAAGAGAAGTTTTTCAAGGCATATTTTACTGATGGTATTGATTTCTCTGAGAAAGAGCAACTCATTGCTTTTATGGAAGATTTTGGCTGGAATCGTGAAAAGACCGAAGGCATTTTGGCTAATGAAGAAATCTCTTATCACGTTACTCAGGAAATCAAGCATTTTCAGAATTTAGGCGTTTCTGGTGTGCCATTTTTTATCTTGAATAATAAATATGCCATCAGTGGAGCTCAGCCAACAAGTGTATTCTTGGATACATTGAATAAAGTTGCCGCCGAAATGCAGCCAGTTGAAGCCGTGGGCGAGGTTTGCGATGTGGATGGGAAGAATTGTTAATTTTTAGATACGAGATTTGAGCCACAGGATTTGAGATTTTTTCTCGTATCTCAAATCCTGTATCTCGTATCCCCAAGCTCAAATCTCCATCAACTTCTTCAAATTTTCTCCGTAAGCTGAGCCAGTTTCTATTTTTGAAACTTTTGTATCTCGCATAATTACCAAATATTTTCCACTGAAATACTTCTGTAACTCTTTGATTAATAGAGAGTTAATGATTGACGAGCGACTTACTCGAATAAAGTTTTCTGGCAGTTTTTCTTCGAGTGAGGCTATCGTATAATTGGTTAAGTATTGTTTTCCATCAGTCGTATTCAAGAAAACGTATTTGTCTTCGGCTTCAAAAAAGCTGATTTCTGTCAATGGAATAAACAAAATCTTTTCGCCCGATTTTACCGAAATCGAATGAATATCTTTCTTGGGCTTGAATTGCTCAATTAGTTGTAAAAGACTATTATTCATGGAGCTATCGCTCTTGTTTGACTTTAATTTACGCAGTTTCTCAACTGTCTTTTCTAAACGTTCGGTTTCAATTGGTTTCAATAAATAATCTATTGAGTTTTCTTCAAAAGCTCTGATGGCATATTGGTCGTAAGCCGTTGCAAAAACCACTAAAGGCATAAAGTCAAGCTGGGCGAGCATCTCAAAACCTGTCATTTCGGGCATTTCAATATCCAAAAAAATCACATCGGGTTTTAATTGCGTTATTTTTTCGAGGCCTTCTTGTCCGTTTTTTGCTTCAGCAACTATTTCAAAATCTTCAAATTTGCCCAAAAGTCTTTTTAACCGCCCGATAGCCAGAGGTTCGTCGTCGATGAGTATGGTTTTCATTTTTTCTTTATCGTAATTATTACCGCTTTATATTCGTCGTTGTTCTGAATTTCTACTTGTGCATCTTTGCCATAAATCAATTTAAGTTTATCGTTGATGCTCCGCAGACCGTAACCCGATGCCATTTCTTCGGGAAAAGGCTTTCCCGAATCATGTACCGAAAGAATAATTGCTTCATTTTTTTGATAGATTTTCACCTCAATTCGCCCTTCTCCTGAAATCTTCGCAATGCCATGTTTGATGGCGTTTTCGACCAAAGGCTGCAATAAAAACCTCGGAATCTGAAAATCTTCAAGAGCTTTATCTAATTCGGTTGCAAACTTTAATCTATCACCAAAACGTACTTGTTCAATAGAAAGATAAGTTTTTACAATCTCCAATTCATCGGCAATGCTACTAAAATGTTCGTTGTTGCGGTCGGTTGTGTATCTAAAAAGCTTTGATAGAAGAATTGTCATTTCTTCGGCCTTATCGGGGTCTGAATGTACCAAACTTGCAATACTATTGAGTGAATTATACAAAAAATGGGGATTGATACGTGCTTGCAACGCCCCAAGTTCGGCGGTTGTTTTGAGTTTTTCGAGGTTGAGTAATTGATATTCTTGCTCCGAAATCTTGCGAGTGATTTGTCGGGTATGTTGCCAATAGTAGAAATACAAAGAACAAACAATGGAAGGAATGGCAAAATACCAATACCTATTATTGCTGAGGTCGTTTGATGCCATATCGGCATAACTCAACTGAAAGACGCTAAGAAAGACTTGACAAAACCGCAACAATATATACGTAAAGGTAATGATAATCAAATATTTGAGAGACTGATAACGAACCTTGTTATCCAAAAGCTGCACAAAGGTAGTTACGGCTCCGTGTGCACTCAAACTGATAGCAATATTTGATAAAAACACAATCTTATCGACACGAGATAATGTATTCTGAGGTTCAATGAGTTGTAGTGTGAAATAAACAATACTACTCAAGCCGTAAGTAATGAGTAAACAAAAGAGCAGACCAAAAATGAAATTACCAATATTAAAATCTAAATTTGGTTTGTTCTCAGTAGTTTCTTGGCGTTTGATAAAACTGTTTTGTAGTTTTTCCTCTTTTTCTAAATTTCCAAATATGTGTATATTTCCGCCTGTGCCTTTAACTTTTACAGTTGGCCCACCGCCATTGAGTTTTCCTACGAGTTGGTCTTGGGTTCGGTAGCCTTCAAAATTTTGAAGAGGAGGCACAATGACTCTTGAACTTGAAATATCGACATCAATTGCTTGGTTGAGGGGTAAAGCCACTTTAATATTTCCGCCTGAAGTATCAAGCCAAATGTATTTGTTGACAGACTTTATTTCAGCTTTAATATTTCCGCCTTTGGTGTTTGCACCGATATCGCCCTCAATACCGTATAGTTTGATATTTCCTCCCCAAGTTGAGCATTGAAGTTCTCCTTTTAAGCCATCTCCCGATATATTTCCGCCTGATGTGCTGGCGTGAACTTTCCCTTTTTGATTTTTGATTTTAATATTTCCACCAAGTGTTTTTACAACCATATCGCCGTCGTTTTCAGATAGAAATACCTTTCCACCCCAAGTTTTAGCATCAATAGTAGCATTACAATTATTGATTTCTAAGTTTCCTCCCATTGTTTTGCCCCTAAAAATACCTTTAGAGTCGTTAATCAGTATGTTCCCACCCCAAGTCGTGAAAATATGATTAGAATCGAGATTTCTCAAGTAAATATTTCCTCCGTAGGTTTTAGAATTTGCCAATATGCGTTTCGGCAATGAAACCCTGAAAGAAGTTTTCTGAAAATTTAACCAGTTATATGGATGAAAATAATTGGGTTTTGAGAGAATATTGAGTGTCTCACCTATTGTTTCGATGTTTACAGGGTTAATTTCTGAGTCAATCGAATCTAATCGTTCACTGTTCAAAAATAAAGTCATCCAACTTCTGACGCTTGCGAAAATTTCGATTTTTATGATGTTCTCCTCTGTTCCGATGAGTTCGATGTCACCAGCGAAAGTCGTTAGCTGAAGGTTTTTGATTCCTTCAGCATTAACCTCTTTTATATGTGTTGCAAATGAATTCATTTTTATATCTGAGAAAGCATCCATTTAGCAACTCTTTCGCCCCAATTTGGTGCAATGCTTGATGCAGGTTTGAATTTCGTAAATTTATTGATGGCATCTTGCAAAATCGGCTCTGATTTTTTCTTTCCACCGCCATAGGCTTCAGGTGTATAAAAAATGCCTTGTCCAGCCAACAATGCCGCTCTTGGATTTTCGGGGTTTAACTTAGCTGCGTTTTGTAAAGCCATTCCTACGATTCCACCATATTTTTGCCAACGGTCTTGTGGCGAAACCGCCATTCTTGCACTGGCAATGTAGGCTTTAAGTACTTCTATTTCGTCGTTGTTGGGTTGAAGCTTTTCGGCTGCTGCGGCAAATTTTTCAGCTTTTTCTAAAATAATGTCTTTTTTATCAGCATCGGTTTCGGCATAGTTTAAATTTACCAAGCCATAAGCTGCCCAATAGTTTGGCAACCATTCTTTGGGTTCGGCAGCAGCGATGCGTTCTAACTGACTAACGGCTTGCTTGTTATTTTCGGTGTTTTCAAATTCGCTAAGCAAACCGATAGCTTTTTCCATGGCTGAAATATAGGCAGGGTTTTGTGCAAATGACTGCGTAATTACCAATGTTAATAAGCTGATTACAATTAAAATACGTTTCATTTTGATTGATTGTTTGAATGTTGAAAATAGCTTTTCTGATTTGTTGATTCAAAGTTATGTGGACTTTTGTTGCTGAAATATTAATTTCTGACGAATGACCGTTTTTGAGGAGTAAACTTCGTTTTTGGAAGAGCGAAAATTGTTAATTCTCCAAATCTGCTTCTCTTGGTTTTCCGAGTTGTTTTGAAAGATTCATCGAAATTCCCAAAAAGAATGTTCGGTAAACTGGTGGCGTAACTTCAAAACGTTGTTTACCATCGGCCGAATAACGGTAGCCAAATACATTTTTTCGTGCAAAAACATTATCCAATGACGCATAAAATACCACAAAATTTCCTTTAATTACTCTTATATAACTCGCCGAAAGGCTCACGTTTTGGTAAGGTTTCATGTAAGTTGGCAGAAAGGATGTGGTGGCAAAATCATAGTTTGGTCGCCCGCTTGTATGCGTGAAAGTCACGCCAACATTAGTGCTGATTTTTTCAAGAAATTGCTTGTAAACCACACTGAAATTGTGTTTTGAAGCAAACGTTGGAGTAGCTTCTTGCTGATAATTTCTGAATAAGCGTTTAGTATCTAAGAAAGAATAAGTGAACCAAAAATCTCCGTTTTTAATGCTTTTCTTGTCTCGAAAAAATCCATCAAAGCCTTGAGCGTAGCCAAACCCGCTATTGTCGGTTTTTCCAATCGGGAAACGATAGGGGTTAGGGTCATAGAAAGTTGTGTATTCTCGCACTAAATCTTTATAATCTTTTCGGAAAGCCTCTACTCGAAATGTGCGGTCGTTTTTGATAACTTGATAATTTAGAATCAAATGATTGGCCAACTCAAAATCTAAGTTTTGATTGAGATAAAGATAGTTTTTCTCAGGAGTTTGGTAAAATTGCCCCGCCGCTAACGAAACTTGACTGTATTGACCCGTTTTGTAGGCCAAAGAGATTCTTGGGGCAATATTGCCTTTATTTATCACGTTTGTGTATTCGCTTCGTAAACCAAATCTTCCTGCCAATTTTGGCGTGATGTAAAGTTCGGTTTCTACGAAAGCCGTTCCATAATTTTCATTTAACCTAAAATCATATTGATTATAAATATTTCCGACCTTTATGGCGTGAAACTCAGTACCAAAAAAAACAGAACTTGCATTATTTCTTCCAAATAGGCGAGTTATTACCGCTCGCACCTGTGTACGCTCATCGAGGCGGTCGCCTGCGTTGCCTCCAATTGTTAGTTTATCGGTATTATGGCTGTACGAAAGTCCAGTTTGTAAAATCCAGCGTCCTTCATCAAAATTTATTTGATAACTTCCATTCGTGAAAACATTGCGATTTTTGAGGTCAAATCTGTACTTTGTGCCAACTTCCTCGTAAGATGGAAACAAAATCGCAGATTGATTGTCTGTATAAGTTCCGTAGATTTTCAACGAACTATTTTTAGTCAGATTTTCATTGACCGTTAGCGAAGTGCTAAAACCTTGCGGCATTTTATCAAAAATGATATTTGACTGAATAAGATTAAAGTAAGGCGAAAGATTGCTGTAATAAACCGACCCCGAAACGCTACCTTTATGCGTGTAAGTTGCCCCAATACCCGCCATGTTGGCATTCAGATTCCAGCCACTGGCATTATCGGTTTTGTCTTTGGTTTGCAATAAAAGCACCGACGAAAGTGCCTGACCATATTGTGCCGAATATCCACCCGTGCTAAAAGCAGTTCCTTTAAACATAAAGGGCGTGAATCGTCCACGTTGTGGCACATCGGGTGTACTACTAAAAAATGGATTCTGTACAATCATGCCATCAATCACGGTTTTTGTTTCGTTGGCCGAACCTCCACGCACAAAAAGTCCTTCTTGCTCGCCCACTCGCTGCGAACCTGGCAAAAGTTGCATTACGGCCGTAATATCTGCTCCACCACCTGCGGTTGTTACAATGTCGAGAGGTTTTAGCATGACCATTTTTTTACTATCTGAAGCCTCGAAAGTTCCCGCTGTAATCGTGACGGTATTCAGCACATTCATGGCTTCTTCCAACTTGATGTTTACTTCTACGATTGCCTTATCCAGTTTTATTTTCTGCTCGAATGGCTCGTAGCCCACAAAACTTGCCGAAATAGTTGCGGTGTCTTTCTGAAAAGTTTTGAACGAGAAGTTTCCTTCTAAATCGCTTGTTGCACCATCGTAGCTTCCTTTTACGAAAACATTGGCACTCGGCAGAGCTTCACCTTTTCGGTCGGTTACTTTGCCCTTGATAGTTGTTTGGGCAAAAACAGTTGGAAATAATAAGAGTTGAAGTAAGAAAAGAGGTAATAGCTTTTTCATTGATTTGTGTTTTTTGATGACACAAATTTATTTTTGAAAAGCTCCTTAGATTAGCATTTTCAGACAAACGCCTGTTTTTGAAGAATAAACTTAGCAGATAATGGAGTGAAATAAATCAAAATTCAGAAAAACGCATCTTCAAAGTGTATAATTTCAAATTTCTCGCCTACGGTTATGGCAATGATGTCGAAACGAACGTTTCCGTGCCAATCATGCTCATAAATGTAGTTTTCGGCAGTTTTGATAATAAGACTGGCTTTGTTTTTCGAGATAGTTTGTTCGGGAAATCCATGAGCAACTTCTGATCTCGCCCGAACTTCTACAAAAACTAACCAGCCATTTTTCAGAACAACAATATCTATTTCGCCTTTTCCGTGCGTGTAGTTTTGGTCGAGAATCTCGTAACCTTTCTTTTCCAAGAAGTTGGCTGCCATTGCTTCGGCTTTATTGCCTGTTTCGTTGTGTTCTGCCATTTTTTGTAGGAAAGGTGTTCAACCTGTCTAAATAATATAGCGAAAAAGACAGGTTAGAAACCTGTCCTACATTACATTAATTCTGCTATTACGGTTTCGCCGCCAACTGGTTTATCATCAATGTTGACTAAGATTTTTGCATCTAATGGCAAGAAAATGTCAATTCTTGAACCAAATTTGATAAAACCAAATTCTGAGCCTTGTTCCACGGCTTGTCCTTCTTTTACGTACCAGCAAATTCTACGAGCCAAAGCTCCAGCAATTTGGCGGAACAAAACCTCTGTGCCATTGTGGTGTTTCACGACGATTGTCGTACGTTCGTTTTCGGTGCTTGATTTTGGGTGCCATGCAACCAAGTATTTTCCTGCGTGATATTTGGCATAAGTTACAATTCCAGCAATCGGATTGAAATTGATATGCACATTGAGCGGCGACATGAAAATCGAAACCTGGCGACGTGGCCCTTTGAAATATTCGGTTTCAATAACCTCCTCAATCACTACAACTTTGCCATCAGCAGGAGCAATTACGTGTTTCGGGTTTACTGGTGTGGTTCTTGTTGGTTTACGAAAAAACTGAACCACAATCACAAATAAGAATAAGCTCACGATGAGCAACAATGTATGTAAAATTTCTTGTTCGGGTAAAAAATATCTTAAAGCCGCGTTAGCTGCCAATAGTCCAATAATTGTCAACGAAATCGTTCCTGTACCTTCCTTGTGAAGTGTCATTTTCTGAGCTGTTTAGTTTTTTAGAACCGCAAATATAATCAAACAATGTTTTTACGTTATCTTCACGGCTCAAATATTTATAATACGTGTGCAAAAGCTGTGGATAAGTTGGTGTTTCACGTGGAAAAACTCTTGATATAATTATGCAAAAACTCTTTTTTTGGCGAAACTGGCCTAAAAATGAACAATTCAGCTTTGTTTTTATTTTAACGATACTTTTCATCTCAATTCTATTACTTTCTTTCTACTGGTTCAAAGGTTTAGAAAATGTCATACACTGGGATATTCTCAGCGAGCTTGACGAAATTCCAGCCGCTTTAGATACATTCTCTGATGGCACACTGAAGTTTACCATCAACGGAAATGCCTATATTGTCAAAGAGCGTTATCTAGCTTCGGTGATGGACATCAACTTGTGGGCAAATCATGCTTTTGCAATATTTTTTATTTTAGGTTTGAATTTGCTGTTGAGTGCATTTTCGGGCATGAGTCGTTATTGGTTTTTAGGTGGAATGGTTGTATTGGCAGGCATTCTGATAACTTTTCATCTTGAAATCGTCTTTAACTCTGTCAATCAACTGCCATTTTTGGTTGCTTTTAGTGTGTTTGCAGGTTTGGCTTTTTACTTCAATACCTTTGCCTCTCAAATTAATGCCTTGAAAAGATTCATGACTTTTCTTGTTTTGAGTATCGCAGCCGCAGCCTTGATTGGCTTTACGGCAAAGGTAGCAAACCCAAGTTTAGCAGTTTTTTCTTATGGATTGCTTTCGGCAATTATTTTATCAGCGATTTTTATCTTACTTGTTTCTCACGAAATTTCGGCGGGTTTGGTTTGGGTTGTGTCAAATTCGGGCGTGAAAAATCGCAATCATATTCCTTCGTTTTTGGCAATTTCGAGTATTTATTTGCTCAATGTACTTTTAATTTACCTCGAAAAATCTCAATACATTGATTGGAATATCATTTCCATAAATCCTGTAGCTTTGTTTGGTATTTCGATGCTTCTGGGTATTTGGGGTTTTAGAGATTATTCTGAGCAGTCGAGTTTCTTTGATTATCGGAGCATAGGCTCTTGGTTTTATTTAGGGTTGGCTATTATTACAACCGCAACGATTGGTTATGCCTACGCAACTGCCAACGACCCACTCATTGAAGCTTTTGAAGATTTTATCTCGTATGCCCACGTAGCGATGGGACTTTGCTTTTTCTTTTATGTGTTGATAAACTTTACACAGCCGCTTCAAAAAGGTTTGGAAGTTCATAAAGTGATTTACAAACCAAAGTTTTATGAATTGTTGCTTTTTAGAATGGCGGCGGCAATTGTGGTTTTTATGCTGATTTCGTTCAAAAACTATAACAATTATTTCCAAACCAAAGCCGGCTATTACAACGCCATTGCCGATTATTATACTGCCACCGAAGATTTTCAAGCGGCTGAGACTTTTTACAAAGAAGCTTTACATTTCGATATTCGTAACCATAAATCAAATTATGCTTTGGCGTCGTTGGCTCTAAAAAATGGTGATAAAGAAAATACAGGCTTATTTCTGAAAAATGCTTTAGAAAAAAATGCCAGTCCGTTTGCGTATGCGGGTTTGAGTAAGGTTTTGCAGGAAAAAGATATGTTTTTTGATGCTCTTTTTACGTTGCGTGAAGGCGTGAGTAAATTCCCGAAGGATCAACAACTTTTAACTAATATTGCTTATCTCTACGAAAAAACAAAAGTGCTTGATTCGACTTTTGTTTACCTAAATTTAGCAAAAACAAACTGCATTGATTGTGATTTGGCAGAATCCAATTTATTGGCGTATCACTTAAAATATGGAGAAAAAGATTCGCTATACAAATCATTAATTGCATCAAACCCGAAACTTGGAGGTGATAATCGAGCCACTAAAAGCATGAGTCTTCGTGCAAATAGAGCAGCGGCTGATAAAATTTTACAAAAGCAAGCAACAACCAATATCGAATTTGCGAAAGATTCTGCCATAAACGTAAGTCAATTTGCGTTACTTTATAATTTGTCGTCATTTAATAATGCTATGTTTCCATATTCGAGCAAAGATTTGCAGAATATTCAGCGAAAGGAAGTAAACAATGATTTCTTTGAAGATTTAGAATTTGCTATTTCTTGCCGAAATTATTTCAGTGAAAATAAACTCGAAGGGCTGAAACAACTGGCAATTCTGGCCAATGATTCGACCAAACATAAACCTTTATATAATCAAGTAGCTGGAATGTGGTTTTTGCAACAAGGCGTGTATGATAGAGCGGTAGAATTGCTGAGTAAAGCTGGTGATGTTTCGTCGGTAGAAGTTTTGCAAAAACAAAATTATCAACAAACAATTGCCGATTTTCAAAAAGCTAAAGCTGAGGAAATTTTAAAAACTGCCTTAACTAAAAAAGCTGACTTTGATAAGGTTTTGCAGGAATATCCACTAAATCCTTATGTGTTGAGTAAAGTCGCTGATTTTTATAACAATACGCTTAAAAAGCCCAACCATGCCTATAATTTCGTTTTCCGTGCGGCAGAATTAAATGATACTTCTGCCGAACTTTGGAAGTTATACACACTACAATCGCTCAAAATTGGTTTACTTGACTACGTGGCCGATGGTTTGGCGAAAGTACAACAGCTAAGTAGCCCTGCCGATTATCAAGCATTTCTTTCCACCTATCAAGCCCAAAAAGCATTGATGGAAAAAACAAAGGATGGTTTTAAATAGAATAATATCTTTGGATATTGAATAGTAAAATGAGTGAAAGTCATTCGCTCATTCGCTCATTCACTCATTCAACATTTCTTTTCATGAAAATCATCGAAACAACCAATATTTCAAAACGCTACATCATGGGTAGCGAAATTATTGACGCCTTAAAATCAGTAACGATTTCGGTGGATAAAGGTGAATATGTAGCATTTATGGGGCCTTCTGGTTCGGGTAAATCTACCTTGATGAACATTATTGGTTGTTTGGACTCTCCAACGGGTGGACGCTATGTTTTGAACAACAATGACGTAAGTCGCATGAGCGAAAATGAACTGGCTGAAGTTCGAAATAAAGAAATTGGTTTCGTTTTTCAGACGTTTAATTTGCTTCCTCGCCAATCAGCTCTCGAAAACGTGGCTTTGCCTTTGATTTATGCGGGATATACAAAATCGCAGAGAACTGAAAAAGCCATGCTCGCTCTCAAAAATGTTGGTCTTGATAATCGAGCTCATCACAAACCTAATGAGCTTTCGGGTGGTCAACGTCAGCGTGTAGCCATTGCCCGTGCGTTGGTAAACGACCCAAGTATTCTATTGGCCGATGAGCCGACAGGTAACTTAGATACGAAAACTTCTTACGAAATCATGGAGTTGTTCGACCAACTATATTCCAAAGGAAATACCATCGTAATGGTTACGCATGAAGAAGATATTGCCAAATACTCGCATCGAATCATTCGTTTGCGTGATGGGTTATTGGAATCAGACAAAATAAATCCCGAACCAACCAATCCACGAGAAATGGCTAAACTTTATGCTCAAAAAGTAAAAGAATAAAGTATTTATCCATTTAATCAAAAAGTGTGGGATTATTTTTATAAAAACTAATATATTTCAAACTAAAATACATTCTTTATCGTTTATAACCATATATCACAAATCTAACTTGTATGAAAAAAGTATTGTCATTTTTATCATTAATGCTGGTTATCAGCACATTATCATTTGCACAAAGTCCAGCAGTTTCGGCAGAAAGTGCTAATGTAAAAGTAACTTACGGTCAACCATCTAAAAAAGGTCGTGTGATTTTTGGAGGATTAGAAAAATTTGGAACAGTGTGGCGTACAGGTGCTAATGCAGCAACCGAAATCACTTTCAAAAAAGATGTAAAATTTGGTGGTAAATCTGTGAAAGCAGGTACTTATTCTTTATTCTCGAAATTAGGAGAGAAAGAATGGACTATCATTTTAAATAGCGAACTAAAACAATGGGGCTCATACGGTTACGATAAAATCAAAGATAAAAACGTAGCCGAAGTTACAGTTCCTGTAAAAACATTAAAAGACGTAGTAGAGAAACTAACAATCACTACTGACGATAAGACTTTAACCATTTCCTGGGATACGACGAGTGTGAGCGTACCTATGGAGT